>LULQ01000165.1_pt1 | contig 35838 bp, 33 predicted proteins | sample 728091 | NCBI WGS metagenome assembly LULQ01 (sample SAMN03860285, study PRJNA289734) | marine metagenome | biome: seawater column; feature: ocean; material: water; isolation source: Red Sea water column Station 149 - depth 10m | place: Saudi Arabia: Red Sea | collected 2011-10-15 | depth 10 m
AGAAAAGACATTGTATCAAATATCAACGATTCAAAATTTATGGCAATTTGCCCTTTTGATCGAAACGAAATTGAACTTGGAAATTATTACAAAGAAACAATTGATTGGAAATTAAATAGAAATGAAATTTTTGACTTTTGGGGAATTAAAAATCTCCGAAATATAATTAAGGATTTAAATTCTGATGATATTGTCCACGTATTCACTTTAAAATCTGGTCTTCTTTTTGCTTTTGCAAATCTTTTTAGAAATAATAAAACCAAAAATATATTGACTATAACCGGATTAGGTTATCTATTTAGTGATAACTTCAAAGCGAAGATTTTAAAAATATTATTAGGTTTTTTTATTAAACGCCTAGTTAATAAGAATTTTGATTTTTTGATGTACCAAAATGGGGAAGATCAAAAAACATTTAATAATTACTCTAAATATAATGGTGAATCTTTCATAATTCCAACTTCTGGGATAACCGTGAAAGAACTTGAGTTAAAAAAAGAATACCGAAATTCTAATTTAAAAGTAATTATGGCTACAAGGTTAATTAATGACAAAGGTATATTTGAATATCTTGAGCTAGCTAATTTGATGAAAGATTCAGATTTTGAGTTTTATCTAGCTGGTGATTTAGACAATGGAAATCCAGATTCACTAAGTGAATCTCAGCTAAATGAAATAAAAAATAGTAACTTTATAAATTATTTAGGGCATATTGATATAAAGAAAGAGCTTCAAAATTTCGATATAAATATTGTTATGTCAAAGTATGAGGGATCTTCAAGAATACTTTTAGAGTCTTTGTATGTAGGATTAATATGTTTATCTAATAATATTCCAGGTACCTCAGAGCTAAGCTCAAAATTTAGAAATTCTTTCTTTATAGATGAAAATAACATTGAAGAATTTAGAAGAAGTCTTGATGAAATAATTAATCATGATGCTTTTACAGATAATACACAAAATATTCTTTTTGGAGAAGATGCCAAATACAATAGAGAATTAATTGACGAAAACTATACATCTGTCAAAATTGCAGCTGCATATAATAAAATTTATCGATATTTAAGAAAAGAGATCGAGAGTTACAAAAGTGAATTTATCTAATTTCCAAGTATCAATAACAAGTGCAGCGATAGCAACAATTTTATTATCCATATTCTTTAATTGGATAACTCTACAAAGAACAAAAAACTTTGTGCCAAGTATAAGAAAAAATGAAGAAAGATTATCTTCAAGATATGTTCCACCATTTGGTGGAATTGCATGTTCTATCGCATTTTTGATATCTACAAGATTTCTAGGACAGGCTGAAAGTAATTTCTTATACGTAGGATTTTTTGCAGTAATAATTTCAATTATTGGCTTGCTCGATGATTTGTATAATTTTAAATGGTATATTAAATTATTTTTTCAAATAATCATTGTCTACATACCTCTGTATAACTTAAATATTTTCATAAATTTTGAATCGCTTATTGGGGTAGAATTCAATAATTCTTTAAATTACATAGTTTCAACTATTTGGATTATGTTGATAATGAATGCAATAAATTTTATAGATAATATGGATGGACTTGCCGTAGTTGTCTCTTCAGCTATATGTATACAGATTGCGGTCTTAACAAATTATTTAAACCAGTATAAGTTAACAGATATTTCTATTCTTCTACTTTGTGCAATTGGAGGTTTTTTATTTTTCAATTTCCCCCCTGCAAAACTATACTTTGGGGATTCTGGAAGTTTATTTATAGGTTTTTGTCTAGGATTTATGAGTATTATTTATAATTGGGTCCCAGAAGATGTTACTGTTTATTCAACTACACTCAGCCCAATATTGTTAGTATTTTCAGTTCCCTTGATAGATTTTCTTGTTGTTGTTACCTACAGAATTAGTATTGGTAAATCACCTACTATCGGTGGAACAGACCATATCTCACATCGATTACTTGCAAAAGGATTTTCTGAAAAAACCGTTCTTTCAATATTTCTAATTTATAGTCTTGGAACATTTTTATTAATTTATCTGTCAATTTTTAGTTCAACCCAATTAGCTCTTTTAATTATTGGAGTTTTATTTACTGTTTATTTTCTAACTTACTTAATTTCGATAAGATTGAAGGTTTTAACTTAACTTTTCTTCGAGTTCAATAATTCTTTCAGGAGTTCCTGCATCGATCCACCAGCCATTTATATTTAAGTTCATACATTTATTTTCTGAAACAAAAATATTGCATAAATCTGTAATTTCATATTCTCCCCTGGCAGATGGCTCTAAAGTATCAATCTTATTAAAAACAGAATTATCAAACATGTATAAACCCACAACGGCATCATTCGATTTAGGATTTGTTGGCTTTTCCTCAATTGAAAGAACCTTTCCGTCAATATCCATCTCAGCTACTCCAAATTCCTCTGGGTTCTCTACTTCAGTTGTGAATATACATGCCCCTTCATGAAAATTTTTGAAATCAAAATTATTTAATGGACTATTTTCAAAAAAGTTATCGCCTAAAACAAAAAATATTTTCTCATTTTCATCTACATAATCTTTTGCTTGATATAAAGCATGTGATATCCCTTTTGGTTCTTCTTGAATAGTAAATTCTATTTCTAAATCTTTAAATTCACCAAGAGTAACTTCTTGTATCATATTGAAGTATTCCGGGTTAGTTATAATTACAAATTTTCTCATTCCCCAGTTAACAAGTTGAGAAATCTGTCGATTTATCATGGGGGTTCCATTTACATCTAAAAGTATTTTTGTAGATTTATTTCCTCTAAATTCTTGCAATCTTGTTCCAAGGCCACCTGCGGCAATAATACATTTGATATTTTCCACAACTAAAGAATACATAGTTATAGTATGTAATTTGGTATTGTATGAAAATTTTTAATAAATATACTTATCTATTTCTAGGAATACTTGTTATCGCAACAATAATAATTTTTAATTTTATCCCAAATCTAGAAACTGAAGAATTTGATCAAGAAGTCATTGATGACATTATAGAGGGTGTTACCACTACAACAATTGAGGAAAATAGTGAACAAAATACTCAAGAATCTATTTCATCCATAGATGAATTAGTTTTGACAGAGGAAGAAATATCAGATATTGATAAAGTTCTCGTATTTAATGAGTTTGAAAAGGAAATAACCAATTTTGACGTGTATTTATTGATTGGATCAGATGAAAGATCTGCAGAGATTGCCTTAACAAGGGGTGAAGTAACAGGAAAGCGAGCAGATGTAATTATTCTTGGGCTTGTTGATAAATCATCAAAAGAAATTACTCTACTTTCTTTTCCACGTGATCTACTAATAAAAAACAATTGTACAGGGAAATTAGAGAGGATTAATGCAGCGTATAGTAAAAATGGGTGTGGGGGCAGAGCAGAAAATTTAGCTGCAGCCATATATAGCATTTCTGGAATACGAGTTACAAATTTTGCAAGCTTTGACTTTGAAGGCTTTGAGGAAATTATTGACTCAGTAGATGGTATCGAAATTTGTGTTGATAAGACTCAACGTGAGGGATTTAGCTTTGAATTACAAGAAGGATGTCAGACAGTTAATGGACTTACTACTTTGAACTGGGTTGTTTCACGATCAACTGAAGAATTAGTAGGTAAAAAAATTATTGATAATGAAGGAAATGATATATCTGAGTGGAAACCTATGCCTGGAGTTAGTGATCTTACAAGAATTGATAGGCAGCAATATGTTGTAATGCAACTAATCAATGAGCTAAAAGAATTTGAATCAGTAAATGAACTCAATTCTTTTATAAAAGCGTTGGAAAACTCATTTATTATCGATGAAAATTTATCGATAAATAAAGCAGTCGAACTTCTATGGACTTTCAGAAATATTGATTTAAGTAATGTCCAAAAATTTACAACACCTGTCGATTACTTAACATTAAATGATGGAAGGCAAGTATTAGTTCTAAACGATACAATTCACAATTTTTTGAAAAAAAATTCAGTTATTGACTCTTAGAGAATTGGAAATGAAATAAATCGGAATTAACCAAAAGTAAATTCCAACATCTGGTGCATATACGAGGTCATTTGTAAGGTTTTGTGCAATTAGCATTAATAACAAAGCAATTTCGAATCCAAATATTCTTTTAAAGTTTTTAATTAAAGAATATGCAATTAAAAATATAATTATCAAAACTGGGAATAGGCCATATTCAACAGACATAGTTAAAAAGCCATTATGCGAGGTTGTAATCTCATCATATTGGGATAATGAGAAATCAGAAATTACAGAATCAAATACTCCATTTTTTGAAATTAGTTTTCCAGATCTCAAACTCTGTCCCCCTACAAAATTTGAATATCCGGATGTTACATTTTCAATCCAAAAAAAATACATCCTACCATCAATAATTGACCACTTCCAAGACTGATCATTAAATTCCTCATTAAGTCTTAAGATTGAACTTTGACTAAATAATGTTTCATGACCCTTTGGAACTGATTGAAGATTTAATTCAAGAGTTACCTCAAAATCTTTTCCAGATAAATTCACTTCATTTGGCAAAGCAACCCAATAACTTCTGGGTCTTTCAAGTCTTATAGAACTACCATTGTATTCAACTTGACTTTCATACTGATTTTTATTTAATGGAGTGAGTAATAAATAATCAATATCTCTGTTTTCTTTTGTAAAGTTATATTCTCTTTTATAATTATCTGTCTGAATAATTGTCCTTTTAACAAATCCACTAAGGTATTGATCCCCAGGAGATTGGCCATCTCCCCATCCACCAACCTCAAAAAAAGAATCATTTTCAATTAAATCAATTACTACCCCACTTGTATGATCGGAACCTAATTGATTCCAATTAAAACCATCGTTTGAGTAATAAAAAGAAATAATTGATCTTGGTAACAAATTATCTTGATAATCAAACCTTAATTTAAGAAAGCCTTCAACAGGCATTGAAATTTCATTTCCTGTAGAATCTAAAAATCTTGACCTTTCTTCTTCTGAATAGGTAATATTGAATTCATCAAAAAGTATATCCTCATCCAAAGTAACTAAATATTCTTCATAAACGCTTTTAATATAATTTCCACCTCCTGCGCCGACAAAAATTTCTGTATTTTTTGCTCCTAGGGAGTTAAGAAAAGACCTATTGGTTTCCTTAAGAAATATTCCTGGAAATGTGTAAATTGAAAAGATTACGATAAGACTAAGACTTGTCACAAAATAAGTTTTAATAGCCTTATCAATTTTTTCAGAAAACATAATTAAAGTTAGTAAGCCAATAAATAATGCAAGATATGATCCTCTAGAAAATGTAAAAATTAGATTAATCAGGGATATAAAAAGCAAAGACGCGTTGAGTCTATCTTCAAGTAAAAAAGTTTTTATACTGCCAGAATTAATTAATTTGTGAACACATAGTAAACAATAAATTGCGCATATTATACCTATTACATTGGGACCTCCTCCTTGAAAACCACCAAGTCTACCTGATGCAAATGGATTTACACTATCAGTATTGTTCAACACCCACCCATCAATTGTTCCAGGTAGTTGAATTTGAAAAATTATAACTATGAAATTAGCCAACATCACAATACCTAAAGGTTCAAAAAGGTCGATAATTCGATTTTCATTTTTTTGAAGAAAATCTATACACAAATAAGAGAGCATAAAATAAAAATAAAATCTCAAGTTAGTTTGATTAAATAATTTAAATTCGCTTACCAAAAAAGTTGTATAAATTGCAAAGAATCCTAAAAAAGATAAAAATAAGATGTCGAATTTTTGTAAAGTAAAATTCTGTATTTTTAAAGTCAACAATACAAGAAAAATGACTATTAATGGGATATCTTCAAAGTTGATTCCAAGAAGATTAATACCAATGTTTTGTGGAATTAAAAGAGAAATTGCAAATACTGAACCTATTGTGCGAGAACTTAATTTACTCAATTTTTTGTTTTCACTCACTGTGGGCCCGGCAGGACTCGAACCTGCGACCGACGGATTATGAGTCCGTTGCTCTAACCAACTGAGCTACAGGCCCAAATGTTAATTTATTACTGATTGAAGCTTGAGTGCTATTCCCATATCACCCTCTACTTTTAACTTACCTGTCATGAAAGCTGCTTGAGGACTTACGGATTTATCGTACATTCCTTTAAAAGTTTCCATATCGGTAGTTATTGTGCAGGCTGCTTCAGCGTCATCATCAGTTATTTCACCATTATCTGGATTCATAAATACTATTTGTGAATCTACAACCCATTTAATTGATCCTGGCAGAACACTAAGATCTTTTCCTTCAGCATTTTGTTTTACAAAATCTAAAGCTTCTGACATATTCCTCCTCTTCAAAGGTCATTATAGACTAGTTATTGATAGATACTTAGAAAATTTTGCTCCGAGGGTGGGACTTGAACCCACAACCAACGGATTAACAGTCCGCTGCTCTGCCAATTGAGCTACCTCGGATAGCAAATTAATAATAGTATGTATTAAAGAGTATTCTGATAAAATTCTATTTTCTTTTTAAGATCTTCTAGGTCCTCTAACAGGGTTAAGTCATTAGACTCATCCATTTCTTTAATTAAATTTTCAATTTTTATATCTGAGTAATAAATATAAAGCCTGGCTACAGACTCTTTAAGCTGGGTATCAGAATAAGAAATATTTTTATACTTTTCGAATTCATTACTATTTTTATTAGCTTTAAGCTCATCAATTAATGTTTTAAATTCAAGATTTAAATTAATTAAAAAGTCAAGATCCTCTTCAATATCAAAATCTTGTTTTATTATTTCCGCAATTAAAATATCTTGGAACGTTTCAATATGTCTTGTTTGTCTTGAAGAATTTTCATTTTGGGATAATGGCTCATTGTCTGACTGATAATTTAATTCATTAATTAATACCTCTTTAGTAATACCTATTTTTTTACTCAGATATCCAATAGCTAAATCTTTCTCTAATGGACTTAGAAAACTTGATATTTGTTTAAATTCTTGAAAAGTTTTTTTTGTATTGTCTGTATCAATTATTTTGTTGATGCAGAATTCAACAAGATCTTCCTTTTCATTGATAATTTTATTGATATCACTAGTACCACCTTCATAAAGCTCTGAGATATCTTTAAACTCTTTAGGAAGATTTAGTTTGAAAAAATTAATTTCTGATGGCTGATTATTTTTAATTTCAAGAACCCTTTTCGTGGCAGTATCTCCTGCTTCATCATTATCAAAACACAGGTAAATTTCTTTTGTATATCTAGAAAGTAAATTAATTTGTTGAACAGTTAAAGCAGTACCCGACGGTGATGCAACATTGTTAAACCCAAGTTTATTAAATGCAATTACATCAAAATATCCTTCAACTAAAATAACAAACTTTTTCTTTTTCAAATCCGATAAAAACTCACTTGTAAAATAGAGCGATCTATTTTTTCGATAAATTGAAGATTCAGCTGTATTTATATATTTTGGACCAAAATCATCTAATGCTCTTCCACCAAAACCAACTGTTTCATTCCTTAAATTTGTTATTGGAAAAATTATTCTATTTTTAAATAAAAAATTCCCTCTTTCACTCAATAATCCAAGATTTTTTAGATCAGTTTTTGTTAGATTGTTTTTTTTAAAAAACTCATTTGTACTTTTTTCATCTTTTTCTGCATAGCCAATTCTAAATTCTTTTATATCTGTTCCATCTAAATCTCTCGACTTTAAATAATCTATTGACTCAGAGCTTTTACCTTCTTTCATATTGTTAATAAAAAAATTATGAATTTTACTCATTGATCCAATAAGATTTTTTTGGTCACTCTCGAACTTTGAATCGGTGTATGTGAGATTAAATCCATACTTTTCAGCAGCAATCTCAACTGATTCTTGAAATTCAACATTATTTATCAATTGAATATATTTATAAATATCTCCACCCTCTTTACAGCCAAAACAATGAAACAAATTTTCTTCATCTGTAAAACTCATGCTTGCAGTTTTTTCACCATGAAAAGGGCAAAGAGCCATACCTTTATTACCTCTTAATTTTCCAGTTGTAGAACTGAGAATAAAATCACTTATTTTAGATCTATTTCTTAAGTCGTCGATTGATTGTTTTGAGATTCCCATTACATATTGTCAAAATAGCTTTTTATATCTTCGATTTTAATTCTCTCTTGTGACATACTATCTCTATCTCGTACAGTTACAGCCTTGTCTTCTAATGTGTCAAAATCTACAGTTATACAATAAGGAGTCCCAATTTCATCCTGTCTTCTATAGCGTTTCCCAATAGATTGAGTTACATCAATTTCTGTTCTGAAATATGGACCCAGTTCAGATTTAATAGAATTACATACCTCGATTAATTCATCTTTTTTACTTAATGGCAGAATCCCAATTTGAATTGGAGCGAGGTCAAATTTAAATTTAAATAGAGTCCTTACCTCTTTTTCTAGTTCTTCTTCTTCATACAATGAAAGTAAAACCGCAAATAAAGTACGAGTAAGGCCTCCAGCAGGCTCGATAACAGATGGAGTAAATTTGTTATCACTATTTGGATCAAAATATCTCAAATCCTTACCACTACTTTCTTGATGAGCATTCAAATCATAATTACCTCTATTGGCAATTCCTTCAAGTTCACCCCATCCCCAAGGATATTCAAACTCAATATCTGATGTTTTCTTCGCATAATGAGCTAGTTCAGATTCATCATGTTCTCTTATTCTTAATTTATTTTCAGGAATACCCAGGTTTTTGTACCAATTAAGTCTATTTTCAATCCAATAATCAAACCATTTGTCCTCTTCACTCTCATCACAAAAAAATTCAATCTCCATTTGTTCAAACTCTCTTGTCCTAAAAATAAATTGTCCAGGTGTAATTTCGTTTCTAAATGACTTTCCAATATTTCCAATTCCAAAAGGTATTTTTGCTCTCATTGTTCTCAAAACATTTTCAAAATTTACAAATATACCTTGTGCAGTTTCTGGTCTTAAATAAACAGTTGAGTTTTCATTTTCAACCGGGCCAATGTTAGTCTGAAACATCAAGTTGAATTGACGTGGTTCCGTTAAGTCCTCTTTCTTAATATGATCTGGTACCTGATCAGCTCTAAATCTTTCACCTGTAGGTTTATGGTCAACCATTGGATCGGTAAATTCGCCTACATGACCCGATGCTTTCCAAACATCGCTTGATTGTATAATCGCAGTATCTATTGGATAAATTTCAACTTCTAAATTGCTGATACTTTTCCACCACATCTTTTCTATATTATTTTTAAGAAGTACTCCTAATGGGCCGTAATCATAAGAACTTCTTAATCCTCCATAAATTGATGAAGCATTAAATACAAATCCTCTTGATTGAGCAATTTTTACAACCTTATCAAATATTTCTTCAGGCATTTCCATACTTTCTTACTCTATTCTGAAATTCATCAACGGCCGAATCTAATTCTTTTTCATCAAAATCAGGCCATAGAGTATCCACAAACATAAGCTCAGTGTAGCTTAATTGATAGAGAAGAAAATTACTTACTCTCTTCTCCCCTGCTGTACGTATTAATAAATCTGGGTCTGGCATTTCAGGTAATAATAAATTAGCTCGAAATGATTCTTCATCTAATTGATCAATAGAATTTTTATTTAATTTTGTATAAGCATCATGAATTTCTTTTCTTGAACCATAGTTAAATGCAAATACAAGATTCAACTTTTTATTGTTCTTGGTCAATTGTTCAGTTTCATTCATCAGAAATTTATTTTCATCAGGAATTCTATTGTCTTCTAAATCACCAATAAAATGAAATCGAACACCCTTATCATTAAATTCTTCTCTTCTCCTGATTAAAATATCACGATTAAAAAACATTAAAAAATCAACTTCATCTTCAGACCTTGACCAATTTTCAGTTGAAAAAGCATAAACCGTTAGCCATTGCAGATTGTTTTTAAGTGCCCAATCAATTGAACGTGAAAGGGAGAATTCACCAGCAGCATGTCCTGCTGTTCTCTCTAATCCCTGGTTGGTTGCCCATCTACCATTACCATCCATAATTATGGCAATGTGATTAAGATTTATATCCTTAAGATTCATTCCAAATTTTCTTCATAAGTTTTGATTCATACGTCTTTAATTTGTCATTTTTTTCATGTGAGTAACCAATTAAATGTAAAAGCCCATGAATTACAATATATTGTAGTTCTTCAACAAAATCTTTATCGTAGATTTCTGCATTCTTTTTAATAACATTTCGACAAATGAACATGTCACCCATATCTTCATGCATACTTTGATCTAATTGATTTATAGCTTCAATGTCGTTGTATAAAGGAAAAGACAAAACATCTGTTGGCTTGTTTTTATTAAATGTTTTTTGATTTAATTTTTTTGATTCACTTTCATTTAGAGAATGAACCGTAAAATGAAAATTTCTTGATATTTTGAAATTCTCAGAAAAAATTTTTACAGCTTGGGTTACTTTTAATTTTTCATTTTTATAAAAATAACCGTTAAAAACAATTTTCAATATTTATTCTTCTTCATCTTTTGTAAATTCTGGGTACAAAACTCTTTGATGATAAAGTCCTTCCAAGCTTGCTTGAAATGACTGTTTAATTTTTTCAAGATCTTGGAAAGTTATGGGCGCATTAAGTAATTGACCATCGTTGATTTTTTCTTCAAAAATTTCATTGACTAAATTAGATATTTTTTCTTCATCAGCATCTTCATATTGAAATCTTGCTCTACATGCTGCCTCCAGAGCGTCTGCAAACATTAAAATAACAGTTTCTTTTGAACTTGGCTTTTCTCCAAGGTGTCTAAAATCATCTTTTGTGACTTCTGGGTTTGTAAGTTTTTCTTTTTCATAAAAATACCTCATCACTGAATCACCGTGGTGTTCGATTATCCCTCTGTAAACTGCTTCAGGGATTTTGAATTTTTTGGCTAATTTCACACCATCTGTCACGTGTGATCTGATAATTTCTACTGATTCATTTGAAGTTAAATTATCATGTGGGTTGCTTGATCCAAACTGATTTTCTACAAACATTGACGGGTTTTCAGTTTTTCCTAAATCATGAAAATAGGCCATAGCTCTTACTAGTTGTGAATTTGCGCCTATGAGATTTGCTGCCCTATCCCCAAGTGTTCCAACGACAAGCGAGTGATTGAATGTCCCTAAAGCTTTTTCTTCTAAATATCTAAGTCCTGGATGGTTTCTATCTGCAATTTCTGAAAGCCTAAAATTTGTAGTTAATCTAAATGCCAATTCAATATAATTTATGAGTGAAAATGCTGCTAAATTACCAACTAACCCCCCTAGTAAAGAAGATACAAAAATTTCAACAAAGCTGAAATTTTCTCTAAGGAAAAAGAATATTCCAAAAGCAACTACTGGTTGAGATAAGGTGATATAAATTATTCTTTGCCTCAAAGTAACTCTGTCTATATCCTCTGAGAGAAATATTGAGGGTACAACTGTAAGTACAGCTCCCATAGCAACAAGACCTATATTTCCTCCACCAGCAAGAGCTAACAATGAACTTGAAAGTGACAAAATAAGTGTTGCTCTTAAATTTAGTAAAACAGCCGAAACTACACCTACAAAAGAAATTGGAACAGCATATTTCAAATAATTTAAATCTAAACTTTGAGAAAAATATGAAATACCTCTCAAAAATATTGATGAAATAAGTATTAGTGTTAATAACAATAAAAATTCATTGTTATTGTTCCACATAGAATCTTTAAATCTCCATAATAAAAAATAAATTAGAACAAAAACTGAAAAGATTATTGGTATTGCTGCAGTTTGTATACTTCTTGACTCCCCTGATAAATATCCAAAATTATCTAGTGCGTTGTATTGGACAGGGTTAATTTTTTCACCCTCACTAACTACTATATCTTCTTCAAAATATTTAATAATTACAGGATCAATTGAATCTGCAACTTTTTGTTTTTGCTCATCCCATAGTTCTTGTTCAAGTTTTTGATTGACTGTTAAATTTTCTGCTATTAATTCTGCAACAGAAGATCTTAATCTACTTTCTGGGATTAATGCGAATAACTCACTTGATAGATCTAAATATGGTGGATTTGATACAAGATTCTGTCTTGTTTGGTTTAAATTATCATTGTTGATACCAACTTGGAGAATGTCACTTGCTAAGCTTTTTGCTTCAAGTTCTAACTGAGAAAGATATCCTGTTTTGTTTAATAAATCATAATTTGATATCTCAACAAGGACTTCGATATTCGCCGTTGAAATTGTTGAGAACAATAATGAACTTGCAATTTTTTCTATCTGCTGAATTTTATTTAACTCAACAACCTCAACTACTGGTTCCGTACTCTCACCAACTGTATCTTGATCACTTGATACTAGGACTTCTTCTGTTCTTGCCTCAATGACTGTCAAAAACATACTTGTAATTCCATTTAAAACCGTTTGATTAAGATCTGTATTTATTGAATATATTGGATTAACTGAATCAACAGCTTTGGCGATATTTTCATCAGTTTGCTCTTCATCCACAATTTCTATATATTTTGGAGCAACAAATGTTGAAGGTGATTCCTCCCCAATACTAATTTTTATTACTTGATTTTCAGGAAATATTGAGAATGAAATAAACCACACTAAACCACCAAAAATTGCAATATATAAAAGCTTTATACCAAAAGAAAAGTAATTTCTCATTATTTCTTTGGAAATACCTCTAATATTTTTGAAACAATAGGATTTCTGACAATATCAGCATTATCAAATTCCATGACAGATATTTCATCAATATTAGAAAGTGCTTTTCTTGTTCTTTTTAGACCTGAGTTATCAGTATTATAAAGATCTATTTGTGATTCATCACCAGTGATAATTACTTTAGAATTCTCTCCTAGTCTTGTTAGAAACATTTTTATTTGTCCAGAGGTGGCATTTTGTGCTTCATCAAGAATAATACATGCATTGTTTAAAGTTCTACCTCTCATGTACGCAAGTGGAACAATTTCAATATTTCTTTTTTCGATTAAATACTCCAGGTTTTCATTACCAAAAAAGTATTTCTTTATCTGATCTTCAGAGTACATTTTTACTGCACTAGCAACTGCTAAAAATGTTTTTCCTGTTCCAGCAGGTCCAACCCCAAATGTGACAGTTGAATTCATAATTGTTTCTATATATTTGTATTGACTCACATTTTTAACTTTTATGGACTTATTATTTGTAATGCTTATTGTGCTTAATTTTTTTCCATTACCATTTAATGTCCCATTCATATTCATCAAAAGTTCGATATCAGGTATGTCGACAGTCTGATTATTTTGATTTAGAGCAACCATTTCATCGATTAAACTGACTAGTTTTTCTACCCTATCCTTGTTTCCCTCTATATAAAGAATGTTGCCCCTCGCATTAATTTTTAATGCCGGAAAAATTTTTTTTATATATTTTAAATTATTGTCATTAATTCCAAACAAATTGATTAATTCAATATTATTCGGAATGACTTTTTCAACAACCATTAGAAAGCCTTCAATTTTTCTCCTCCAATTAAATGGAGATGTATATGATAAACAGTCTGTCCACCATCATCATTAGTGTTAAATATTAATCTATAGCCACTCTCATCTATTTCATATTTTTTTGCTAAATCTTTAGCTACTTGTATCATCTTTCCAACTAACAATGTGTCCTCATCAGATAAATTATTTATTGTATTTATTCTTTTTTTGGGAATTATTAGAAGATGAATTCTAGCAACAGGATTTATGTCTTGAATTGAAAATATATCGTCATCTTCGTAAATTATTTCTGATTCTATTTCTTTATTTAGAATCATCTCAAATACTGATTTTTCTTCCATATTATATTTTACATCAATAAGGATACACCAAGTATTGAGGCTGTCTCTGTTCTTAAGGTAAAATCACCAATATTTGATAGGTATTTAAATTTATCTTTCTCGTTATTAGACCAGCCACCTTCAGGGCCAATAGCTATGTTTTTCATACTGTTGTTTTCTTTAATATGTTTACCGGTAATATCTAGACCGTGATTAAATTTTTCAAAATCCAAGTTATTTGAAATAAATATATCTGGTTTAAATGCGTTTCCTGATTGCTCTACTGCTGAGATAGACCACATATTAAACTTATCTAAATCAACTTTTATTTTTTGTGAATGATCTGTAGGGCCGAAACTAATTGAACTTACAGATAGCTCCGTTAATTTCTCAACAATAAAACGAAGTCTATCTTTATCTTGAATGAAAGAAATAAATACATCAATATCATTTTTTCTCTCAAATTCTTGATTAGATTTTAATGAAACAACATTTCCTTCTAAGTTTCCAAAATAAATTTTTCCTTTCCCATTTGATATCTTTATTTCATCCATATCTTTAATCCTCAAAACATTTTTTAAATGATGTAATTTTTCATCAGAAAGTTGTAACTCTTTGAAAGTATCTAATATTTTTGAATCAAAAACTGTAGGGGTATGCATACTATTGTTTTAAAAACTCTTTAAAGGCCTCTTTGGGTACTTCTACCCTTCCAATGCTTCTCATCTTTTTCTTACCTTCTTTTTGCTTTTCTAAAAGTTTCCTCTTTCTAGTAACATCTCCTCCATAAAGTTTTGCAGTAACATCCTTTCGGAGGGCTTTTACAGTTTCTCTAGATATAATTCTTGAACCTATCGCAGCTTGAATTGGTATATCAAATTGTTGACGTGGGATTAGATCAGCTAATTTTTTTACCCTATTTCTCCCAACATATTCTGCACTATCTTTTGAAAGAATCGAACTAAATGAATCTACCACCATACCATTAACAAGAATATCTAGTTTGACCAAACTTCCGTCTTCAAATCCTAAAATTTTATAGTCAATTGATGCAAAACCCTGTGAGATAGATTTAAGCGAATCATAAAATCCTGAGACTAGTTCTAGAAGAGGTAACTTGTATTTGAGTTTTACCATTGTCGTACTTAAGTAAGTTAGATCTTCCTGTATGCCTCTTTTATCATTTAAGAGTGTCAAAATTGCACCAAGATACTCTTTTGGAAATAATAAATCTACTTCACAAATTCTCTCTTGTAATTTTTTTATATCAGTATATTCATCAAGAATAGATGGGTTTCTTATTACCCTTTCTTCGTCGTTATTCCTTATAAGCTTAAACTCTACTGATGGTGGGGTCACAATCAGAGATAGGTCGAATTCTCTCTCTAATCGTTCAATAACAATCTCTAAATGCAAAAGGCCCAAAAATCCACATCTAAATCCAAATCCGAAGGCAGAAGAGGTTTCTGGTTCAAAAACAAAGCTTGCATCATTTAATACATATTTATCCAACGATTCCCTTAGTTTTGTAAAATCATCAGAGTCTGAAGGAAATATACTCGAAAAAACTGTAGGTTGAGATTCTTCATATTCTGACAATATTATTGGCTTCTCATCTTCTCCAGTGACTAAAGTGTCTCCAACTCTTATTTGAGATAAATCTTTAGCACCAGTAACGATGTATCCAACTTCGCCAAAGTTTAAACTATCAGATTTCTGTAAGTTCAAATCAAAATATCCGATATCATTTGCGTCAAATTTAAATCCTGAATTAACAAGCTTTAAATTCATATCTTTTTTAATCTCGCCGCCAAATACCCTTACTGATGCTACAACTCCTTTGTAAGAATCAAAGTATGAATCAAAAATTAGTGCATTTACCTTATCGGATTTTTCAATTGGAGCAGTTATTAAGTTTGGAATTTCTGATATAAGTTCTTGAACTCCATCTCCAGTTTTTGCAGAAATATTAAAAATTTCTTCATCCTTAGAACCAATTAGATTGTGTATTTGTTGAGATACATTTGATATATCAGCATCAACAGAATCTATTTTGTTAATAACAGGAATAATATCTAATCCGGCTTCAATAGCTGCATAGGAATGTGCAAAAGTCTGAGCTTGTACACCTTTTGTTCCATCTACAAGTAATAATGCTCCGTCACAAGCAATTAAAGCTCTGGAAACTTCATAAGAGAAATCTACGTGTCCGGGTGTATCAATTAAGTTTATAACTAAATCATCAAAGATTAATCTGATCGGTTGAGATTTAATGGTAATACCTCTTTCTCTCTCAAGATCCATGTTGTCCAGAATTTGGTCATTATGATCACCAGGAGTAATTAATCCAGATAATTCGATAAGTCTGTCAGCTAAAGTAGATTTACCATGATCAACATGTGCAATAATCGAAATATTTCTTATATTTTTATTTGTTAACATCTTTAATAAGTTATTATCTTATATACCAAGAGGTTTTAGATGGCAAATATTAAATCCCAAAAAAAGAGAATAAGACAAGACGAGAAGAAAAATCTTAGAAATAAGGACAAAAAAACAGCTCTAAGAACATCTATTAAAACTATATTAAATTCAGAAAGTGATGTTGAAAAAGAACAGAAAGATACTGTAATCAAAAATTTAGATAGAGCTTATTCCAACGGAATAATAACTAAAAATTATAGAGATAGAAATAAATCCCGAATTTCAAAACTGTAATAGATTTTTTATAGAAACCACAAAACGTTTCGCATTTTCTTGATTAAATGAAGAATTAGTATTTAATTTTTCGATCTTATAAATCATACTTAAAGAATTTTCTAAATCTATGACATTTAACTTGTCTCTTCTTTTTTGAGCAAGCTCATACTTATAATCTACTTTTTCAGAAAGTACTTCTGCGACTTTTTTTTCATCATATTCATAAATTAATAACAATCTTTGAAGCTCTTTGTTGAAGTACGACAAGAATTGTCTAAATACTGTCTCGTCATTACAGAATTTATCAATAATTTCATTTGTTAATTTTTTTTGCTTTGAAAAAATAATATTTACCAAGTCCCAAGGGTAAATCTCAGTACTTTTTTTGTTTTCTGGATAATGTGTTTCAATTAATTCAGCAACAGCTGAGAATGTTTTTAAATTATTTTTTTTAACTTGAAAAATATACTTCTCATTAAAATCATAATTCATTTTTTTTAAATCACTGTATGTTACGAAACTATCTGATACAAATTGGAAATTATCACTTTGGAATAATGCTGCAGTATTGTTAGCGGTAAATTCTTCTTGAGAAATTGATACAATACTTTCATCGATATTTATTTCAGATTTTATTTGGTTGATATCTGAAATTAAGTTTTCTGTAATTATTAATTTTGTCACTTATTGAACTATATTAATTAATTTATCTTTAATAAATATTACTTTTTTGGCATTTGAAAAATCAATATCAAAATTAGTAGTACAAATTTGTTTTACTTCATCTTCTTCAATTCCTGTGTTAACAGTTAATGCGTGCCTCTTTTTTCCATTTATTTGAATCACGAGTTCATAAACAGGATTCTCTAGTTTTGTTTCATCAAAGGTTGGCCATTTCTCCTGACTTATATCACTATCAAAATAATCTTGGAATATTTCCGAAGCAATATGTGGGGACATTGGGTATAAAAGGATTAATATATTTCGTAAAATTGAATCTTTTAGATCTATCTGAATCGTATTATCTTCCTTGAGGTAGTCGCTTAAGTCATTGTTTAATTTCATAAGATCAGATACCGCTGTATTAAACTCAAATTTCTCAAGATGTTGAGTAATAGATTTTATTGTTTGATTAATTTTTCTCTCAATTTCTTCATCTTTTGAACTAAAAGTATCAGAGGTGTCTTTTTGATCAATAATTTTGACCATATTATCCCAGAACTTATTTAAGAATCTCTTAGTTCCTTCTATACCACCATCATTCCATTCAACCCCATCGCTAGGAGGTGCCATAAAAAGAATATATAATCTTAATGCGTCAGCCCCATGAGTTGCAAAATATGATTCTGGATCAACAATATTTCCTTTTGATTTTGACATCTTTGCCCCACCAAAGTTAATCATCCCCTGAGAGAAAAGATTATGAAATGGTTCATCAATTTTCATAAAACCAAGATCCCTCAAGGCTCTTACAAAAAACCTTGAATAAAGAAGGTGAAGAATAGCATGTTCGACACCACCTATATATTGATCAACCGGTAACCATTCATTTATAAAATCAGATTCGAAAGGTTCATTATCGTTCTTTGGGTCTAAGAATCTCATGTAATACCAGGATGAATCTACAAAAGTATCCATGGTGTCAGTTTCACGTAGAGCTTTCTTAGAACATTTTGGACAATCAGTTTCAACAAATTCTTTGCTCTTGGACAAAGGAGATCCATCTGTATTTATATAATCTTTAATTTCTGGAAGTAATACTGGTAAATTTTCATATTTTTCTGGTAATAATCCACAGTCTTCACAATTGATTAATGGAATTGGACAGCCCCAATACCTCTGTCTACTGATTAACCAATCTCTCAAACGATATGTTGTTTTTTCATCACCAATCTTATTTTTTACTAAAAAGTCATTTATCTTTTTACTTGCTTCTTCGTGAGAGCCTAAGTCATTGAACTCTCCAGAATTGATAAGGACTCCATTACCTGTAAAGGCTTCATTGTCTACATTTATTGTTTTTTCTTTATCTATAATTACCTGTCTAATTTCAATATCATATTTTTTTGCGAATTCATAATCTCTTTCATCGTGAGCTGGAACTGCCATAATCGCACCAGTTCCATAATTCACAAGAACATAGTCAGCTATCCATAAAGGTACTTCCTCATTTGTGATTGGATTCATAACTTTCAAAGTGGTATCTACTCCAGTTTTTTCTTTTGTAATAGACATTCTCTCGAATTCTGACTTATTTACAATTGAGTCTAAATAATTTTGTATCTCATCTTTTTTATCAGATTGCTCCATAATTTGATTAATTAATTCGTGCTCTGGAGATATGACAGCAAAAGTCATCCCAAACAATGTATCAGGTCTTGTTGTGAAAACATCAAAAGTAAGGTCTGTTCCAATTATGTTTAATTCAAATTGAGAGCCTTCAGATTTTCCAATCCAGTTTCTTTGCATCGTCTTCACGTTTTCTGGCCAATCACCAATCTCATCAAGGCCTTGTAATAATTCTTCAGAATATTCGGATATCTTCAGAAACCATTGGTTTAAATTTTTTGGCTCTACAGCTGTGTCACATCGCTCACAAGAGCCCTCTATAACTTGTTCATTAGCTAGAACTGTTCTGCATGAATTACACCAATTTACTGGTGCGTCCTCCTTGTAAGCCAAATCATTTTCAAACAACTTTATAAATAGATATTGAGTCCATTTGTAATAATCAACAGAGTGGGCTGCAACTTCCCTATCCCAATCATATAAAGAACCTAATCTGATAATTTGAGATTTCATATTAGCAATTCTTTCTTCCGTAAATTCTCTTGGATGAATACCAGTTTTAATTGCTGCATTTTCGGCAGGAAGGCCAAATGAGTCCCAGCCCATAGGAGATAAAACATTGAAGCCATTCATTTGTTTATATCTAGTAATAACATCACCGATCGTATAGTTCCTTATATGTCCCATATGCAGATCTCCAGAGGGATATGGGTACATACAAAGGTTGTAAAATTTTGGTTTGTCAGATTTTAAATCACACTTAACAGTTTCACTATTTTCCCAGTGATCCTGCCATTTCTTTTCTATTTTTTTATATTCAAATTGACTGTTCATATACTTTTACTAATTCTGGAAATATATTTTCCTTACTTGATTTTTCTAATTTCTTTTCAATATTAAACAATTTTTTCTGTATTAATTCAATATTGTTTTCTAAATCTTGAATAGATGAAGCTATTGAATGCGATAATCCATTCACATCATCAAATAAATAACCTGAGTCTTCGTCAATATAATTTGTCATTGGCAAAATATTTCTTGTTATGCAAATCTTTGAGAAACTCATGGCTTCGAGTAGTACCAAACCTAAACCCTCTGAAAATGATGGAAATACAAAAATGTCTATATTATTAAAAAATTCTTCCCTGTTTTCTATATATCCAAGAAAATTAACGTTTTCAATATTGTCTTTTTCAATCATATTTCTTAATTTTTCTAAATACTCATCGGTCCCACTTCCAGCAATCATTAATTTAAAATCAAGTGATTTAAGCTCATCTGAATTAAGCGCATCAATTAAGTCTTCTATCCCTTTATTTACATTTAGTCTTCCAAGAAATCCAAGGGTTACTCTATCTTTTTTTACAATGGTTCCAGAATTTTTGATGTCTATCCAGTAAGGTATGACAACAACATTCAGTTCATGATTAAGATTTTCAATCCAACTTTTTACTTCCTCAGAAATCGCGATTATCGAAAAAGCAGATTGCCAATGTTTAGAGAGTCTCTTCATAAAGTATTTTCTTAGGTTATTACTTAAACTACCTTTTTCTAAATATGTATCATATTTTCCATGAACACTTACAATCCATTTAATTTTTTTTGATAAATATTTTTTTGTTCTGTAAACCATATAATCGCTACGAGGTTGATGTGAATGAATAATATCAAATTTTTCATTTTTGAATTTTGAATACATAGAAAAATATGAAAATATATTAAACATTCTAGGACCATTAAGTCTTGTAATGTTAATGCCACTTTTAAGTAGTTCGCTTTCTATTGAATATGATTCAGTGCTATCTTCACCAATAACAGTTACATGGACATCCATCCCATCATTTAGCTGTGCATTGATTAGGTCCAACAAATGCGATTCAGCACCTCCCCTATTTAAAGAATTGATAACATGACAAATTTTCATAATCTTGGAGTTATCCATGTAGATTTTGGAGGAAACAGAGAGTCGTTTTCTACAATTTCAGATACTTTTATGGGGGTAAAATTTACAATTATTTCATCATTAGTTTTATTTTCATCCACCGCTGAGCTTATATACTCGTTAACGTAACAGAAATTTTTAAATTCATAAAGTTGATAAATGTCCAAAATTTCCTCATTGAAAAACTTAACATCATCTACTGAAACATAGAATTTTGAAGAGACATTGTTTGAAAAATTATAATTCTCAAGAATTTCCTCAAATTCTTTTTTTCTAATTATTAAACGTGATGGGTAAGAAAGAATTTCTACATCATCAATTGAAATAAGTACTAATTCAATTGATTTGTCAATATCATTTCTTTTCAAGTATTCATATCGATGATGTCCATCTAACAGAATCATTTTCTTTCCTTTTAAATCATTTATATTTTTGATATTTGTTATATTCATATCAATTCCAAATAAAAGTGGTTCAAAAGATTCTTCCATGTTTTCAATTGGGAAATTTATTTCTTCATGGGTTTTTATCTCGATAAAGTCAGTATTTGAAAAATTAATTTCAAGTTTTAGACCTTCAACATCGTAGTTTTCAAATTGATAAACTGTGAAGTTATTATTTTCCATTATCTGCAAAAAATCTGTCAATATATTCTGACAAGCAGTCAACCATCTCGTCTGTAATTGAATTATAAAGACTAATTCTTATTCCCCCCTGGCTTCTATGTCCATTCAGACCAAGTATTCCTTTTTCAGTTGCTTCTATAAGAAATTTCTTTTCCAAATCCTCATTTTTGAATTTAAAAATTATATTGGATCTACTTTTTGAATAGTCACTGACAGGTATTATTACAAAATCACCATAACTCTCTAACTGTTCATATAGTCTTGATGATTGTCTAATTGATTTTTCTTCAAAATGGTTTATACCTCCCATTGCAATCATCCAATCGGTTACCAGCTTTAGGACGTATATCGAAAAAGTAGGAGGTGTGTTCAACAAAGAATTCTTTTCCACCAATTGTCCAAGGTTGAGGTATCTAGAATTATCTTCTGAATTTAAATATTTTTCATCTCCAATACATATTGAGACTCCTGGAATGCCCATATTTTTTTGAGCTCCTGCATAAACATAAGCTAAATTGTCCCATTCAAAACTATAAGAACCAATATCTGAGGACATATCAATGAGTAATGAATCATGTTCAATTTTATTGAATTCCCTTAATTGGACACCATTTATTGTCTCGTTTGAAGTTAGGTGCAAATAATCAACACCTTCGAGGTCCCAGGGTGTTTGAATATAATTTTCAATTTCATTATCGCTTACTTCAATTATTTTCGTATCTCTAATTTTTGAGAAATCTTCAACTGAGTACCTCCCCCATGTTCCTGTGACTAGACATCCTAAAAGTTTATTTTCTTTATCAAAGTTATTAGCGATAAAGGTATTCTGATATGTTGCTCCCCCTTGCAAGAGAAGAGTGAAATAATTAGATGGAATATTAAAAATATTTATCATATTCTCTTGAAGAGCGTTTATTAATGTTTCAAAATCTTTAGATCTGTGTCCAATCTCTAGAATTGACAAACCAGTTTTTTGATAATTAGCTATTGCCTCTTGGGACTTACTGATAATAGAAGGATCTAATCTTGCTGGACCCGGTGAAAAATTATGTATTTGCATTTATATCATCTTTCATAAAAATCAAATTATACGCTGCACCAATGATTAAGCCATAGAACGCATTGACTTCTTCAACTGGACTAACAAAGAAAAATAAAATAAAACTGTAAAAGAAAAACAATTTAAGTAACTCTTTTTTTTGAACAATAATGTTCAGGAATATTAAAAACAGTATTAGAGGAAAAATAATTCCGAAAGCTTGAGTATAAAACACAAACAAATTTTGAACATTTAGATCATATTTAAGTAGTGAATAATTACCAGTACCAAAATTTTGGGTGCTATATCTTTGGAGAAGATATTTAGGTAATGTCCTATTCGTAAAATACATTTCTTCATTAACTCTTACTGAAGAATAATCTTGATAATCAGAGTTAATATTGATAATGCTTTTAGGTGTAATATCTCTCAATGAGTTAATGAAAAAATTCAATACATTTAATCTGTCATTACCCAGGCCCAATTCTTCAGTGTCTGAATTTACATCAATTTTTATTTCACCAGAAGCATTCATTTTTTGAACATCTTCTTCATATTCAATACATTGCCTACTATCTGAATTTAAATTACATTCAAAAACTCCAAAATTAGACATTACAAGTGAAATAGCCAAAAACAATAAAAGCGATTTATTTAACTCTTTTGTTTTTAGATAGTTAAATAAGACGAACGTAAGAAAAAGTATACAAAATAGCCGCAAATAATTACTTCTTGATAAACCTAATGCAACTCCAGAAATTATGGATAACAAATAATTACTACTTTTATATTTGTAAAGATACAAAACAACGAGTGGCATTAAAAAAGATATTAATAAAACTGGCTCTCTAAATGTACCCATTGCTCTGTGTGGTTCTGATAACCAAAAAGTAGATTGGTCAGAGTCTCCAAAAAGATTAGTGTTTGATCTATTTCTTATAAATTCACTTAAGTCATAGATTTGGGCGATAAATATATAGATTGTCAAAGCTGACATTACTCCAATTAAATATTTCCAAGTGTCAAAAAAGGACATTATTTTTTCATTTCTAAAGTAAGTCAATGAAAATAAAAGAACTATAACAAATGAGAATATGTTAAGTAATCGTAAAAAGAGGTATTGTATTTCTCCTTGTGAAACTTCATTGAAGAAAATATATATTATCTGTGGAATCATGACGATTGCAATCAATATTGAAACAATTACAAGATTTTTTGAGTCATAGAATAATTTGTATTTAGTTAAAGCAAACAAAAACAATAAGGTCATACCTAACCATGGAATTGGTATGCCAAAAATTTGATAAGCATCCAAAAAAACGAGCAAAATAGAAACCATTAAAAACATAATTTCGTAAGTGTTTTGGCTAGATTGTTTATTTATCTGCATCATTCTTATGTTAATGTTGAGATTTATTCAATTTGATTTTATTTTTATCAAATATATGGTGTATTCAAATAATTTTTGTAAAACCATTGCAGAGCTTAAAGCAATAGCGACTCCTAGAGAGGAAAAAGAATCAGATAATAAGACTGCTAAAACGAGAAATACAAAAGAGTAAACAATTCGTCCATAAGCATGAAACTGGATTAAATCAGCAAATAATAGATACTGTCTTATCCAGAAACTTAACAAATAAGTAGTGAATCCTATTAACAACACCATCATTGGCTCAAATGAATTAATAAATTCCTCGTTACCAATAAATAAAATAAGATTTCGTCCAAAAATGAAATATATTCCAAATAACAATATTGAAATTGGTAACAAAATTCGCTTTAAGAAAGAAGTTATATTGAAATCTTTGTCCTCAGACTTTAATTTGTTTTGTAGCCAAGGATTAAATGTAACAACAAGATAATTTATAGGTTCAACTAATCTTTTTGCAAATTGATAGATTCCAACAGTCTGTATATCAACGACTATAGCTAGTAGAATTACATCAAAATGTTGTGGTATAAGACCAATAATTTGGTCATATCTAATTTTTCCATAAGAAGATCTGATGGATTTTGAATATGCTTTGAAATGTCGAATCTTGAAATCTGAGGAATCACGATATTTATTTGAGAGATATAAACCAAAAAGCCCAAAGGTAATTCCATAGATTGATTGTGCAATTAGATAGTTTTCTACACTTGGATCATTTAAAAGTAAAAATACTAATGCAATAAACCTAACTACTACACTGCTAATTTCAAGTATTGAGTATCTTCTTAAATCATTATGAAAAATCAGTATAGATTTACTTGTTTCTGAAAAAGTCTGAATAATTCTTGTAAGTAAATAAATTAATAGAACATTTGATAATGTTTCAATGCCAAAATAATCACCCAAAGATGAATTAATAATTATTGGATTTGTAAAAATTACAATACAAAGTAAAAAACTACCAATTCCGGTTATGAAGTTGAAAAAGATAGATTCAAAATAAAAGTTTTTTCCATCCTTAAGAACAAGAAGATTTACATCACTATTTCTTGCATGTGAAGCACGAAAGATAAGGCTTGGTACTGCAATTAAAAGTACTACTGCACCATATTTGGCAGGTCCGAGTTGGTTAACAACAAACGAGACTTGGATTACAGAGATTATTGCAATGGCAGATTGTGAACCAATCAAATCTTTTGTTTGATTAAATATTTCTCTTATATATTTTAAGTTCATATTTGTTTGTGGAGCTGAGGGGATTTGAACCCCTGACCCCGTGCATGCCATGCACGTGCTCTGCCAACTGAGCTACAGCCCCAATACAATTAAGGTTACCCGTATTGAAGCATTAGATTACTATCAAAAAATAAATCCTCTAGATTGTAATATTCTCTTGCTTCCTCTGTGAAAAAGTGTATTCCGACACCTTCGAACTCAACTAATGCCCAAGACGAATCAATACCCTCAGAGAAAAAGTTTTTATTTTTTGATTTCACAAGATTTTTTAATTTTTTAACAGACGATACCATTTGAGTATTTGATGTAACATTACACATTATCACCACATCAAAAAAACTATTTTTTTCTACCTTAAATGCTTTTATGTTTGTACATTTTTGAGTGAGTAAAATATCTATGACGTTATCAAAGAAAAAATTGTTCGTAAATTCTGTTTTTCTTTCAGTCACTTATAAATATGTTACCATGTAAAAAATAAAGACACTATTCTTAATAGTGAGGAGAGAGTTGACAAGAATTAGAAACCTTATTGGCTTATTAGAGACACTTTTTAACAGCAGGCGATTGAGAACCATACTTGCTGCATTATTATTTTTTATTTTCCTATTTGGCTATCTTTTTTATGTTTCAGAACCTGATGTAAGAAACTTAGGTGATGGTATATGGTGGGCTCTAGTAACTATTACAACTGTTGGCTATGGTGATATCACACCAGTAACAACTTTAGGAAGAGTTGTCGCAAGTTCTCTTATGTTGCTTGGATTAGGATTAATTGCTACGATAACAGCAATTGTTTCAGCCAAATTTATTCAAAATTTTGTTGATCATCACACGAATGATGATGTTCTGGAAAAACTTGATGAAATGCAACTTGAATTGGATGATATAAAGAAAAAACTTCAATAAAGATTGTTATCTTTTATATAATTTAAAACCTCTTTTGATAAATCGTCATCGTTTAACTCATTTCTTTTTAGTTTATTTCTTATATTGCTTGAACTTAAGTCAACTTTTTCCCCATCAATAAGTGAATATTCAAATGGAAAGTACTCTTCTAAAGTCTTATTACTGTCTTCCCTTCTAAGTGCAATTAAAAAGTTAGTAAGCTCAGGTAATTTACTGTGGTTTTTCCAAGTTTTTATATTCATTGCCGTGTCAGAACCTAAGATAAAATACAAATCTTCCTTTGGATGGTCTAGTCGAAGTAGTGTTTCGTATGTGTAAGAAGGATTTTCTTCAGATTTTTCTATATCGCTAATTTCAAAAAATGCAGATTCATTGATTAATATTTTTGTCATTTCAAACCTATGAAGAAATGATGTAGAATCTTTTTTTTGCCATGGATTTCCTGAAGGAATAAAAATTACCTTGTTCAGACCAAATTGAGATATTGACCTTCTGGCTATTTCTAAATGGGCACCATGAGGAGGGTCAAAGGTTCCCCCAAGTACACCAATCTTATTCACTTGAGATCTCTTTTAAAATCAATTGAGTTAACAAAGGCTTTCATTTGGTTATAGTTTCTAACTTCTGATGTATTGTTGGTAACTCTATCAAATTTTCTAATTAAACTATCACCCGTGTTCCAGTACTTAAGTCTTTCAGGATTCAACCAATAAATATTTTTGAAAGATTTACCAACCTCATTTACAAGTTCTTCGTCTATATCACGATAATTATTTCTGGCATCTCCAATGACTATCAGACATTTATAGTTAGCATTACTTTTCTTTACCTCATCAACTAGCTCTTCAAAAGTTCTTGAATAGTCAGAATGACCATCTTGTTTTACAAAGTTATTCCAATTCTTTAAGAATGATTCTATCTCGGTTTTTTTTAGCTTTTTGATATCTTTTGTTACTTCAGTAATTCCATCAATGAAAACAAAAGACTTTATTGAATTGAATCTGCTTACCATTCCATAGAGTAATGTAAGTCCAAAAAGTGAATATAGTGCCATTGAACCGCTGATATCACATAAAATTACAAGCTTTGGTTTTTTCTTATTCTTGGGTTTATAAATAATATTTTGGAGGACTCCACCAGACTGGATCGACTTTCTTATAGTTTTTCTTAAGTTTAGATTTCCTTTGTTTGAAAATTTTATCTGCTTTTTAAATTTTATAGCTAGTTTGTTTCCAAGTGCATACGTTTGTTCAAGTAGTTTTTTTCTTTCTTCACTATTTGTATAAAGATAATCTAACTCATTTAATTGATCTTTATTATCTAATTCAGAAGGTTGATAGGCATCTCTTGTTTTATTTCTCTCTTCTTTTAATAGCTCTAACAACTTTAAATCGAGAAAGTTTGAGAAGTTTTCTCTATTTAAATTATTAATTATATTCTTAAAAGAATCCTCAAATTGAACATCAAAAAGACTCAATATATCTTCATAGGCTTTCGTTTTCTTTAACTGATTTAGCCAATAAGCATTAGAAACGGGTCTAGAAAAGTCTAGATTTTCAAAATCTTGTATTATTTCTATTGCAATTTTAGAAAAGTCAATGTCTCTGCTCTCGTTATTGATGAGAACATCTTGAAAATTTTCATTGAGATCATATTCATCAAAAAAATTAAATTCGAAGGATGTGCTTTCCTCAAATTTAAAATTGAAATATTCTGAGATTAAATGTTTAAGTTTGTCTTTTTCATCTTTGTCTTTTGGAATTAAGAAAAAGAGATACCTAATCTTTTCTTCAAAGGATTGGATTTTTTTTGATTCTATGTATCCAAAATAAGTTTGGAGTTTATCAATAGATATAAAAAATTGTTGTTCTTTACAAAACTGTGAAAAAGAAACTATTTCATTCTTGAATGAGCTCATTTGCATTTTCAATTTGTTCTTTGTACTTCTCTTGATCAGACTTATCCTTTAAAAGTACACCTAAGTTATCTATTGTGGACTTGTTTTTATTTAAAAAGTTATATTTTACCCACTCTACAGACTCGATTAATGATGGGATTTTGTTTAAGTTGAGTTTTCTCACAAAAGATATAAAAGAAGCATAGCTTTTTGCCTGAGCCTCTGATATTTCTTCAATACTGTTCATTAAAACTTTAGATTCAATATCAATTGAAGGGAAATCAAGATAGAAATAAATACATCTTCTCTTCAGGGCGTCTGATAGCTCTCTTGTTCCATTTGAAGTAAGAATGGTAATTCTATTATCTTTTCCGTTAATTGTTCCAAACTCAGGTATAGTTACTTGATTTTCTGCAAGAATTTCAAGTAATAATGCTTCGAATTCTTCATCTGATCTATCTATTTCATCAATCAGAAATAGACTATCTTTTTCAGCAGTTAAAGCATTGAGAATAGGTCGCTTGATGAGATATTTTTCATCAAAAAGATTTTCTGCATTTTTATCTTGTTGAATACTTAAAAGTTGCTTTTTATAATTCCATTCATAAACTGCCTTATCTTCGATTGCTGCGTTAACGACATCTACAAGATCTTCATTAGAAAAGTAACTTACACTTTCCAAATCTTTAATGCTTACCTCTTTATTCATCCTCTGACAGTTCCTTTTCCATTAATTACGTATCTTTCTGTTGTCAATGCTTCTAAGCCCATAGGTCCTCTTACATGTAATTTTTGAGTACTTATTCCTATCTCAGCTCCAAAACCAAACATTTCTCCATCTGTAAATCTTGTTGAGGCATTTATAAATATCACAGATGAATCAATTGAGCTTGAGAATTTTTCAGCCATTTGTTCAGATTCAGTAAGAACCCCCTCTGTATGGCCAGAAGAAAATTTATTGACATGTTTTATTGCCTCATCTTCATTTTCAACTACTTTTATTGCTATTTTGAGGTCCAAAAATTCAGTTGAATAATGCTCATCATTAGCAATTTCTAAATCTGGATAATCATTACTTACTTTTTCATCAATAAAAACTTCAACAGAATTTTCTTTAAGGGCATTTATAATCTCTTCACCATTTTTGTTATAAACATGCTTATGCAATATTAAAGTTTCTAAAGCATTACAAACTCCTGGTCTTTGGACCTTTGAATTGATAACTATAGGAACCATATACTCTTCTTTTGCATCTTCATGTATATAAAGATGTACGTTTCCATCACCATCTAAAATAAATGGAACTTTTGAGTTATTTACCAATGTATCAATTAATCCTCTACCGCCTCGTGGAACAATCAAATCAATGTACTCAGTCATATTCATAAATTCGATTGTATCTTCTCTGTCTTTGCTCTCTATAAGCTGTATGCAATTCTTGGACAAATTATTTTTTTCTAAAGCTTTTTGTAACGTATTTAATATTTTTAGATTTGAATCCAAACAATAACTTGAGCCACGAAGGATAGATGCATTTCCTGATTTTAAACATAGACCTGAGACATCACTTGTTACATTTGGTCTTGCTTCATAGATAATCCCTATTACTCCAAAAGGTGACCGTACTTTATTTATGTTCAATCCATCATCGGATGTCCAAGATTCTGTTACCTTACCAACCGGATCTTCAAGAGGTATTATCTTTTTTAATCCATCTGACATACCTTGAATTCTTTCTTTATTTAAAGTTAATCTATCGGTCAAAGCAGCAGTTAACTCTAATTGCTTAGCATTTTCTAAATCAATTTTATTTGCCTCAATGATTTCGTCAGCATCATTGATTAGTTCTGACGCCATGTCATTTAATACTTTATTTTTAGTATCTGTATCGATTGTTTTTAGCTCTTCAGCTGCCAAAAGAGCTTTTTTACCTATTTCTTTAAGCACATTACAAGAATAATTTGATTTGATGGAAAGTAAAATTTTTTAAAGAATTAATAGATTATCTTTGTGAATTACTACAGTGTTTTCAGTCTCTTTTAAGTCTTGAATTTCTTTACTTGAAAAATTTACCACTCCCCTCGCAATTAATTCATTTTCTGAACTTTTCACTTCAACACCAGAGTTTTCATCAAAACTTTTATTTACATTTATTACACCTTTTGAAAGAAGTGATGCATCAGCTTTAAGTGCTTCAATAGCACCATCATCTATTACAATCTCGCCATCAATTGTCATACCAAAGGCAATCCAAAGTTTTCTTAATTTAATATTTTTCTTTGATGGCTTAATGATTGTGCCAATTTTTGAATCTTTTACAACCTCAATTATACAATTCGTAGACCATGAAATAATCTGTGTTTCGATTCCAGAAAAACCTGCCATCTGTGCTGCCATAATTTTTGTTGAAAAACCCCCCATACCTTTTCCAGATGACGATTTAGGAATAAGATCATTTAATTCCTCAGAGTTATATTCAATATTTTCTATTTTTTTTGCTTCCTCAATCTTTTCAGGATCAGAATCAAATAAGCCTTCTTTATCTGTAATTACTACCAATTTGTCAGCTTTAAGTAAAATTGAGACAATTGCTGAAAGCCTATCGTTATCTCCAAATTTTAACTCTTCCGTTGCAACTACATCATTTTCATTAATCACTGGAATAATATCCTTTGATATGAGACCATTCAAAGCCTCTGTAGTGTTAATGAACTGGTTTCTGTCTTCCAGTACATTTTTTGAGATGAGAACCTGAGCAATATTTAATTGATGAGAATTAAATATCTCCTTGTATTTGTTAATAAGACTGACTTGACCAACTGCAGATGCTACCTGTAACTCCTTGAGGTTTTTTGGTCGTTCTGATAGATTTAACTCATTTGCGCCAGACTGTACTGCACCTGATGTGACAATAGCAAAATTGATACCTTCTTTTCTCAATTCATTTATTGAAACAGCTAGTGAATCAATAACATCATCTCGAAGAACATCTTCTTCAAACAAGGTGTTTGTTCCAATTTTTATAACTATAGTTTTATTACTCATAAGAAAATTCGTGTCCGTTTAAATCTACTATATCCCCTTTCTTAATTCCTTGATTTATTAATTCTTGAGATATGGAAGATTTTTCAAATCGGTATGAAATCTCATTTAATATTTCATGAGAATTTCCCTTAAGATTAGTAATTTTTTCTGCTTTTCTTCCTCTAATTTTCCAAATATTTTCATCTGCTTCAATGTTGAATTCATCGGCTTCAACAAAAATCTTCTCATAGCTTTTGTTCACCCTATTAAGTTCTCTAAATGATATTTCATCCACCTCAGCTGCTCCCTTAATGAGGCCAGGTAGGTCACAGATTGTAACTATTTCTTGATTATTCTCATATACTCCAAGACTTGGACTAACTGTTGTGAATGGATAGCTGTCAATTTTAGAATTTGAATTTGTTATTGTCTGGATTAATGAACTCTTACCAGCATTTGGTAGTCCAATTAAAGCTACATCAGTTAAAAGACTTAACTCGAGATCTAAAGTAATTTTTCTTCTTTTTTCACCGGATTCACATATTTCTGGGTTTGGATTTCTTTTTGATATTAAATCTTTATTGCCTCTACCGCCCATTCCACCTTGACATATCTTGTATTCAACTTTTTCATCAATTATTTCAGCTAACAATTCTCCATCCGAAATAATAGATGTCCCAATAGGTATTTTTAAATACATATCTTTACCGTTGGGACCATTTTGTAAATTTTTTGATGCATCTCCGCCGTTTTCTGCTTTAAATGATCCTTTTGACTTCAAGTTTGAGTAATCGAATACACCAGAATCAGAAACAAAAATAATTGATCCACCGTTACCGCCATTTGCACCATTTGGAGAGGTTTTACTACTTTTAGAACTAAAACTTACAGAGCCTGAACCGCCACTACCTGATAACAGATTAATTTGAATTGTGTCAACAAACATGACATTACGGGATTATATTTACTAGTTTTCTTCCGTTTCGGGTTGAATATTTTACGGTTCCATTTACTTTGGCATAAAGAGTATCATCTCCACCTTTTTGCACATTGTTTCCTGGATGGATTTTTGTTCCTCTTTGCCTGACAACGATAGAACCTGCAGAGATTTTTTGGCCATCAAAAACTTTTGTACCAAGTCGTTTAGACTCTGAATCTCTTCCGTTCCTAGTTGAACCGCCTGCTTTTGTTTTTGACATTTATTCTTCTTCCTCACCTTTACCGGTTGAGATTGATTTTACTTTTACAATTTTTATATCTTCACGATATCCTAATTTTCTTCTTATTCCAGATTTGTTTTTATAGGTAAAGATATTTAGTTTCTTAGACTTTTTTTCATCCAAAAGTTCAAAATTAACAGAATACTTTGAAAGTTTTTTTTCGTCTGTTATCAATGAGCCTTTTCTAGCACTCATTAGTATTGGTGTTTTGGATTCTATTTTAAAGTTAGCTGGCACAGTTAAAACATCACCAACACTTACCTTCTCTTGAGAAGATCCTATTTTTACAACTGCATATTTACTCATGACTCAATTACTCTACTACGGCTTCAGATTCAAGTAAATCAGTATCAACTGAATTATTGGAAAATATGTCACCAATGATTAGTCCTCTACCATTACATTCTTCACATTCATCAGAAAAGCTTTCAATAAGTCCTGCTGAAACATTTTTTCTAGTCATTTCAACTAACCCTAATCTAGATATATCAAATACTTGTGTTCTAGTTTTATCCTTCGCTAATTCCTGTTTGAATTTGCTGAGCAGTTCTTGTTGTCTCTTCTGTGTTTCCATATCAATAAAATCAATAACAATTATTCCACCAATATCTCTGAGTCTTAATTGTCTTGCAATCTCTTCAGCTGCTTCAAGGTTATTTTCAAAAACAGTTTGCTCAAGACTGTCTTTACCAACAAACTTTCCTGTATTCACATCAATAACTGTTAGCGCCTCTGTTCTATCAATAATTAAATGACCACCGGATGGAAGCCATACCTTCCTATCTAGGGCTTTCTTAATTTGATCTTCGATATGATATCTTTCAAAAAGATCTAGATCATCAGAGTATTTCTCAACTATTTCATTGAGTTCAGGTGAAGTATCTGAAATATAGCTCTTTATGTCATCAAATTTTTCATTATTTTCAATCAATAATTTTTTAAAGTTTGAGCTCAAATGTTCTCTTATAACTTTTATTGATATATCTGGTTCTTCATGGATTAAAACTGGAGAACTACCAGAGTCTTTTGAAGAAGTCTTTTCCCATTCACTGATTAATTTATCTATATCGTTCTTAAGTGATTCTTCGCTTACTCCCTCAGCTGCAGTCCTAACAATTACACCAAATCCTTCTGGCTTAATTTTTCGTATTATTTTATCTAATCTATTGCGTTCCTCATCCGGCAATCTTCTTGATATACCTTTTGTGTTTGAATTAGGAATTAGCACTAAATATCTACCGGGAAATGAAATTTGTCCGGTTAATCTTGCACCTTTTTCACCCATTGCATCTTTTACAACTTGAACTAAAATCTCTTGTTCTTGCTTTAAAAGATTCTCTATTTTTGAATTACGCTTTGCATTAGATACATCTGCGACATACAACACACCATTTTTCTCTTCACCTATTGATACAAATGCAGCTTCCATCCCAGGAAGTATATTTTTAACCTTTCCGAGATAAATATTTCCAACAAGGGATTTTGACTTTGCCTCAGCTGTATAATATTCAACTAATGTTGCTCCTTCCAAAATTGCAATCTTAGAGGAACCACCTTTGAAACTTATAAGCATTTGTTTTTTATCGACAAAAGGGACTGGTAAAGGAGTCTCTCTAAACCAAGTTTGACGATTAGATTTTCTGTAATCTTCTCTTTTATTTCTGGACTTTGAAGTACCAGATTTAATTTTTACTTTTTGTCCGTTATACCATTTTGTTTCGGTATTACTAAACTTATCTTCGCTCTTTCGTACTACCTTCGATTTTTTGAAAATACCAAACATTAAAACCTCCATAATTATGATGTGAAAATATACTTAAAAACTTCATAGTCAGAGAATAATACGCTTTAAATATTAAATTGTGATGTTATTTTCTATAAATATTCTGTTTGTAATCCCAAAAATTACAGCTATTGAGACCATAGATGATCCTCCTAAGCTTAACAAAGGAAAGGGTAAGCCAGTAACAGGGATTAAGCCAACGACAGTTGATATATTTATAATTATTTGAAAAGATAGTAGTGCAATAAATCCAGCAATCACAAACTTGTCAAAATCTGAGTCAGAGACTGTCAAGATTCTTCTAAGCCTACTAAATAATAAACCCCAGAGAGCAAGTAAGAATAAAATTCCAAAAAAACCAAAATTGTACGCGTATGCTGCAAAGATAAAATCTGTTGTCTCAACTGGAACAAATATTTTTTCAATATTTTCGGCTGCAAAATATTGTCCAAATAGTCCACCACTAGAAATTAGTAAACGACTTTGAGATTGAGAGAAATCAAGCTCAGCAGAAAAAAACTCATTCAAGCGGCTGATTTGGTATTGAGTGACAATGTTTATATTGTCAACTCTTGACCCTATTTCTAAAAATATAAAAAATAGAGATACTCCTGTTAATAAAAGGAGTGACATATATCGTAACTTTATATTTGATAGAAGCAACATTGATAAAAAGACAAAAGAAATAATTAAAGCAGTTCCTAAATCTGGTTGAAAGTTTATAAGAAGTACTGTTCCAAATATTAAAGCTATCAAAATTCCTTTATTTAAGTTTCTTGAAAGGTAGTTAGCAACAAAAACAACAATGATTACTTTTGCAAATTCAGATGGCTGTATGTCAATTGGACCAAGATCGAACCATCTACGTACTCCTAATCTTGGTTGTGTGAAATATAAAGAACCTAATAAACCTACAACTATAAAAAATAAAATATTGGCATAAGTTTGTAGATTATCAATTGATAAATATGTAAGGAGAAAAAATACAATAATTGAGGCTACTGAAAAAACTACTTGTCTAGTCAAAATATTATCTACATCAAATTCAAGACCTTCAAAATCTGTAAGTGTATAAAGAGTAAACCATGATATAAATATAAAAAAAAGGAATATCAATAAAATAAATATGTTTGTTCCCTGAGGTCCTAAAAGAGTAATTTTTCTTGTATTCATTCGGTAATCTCTCCATATCTTACAGGAGTTAGTTCGCTGCCGATTAAATGTTGAATTATTCTTCTACTAATAGGAGCTGCGATAGCACTTCCTGAACCTCCCTCTTCTACTACGGTGACAACAACATGCTGAGGATTGCTAACAGAGTCAATACCAACAAACCATGAAGTATTATTTTTTTCTCCTGGATTTTGAGCAGTACCTGTCTTCCCACCAACATCATTTGCTTTTCTGCCCATTACTTCAAATGCTGCATATGCCGTTCCATTTTTGTTAGTTACTAAATTCAAATCATTTTTTAGGAAATTAATAAATTCTTCAGAAACGTTGTATTTTCTTAACTTAAAGTTATCAGAAGCTTCAAGATTGAGATAAGGACTAGATGAAGTTGAGGTAAGTAATGTTTTATAGGCATTCGCTACTTGAATAGGTGTTACAGTTATAGCACCCTGACCAATAATTAAGTTCATAAGGTCACCACCCAGCCACCCCTCTGGTCTAACTAAATCAGGACGTGAGACTGTCCATTCTTCAAAAACTTCTCTATCAGGTATTATTCCATTTCTCTCAAACGGAAGATCTATATTTGTGAGTTCACCAAAACCTAGGTCTTTTGCGTAATTTTGTAAGATGGATTCATTTTGTGTACCTTCATAGGTTCTCCAGATATTTAGCGCTATATCCCAAAAATATACATTGCATGATTGTTGCAT
>LULQ01000327.1_pt1 | contig 34443 bp, 32 predicted proteins | sample 728091 | NCBI WGS metagenome assembly LULQ01 (sample SAMN03860285, study PRJNA289734) | marine metagenome | biome: seawater column; feature: ocean; material: water; isolation source: Red Sea water column Station 149 - depth 10m | place: Saudi Arabia: Red Sea | collected 2011-10-15 | depth 10 m
CACGAAGGCCCGGCCCCCTCGCGGGGACCGGGCCTTCGGCGTACAGCGGTGTCGACCGCGTGGACTCAGGCGCTGGCCTCGTCCTCGGCGGTGACGTTCTTGGTGCGGTTCGGGTCGACCTGGACGCCGGGGCCCATGGTGGTCGAGACCGTGATCTTCTTGATGTAGCGACCCTTGGAGCTGGCCGGCTTGAGACGCAGCACCTCCTCGAGGGCGGCGGCGTAGTTCTCGGCCAGGGCGGCCTCGGAGAACGACGCCTTGCCGATGATGAAGTGCAGGTTGGCGTGGCGGTCGACGCGGAACTCGATCTTGCCGCCCTTGATGTCCGTCACGGCCTTGGCCGGGTCGGGCGTCACGGTGCCGGTCTTCGGGTTCGGCATGAGGCCACGGGGACCGAGCACGCGGCCGAGGCGGCCGACCTTGCCCATGAGGTCCGGGGTGGCGACCACGGCGTCGAAGTCGAGGTAGCCGCCGGCCACCTTCTCGATCAGCTCGTCGCCACCGACCTCGTCGGCACCGGCGTCGAGGGCGGCCTGGGCCTTGTCACCGACGGCGAAGACGAGGACCTTGGCGGTCTTGCCGGTGCCGTGGGGCAGGTTGACGGTGCCGCGCACCATCTGGTCGGCCTTGCGGGGGTCGACGCCGAGACGCATGACGACGTCGACGGTCTCGTCGAACTTCTTCTTCGAGGTGGTCTTGGCGATCTTGATCGCGGCGAGCGGGGCGAAGACCTCGTCCTTGTCGAACGAGGCGGCCGCTGCGCGGTAGGTCTTGCTGCGCTGCATGTCTGGGTTCTCTCTTCTCGGTCCAGGTGTGGTCGCTCGGGCCAGCGCGGCCCTGCCACAGGGGTGCGACGTCGGGGCGGGGCCCCGGGACGTCAGTCGGTCGTGATGCCCATCGAGCGGGCGGTGCCCTCGACGATCTTCATCGCGGCGTCGATGTCGTTCGCGTTGAGGTCGGGGAGCTTCGTCTGGGCGATCTCGCGCACCTGGTCCTTGGTCAGCTTGCCGACCTTGTCCTTGTGGGGGACCGAGGAGCCCTTCTTCAGGCCGGCGGCCTTCTTGATGAGCTCGGCGGCCGGCGGCGTCTTCGTGATGAAGTCGAAGGACCGGTCCTCGTAGATCGTGATCTCGACCGGGATGACGTTGCCGCGCATGGACTCGGTCTGGGCGTTGTACGCCTTGCAGAAGTCCATGATGTTCACGCCGTGGGGACCGAGAGCGGTACCGACCGGCGGGGCCGGCGACGCGGAGCCGGCCTGGAGCTGCACCTTGACCAGGGCAGCGATCTTCTTCTTCGGAGGCATGCTGCTTCTCTTTCTTCTCGTGGTCATGTCGAGGCCGCCGTGTGCGGCCTCTGCCACCTGCGCCTGGTTCAGGCGCAGCGATCATTGTGGGACGGAGCCGGGGCTCCGCCCAAATCTGCGGGGCCGGGCGGCGGGGCCGCCCGACCGGTGCGTCAGACGCGCTGGATCTGGCTGAAGGACAGCTCGACCGGGGTCTCCCGGCCGAAGATCTCCACGAGCGCCTTGACGCGCTGGCTCTCGGCGTTGATCTCGGTGATCGTCGCGTGCAGCGTGGCGAACGGGCCGTCGACGACCATGACCGAGTCCGAGACCGCGAAGTCCGCGACCTCGACCGGCTTCTTGGCGGTGGTCGGCGAGCCGACCGGCGCGGTGCCGGCGGCGACGGCCTCGGCCTCGGCGCGGGCCACGACGGCGGGGGCCAGCATGTCCTCGACCTCGCTCATGGTGAGCGGGACGGGCTGGTGGGAGTTGCCCACGAAGCCGGTCACCGAGGGCGTGTGGCGCACGGCCGACCAGGACTCGTCGGTGAGGTCCATGCGGACCAGGACGTAGCCGGGGAGCACGGTGCGCTTGACCATCTTGCGCTGGCCGTTCTTGATCTCCGCGACCTCCTCGGTGGGGACCACGATCTCGTGGATGTAGTCCTCCATGTTCAAGGAGATGGCGCGGTTCTCGAGGTTCTGCTTCACCCGGTTCTCCATGCCGGAGTAGGTGTGCACGACGAACCAGTCACCGGGCTTGGCCCACAGCTCGCGGCGGAACTTCTCGAGCGGGTCGTCCTCGTCGGGCTCCTCGGAGTCGACCTCGGCGTCCTCGACCTCGGCGGTGTCGTCGGCCTCGACGGTCTCCTCGGCGTCGACGGCGTCGTCAGCGACCTCGACGGTCTCCTCGGCGCTCTCGTCGGCGGCGTCGACGACGGCCTCGTCGAGGGTGCCGTCGGTCTCCGCCGGCTCGAACTGCTCAGTCACGTCCTGCTCCATCACGTCGTACGTCGCCCGGCTCGGAGCCGGGCCGGGTGCGGGCGGCCGCCCGCGGGGAGGTGGGCCCCGAGATCGGTCTCGTCGGGCTCACCGTGGCCTCACTGGTCGGCGTTGCCGCCGAACACCTCGAAGGCCAGGCGGCCCAGGCCGAGGTCGAGGGCCGAGATGATCGCCATCATCACGATCACGAACACCATGACCACGAAGAAGTAGGTGACCAGCTGGTCCTGGGTGGGCCAGACGACCTTGCGCAGCTCGGCGACGACCTGACGGTAGAAGGTCACCGGGCTGGTGCGCACGGGCTTGTCGTCGCGGACCGCGTTGTCCGTCACGCCGCCACCTCTCTCGCATCGTTGCTGGTGCTGCTCGCAGCCGACCGTGCGGTCGGTGCGTCCTGCAGGGCACGAGGGACTTGAACCCCCAACCTTCGGTTTTGGAGACCGATGCTCTGCCAGTTGAGCTAGTGCCCTCCGATGGTCACCCCGGGGCATGCCGAAGCATGGGGGAAGACCACCAAGCGGGGAGTCTACGGGTGCCGTCCACGCCGCGTCCAAACGCCCACCGTCCGACCGGCGCGCCGGTGCTGTGCCTAGGGTGGCGCCGTGCGCGACCTCCACACCCTTCCCAAGGCGCACCTGCACCTGCACTTCACCGGCTCGATGCGCCACGCCACCCTGCTCGAGCTCGCCGAGCGCGACGGCATCTCGCTGCCCGACTCGCTGGTCACCGAGTGGCCGCCGCACCTCTCGGCCGCCGACGAGAAGGGGTGGTTCCGCTTCCAGCGGCTCTACGACGTCGCGCGCTCGGTGCTGCGGACCGAGGACGACGTACGCCGTCTGGTGCGCGAGGCCGCCGAGGACGACGTCCGCGACGGGGGTGGGTGGCTGGAGATCCAGGTCGACCCCAGCGGGTACGCCGCGCGCTTCGGCGGCATCACCGCGTTCACCGACCTGGTCCTCGACGCCGTGGCCGAGGCCTCCCGGGAGACCGGCCTGGGCATGGCCGTGGTCATCGCGGCCAATCGGACCCGTCACCCGATGGACGCGCGGACGCTGGCCCGCCTCGCAGCGCAGTACGCCGGCCGCGGCGTCGTGGGGTTCGGGCTGTCCAACGACGAGCGCCGCGGCAGCACCGAGGACTTCGGGCCGGCGTTCGCGATCGCCGAGCGGGCCGGGCTGATGCTGGTCCCGCACGGTGGCGAGCTGCGCGGGCCCGACCACGTCCGCACCTGCCTGGACCACCTGCACGCCGACCGGCTCGGCCACGGGGTGCGCTCCGCGGAGGACCCCGCGCTCCTGGAGCGGGTCGCCTCCTCGGGCGTGGCCCTGGAGGTGTGCCCGGTGTCCAACGTGGCACTGGGCGTCTACTCCGACCTCACCTCGGTGCCGCTGCCCGAGCTGCTCTCGGCCGGCGCGACGATCGCGCTGGGCGCGGACGACCCGCTGCTGTTCGGCTCCCGCTTGGCGGCTCAGTACGCCACGATGCGCGCGGCCCACGACCTCGACGACGCGACGCTCGCCGAGCTGGCCCGGATGTCGGTGCGCGCCTCGCAGGCGCCCTCCGACGTGCGGTCGCGGCTGCTGGCCGGCGTGGACGCGTGGCTCGCCGGGCCGGACGAGCCGCGCTCCTGAACGCCTCTGCGAGGATGGGCACGTGAGCGATCGCGAGCCTGAGGACGACAACACCCCCTGGACCCACGAGCCCTACGGCAGCGGGGCCAACGAGCCGCCTGCGCCGCCGTCGTACCCGACCAACCCCTACGCCGACCCGCAGCAGGCCGCACAGGAGGGCCAGACCGGTCAGCAGGGCCAGCAGGGACAGCCGCAGTGGGGGCAGCCCGGCTACGGCGCCCAGGGCTACCCGCAGCCCTACGGGCAGCCGGGTTACCCGCAGCAGGGGTACGGGCAGGGCTACGGGCAGGGCTACGGCCAGCCCTACGCGCAGGGCTACCCGGGCTACCAGCAGTTCCCCAGCGTGCCGTTCCACCCGCAGGCCAACGCCTCGCTGGTGTGGGGCATCGTCGCGTTGGGTGGCGGCTTCGTGTGCGGCCTGCCGATGTTGCTGGGGCCCTACGCGTGGTACCTCGGGTCGCGGGTGCGTCGCGAGATCGACGAGTCCGGCGGTCAGCAGGGCGGCCGCAGCGAGGCCAGCGCCGGCATGATCCTGGGCGTCATCGCCACCGTGCTGCTGGTGCTCGGCACCCTGGCGGTCGTCGCCATCATCGCGATCGCGGCGGGGACCTCCGGCTACTGACGCTCGCCCTCAGAGGGCGCAGCCGACGAGCACCGGCTCGTTGACCAGGCGTACGCCGAAGCGCTGGTCGACCCGCTCCTGCACGGCCCGCGCGAGACCGAGCAGGTCGGCGGTCGTGGCGTCGCCGCGGTTGGTCAGGGCGAGGGTGTGCTTGGTCGACAGCGTCGCCCGCCCGCCGGTGACCTCGGCTCCCCAGCCCTTGGGGAGCCCGGCGTGCTCGATCAGCCAGGCCGCGCTGGTCTTCACGGTCCCGTCGGGCTGCGGCCACGCCGGCGCCCCCTCGGGCACGTCGGCGGGGTCGAGCACGGGGTTGGTGAAGAACGAGCCCGCGCTCCACGTGTCGTGGTCGGCGTCGTCGAGGACCATCCCCTTGCCACCGCGCAGCGCGAGGACCGCGGCGCGCACCTGCGCCAGCGGCGCCCGCTGACCGGTCTCGACCCCCAGGGCACGGGCGAGCTCGGCGTACGCGACCGGGGCGCCGAGGGTGCCCAGCCGCAGCTGGAAGGTCACCGAGAGCACGACGTGGCGGCCGGGGTCGGCCTTGAAGCGCGAGTGGCGGTAGCCGAAGTCGCAGTCGGCGTGGGCGAAGGTGCGGAAGGTCCGCTCGCGGCGGTCCCAGGTGCGCACCTGCGCGATGGTCTGGGAGACGTCCTGGCCGTAGGCGCCGACGTTCTGGATCGGGGTCGCGCCGACCGACCCGGGGATGCCGGACAGCGCCTCGACGCCGACCCAGCCGCGCTCGACGGCGGTGACGACGAAGCCGTCCCACGACTCCCCCGCCGCGACGGTGACCATGGCGCCGCCGCAGGTCGGGTCGTCGCCCTCGACGTCGCTGGCGACGCCACGGGTCGCGACCTCGACGACGGTGCCGGCGAAGCCCTCGTCGGCGACGACGAGGTTGCTGCCACCACCGAGCACGAGGACCGGCTCGCCGGCCTCGTCCGCAGCGCTGACGACCTCGACGAGCTCGGCCTCGGTGGTCGCGGTGACCCACCGCCGGGCCGGGCCGCCCAGCCGCAGGGTGGTGCGCTCGCGGAGCGTGGGGGCTCCAGTCACGGGCTCAGCCACGGGCTCAGTCACGGGCGGGCCTCAGCACGGCCCTGGGCACGCCGAGCACCTTGGCGCCGTCGCAGGTGACGGTCAGAGCGACGGTGGTGGTGCCGTCGTCGCCGGGCTTCTCCTGGCCCTCGACGAGGACCTCGACGCCGCCCTCGGCGGGGACGACCACGGGGGCGGTGAACTTGCAGCCCAGCGAGACGACCTCGTGCTCGGGGAACCAGTCGGCGACGGCGCGGGCGGCCAGCGCCATGGTGTACATCCCGTGCGCGATGACGCCGGGCAGCCCGACGGCGGTGGCGACGGCCTCGTCCTGGTGGATCGGGTTGTGGTCACCGCTGGCGGCGGCGTACGCGACGAGGTCGGCGCGGGTGACGGTGAAGGTGCGGCTCGGCAGGCTCATGCGTCGCTCCCCGCGGCAGCGCCGCGGTGCACCAGAGTCGCGCCGGTCGTGCAGACCAGGGCGCCGTCGGCGTCGGTCACCTCGCTGGTGGTGCTGATGATGTCGTTGCCGCCGATCTGGCGCAGCCCGGAGACGGTGAGCGTCGCGGTGAGGACGTCGCCCTCCACCACGGGGCGCTCGTAGGTGAAGCGCTGCTCGCCGTGGACGATGCGGTGCAGCTCGACCTGCTCGGCCTCGAGGAAGGCGTTCATGGCCTCGAAGGCCATCACGATCGGGTACGTCGCCGGGGCGGGCCCGCCGCTCCACTCCCCTCCGGTGGCGGCGGCGAAGGCGCGCAGTCCCTCGGCGGTGACGGGATACGGTCGCGTGCGTGGGAAGGACCGACCGACGATCGAGGGGTCGACTGGCATGGGTCCAACCTACGGCCCGATGCACGGTGGCGGCGGTCCCGGCCCTGGTGCTCTTCCTGGCGCTCACCGCCCTCTCGGCCTGTACGACGACGTCGACCGACCCCGAGTCCGACCGTGACTCCGACCGGGCACGCGCCGGCTCACCGACCGATCTGTCCGGCTGCCGACCGGTGGACTCCGACCGGGTCCGGGGCCGCGCTCCGGCGTACCTGCCCGGCGACGAGCCCCTGACGGCCCTCCCGGTCTCCGACGCGGTGTGCGCGGCCGTCTGGGCGCCCCGCGGGACCGGCGCGTTCGTCCCGCAGGGCGTGGCCGTGCGAGGACGCACCGCCTGGCTCACCGGCTACGACGAGGGCCAGCCGGGGGCACTGTGGTGCCGGGTGCTGCGGATGGACCTGCGGACGGGCCGGCTGCTCGCCGACAGGCCGCGGGTGCAGGGCAGTGTGGGCGGCGCGCCGACGGTGGGATGCCGCCACGGTGGTGGCGCGGCCCTGGACCAGCACGGGCTGTGGCTGGCCGAGAGCTCACGGTTGTGGCTGCTGGACCCGGGCTCCCTGGAGGTCCTGCGGGTGTGGCGGCTGGAGGACCCGGTGCAGGGCTCGTTCACGGTGCTGGCGCCCGACGGGCGGATCGGACTGGGCCGCTTCCGGCCCTCGCGGGTGCACCCGGGTCGGGCGGCACTGGACTGGTTCCGCCTCTCCGACGTGCTGGCACCGGGGGTCACCACCCTGGACCTCGGGGACGCGGTGTCCTCGCGAAAGGTGCCCTCGCACGCCCAGGGCGCGGTGTGGGCCCGGATGGGTGGGCGCACCGGAGTGTGGTTCGCCCGGTCGCACACGCGCTGCGGCGTGCTCGAGGGGCCGGGGGGTGTGCAGCGGTCGTTCCTGCCTGGGGCGGAGGGCATGGCCGCCACGAGCGACGGGCTGTGGGTGGTCAGCGAGTCGAGCGCCCGGGCGTTCTGGTCCCAGGGCGGTCGCCCGCTCGTCCCCACGCTCTCGCGGGTGGACACCTCGCGGGTCAGGGACTGGCCCCGACCGGCGTGCGACCCGGCCGGCTGACCTCCTGAGCGACCGGCCGGGTGACCTCCCGGCTCCCCGACCGTCGCCGACCCCGGGAACGCCGACGGCCCGCCAGGAGGACCTGGCGGGCCGGTTCGCGGGATGCGCTGAGGTCAGCGGGTCTCGCGGTGGTCGGTGTGGGTGCGGCAACGCGGGCAGAACTTCTTCATCTCCATGCGGTCGGGGTTGTTCCGACGGTTCTTCTTGGTGATGTAGTTCCGCTCCTTGCAGTCCACGCAGGCGAGCGTGATCTTGGGGCGAACGTCAGAGCTCTTGCTGGCCACGGTGGTTCCTTGCTGGATCGGAGATGGTGCGTGCGGGATGTGGTAGCGGGGGCGGGACTCGAACCCGCGACACCACGATTATGAGCCGTGTGCTCTAACCACCTGAGCTACCCCGCCACATGGATGAGGGTCGGCCCCGGTCTTCGACCGGCGCCGACCCGACCCAGAGCCCCTTTACGGAATCGAACCGTAGACCTTCTCCTTACCATGGAGACGCTCTGCCGACTGAGCTAAAGGGGCAACGACGCAGAACCATACAGAGTCTTCCCCGTGGGAGAAAATCGGGGCGTGACCTCCTGCTTCTACACCCCCACCGGCACCCCCGACGACGCTCCCGACAGCACCTGCGGAGACACCTTGGGGCAGTTCTCCGAGGGCTTTCTCGCCACCTCCTCGACCGCTGGTCCGTGGGCCCCCGGAGCCCAGCACGGCGGCCCTCCGGCGGGCCTGCTCCTCCGCGCGATCGAACGGCTTCCCGAGGCCGCCGACCGGGTCGTCGGGCGGTTCACCATGGAGCTGCTCGGGCCGGTCCCCGTCGGGCCGTTGGTCTCCTCCGCGCGCCTCGAGCGCCCCGGACGCTCGGTCGCCATGGCCTCGTCCGTGCTGGACGACCCGGTGGCCGGGCGCGACGTCGCCAGCGCGCGGGCCTGGCTCTTCCCGCGGGGCACCGGCCCCGGTGAGGTCGGGCCGGCCCCGGGTCACGGGCCTGCCTCCGGCGTACGACGGGACACGCCGGGCTCGTGGCTGGGCGGCTACACCGACGCCGTCGAGTGGCGCTGGGTCTCGGGGTCGGGCACCGAGGCCGGCCCGGGCGTGGTGTGGATGCGCGCGCCGGACCTGGTGGAGGGCGAGGAGACCTCGCCGCTGGCCCGGCTGATGACCTGCATCGACTCCGCGTCGGGGGCGAGCGCGGCCCTCGACGTGCGGGAGTGGGGCTTCCTCAACACCGAGCTGTCCGTCCACGTGCTGCGTGAGCCCGTCGGGGAGTGGGTCTGCCTGGACGCCGAGACGCACCTGGGCCCCGGCTCGGTCGGGATCGCGACGTCCACGGCGTACGACGAGCTCGGCCCCGTCGCCCGCAGCAGCCAGGCGCTCCTCGTGGTCCCCCGCTGACCGAGCGTTGGCGGGCCGTGGCCGGCCGTGGCGGGCCGTGGCTCGGGCCGAACCGGCGTATTGATACGCCGGCTCGGCGGGAACAGCAGATCGAACCGGCGTATTGATACGCCGGTTCGGCGGGAACGGCAGATCGAACCGGCGTATTGATACGCCGGCTCGGCGTCAGGTGAGGGTCGGGAAGGGGCGGGCCTGCTCGAGCTCGTAGGACAGCTCCAGGAGGAGCGCCTCGCGACCGGGGGCGGCGGCGAGCATCATGCCGAGCGGCAGCCCCTCGGCGGTGGTGGCCAGCGGCAGGGAGACGGCGGGGGCGCCGGTGGCGTTCTGCCAGGGGGTGAAGACCACCCAGTCCAGCAGCCGCTCCATCACCTGGTCGAAGCCGGGCTCGGGCGAGAGGTGGCCGATCGGGGGCGCGGCGGAGGCCAGGGTGGGCGTGAGCGCGACGTCCCAGCGCTCGTGGAAGCGCTCGGCCTGTCCGGCGGTGCGCGTGGGGTCCCACGGGTTGCGCACGGGACCGAGGCGGGGGTGCTCGCAGGCGGCGTTGAAGCCGTACTCCGAGCTCCTCGAGCAGCGTCGCGGTGCGCCACGTCGCCGCGATCGTCTCGGCGTCGGCGCTGCGCCCGGCTCCCCCGGTGTGCACGGCCACCCGGAGCCGCTGCTTCCCCGGCCGGGTGATGTCGCCGATCGGCGGGAGCTTCAAGGGCCGGTAGACCTTCTCCGCCTCGCGGAACAGCGCCGCGGTGTCGCGCACCGAGCGGGTGACGACCCCGTCGCTGACGATGCGCACCGGCTGGCCGCGCAGCATCGCGTCCTGCGCGAGCCGCCCGCGGGTCGGCTTGAGCCCGACGAGCCCGTTGACCGCCGCGGGGATGCGGATCGAGCCGCCGCCGTCGTTGGCGTGGGCGATCGGCACCGCACCGGCGGCCACCAGGGCGGCCGAGCCCGCCGAGGAGGCGCCGGCGGTGCGCGTGGGGTCCCACGGGTTGCGCACGGGACCGAGGCGGGGGTGCTCGCAGGCGGCGTTGAAGCCGTACTCCGAGAGCCGGGTCTTGCCCAGCGCCACCAGGCCGGTGGCGAGGTACATCCGGGCGAAGTCGCCGTCGCGGACGGCCGGCGTGCCGACGTACGCGTCGGTGCCCTGCAGGGTGGGCATGCCGGCGACGTCGACGTTGTCCTTCACGAACGTGGGTACGCCGGCGAAGAACCCGCCCCGCAGCGCGCCCGCCTCGGCGCGCGCACGGTCCCACGACCGCCAGGCGACCGCCCCCAGCTCGGGGTCGACGGCCTCGGTGCGCGCGATCGCCGCGTCCACCACCTCGGGTGCCGACACCTCCCCGGCATGGAGGGCCCGGACCACCCCCACGGCGTCGAGGTCGCGGAGGGCGTCGTCGGTGAAGGCGTGCACGCGCGGCATGACCGGGACGCTATCGGCCGCGGGCGGTCACAGGAGCAGCGCGACGACCAGCGGGATCAGCAGGCTGGTCAGCAGGGCGGTGAGCCCCATCGAGAGCCCCGAGAAGGCGCCCTCGACCGGGTCCTCGGCCAGCGCCCGGGCCGTGCCGATGCCGTGCGAGACACCGCCGAGCGCGACCCCCCGCGACCGCGGCTCCCGCACCCGCAACCGGTCGAGCACCCACGGGCCCGCGACCGCGCCGAGGATGCCGGCGGTGATGGTGAGGACGGCGCTGAGCGCGGGGATGCCGCCGATCTCGGCGGAGAGCGCCAGGGAGACCGGGGTCGTGGTGGCCTTCGGGGCCATGGTGCGGGCCAGCTCCTCGGAGCCCCCCAGCAGTTGCACCAGCAGGATCGCGGAGCCGACCGAGACCAGCACGCCGAGCACCAGCGCGACCATCATCGGCAGCGCGAAGCCGCGCAGGCGGTGCAGCTGGCGGTGCAGCGGGACGGCCAGGGCCACCGTCGCCGGACCGAGCAGGAAGGTCAGCACGGCCGTGCCCTCGGCGTAGGTCGCGATGTCGACGTCGAGCACCAGCAGCGCCGCACCGAGCAGCACGACGGCGACCAGCACCGGCTGCGCGACCGAGAGCCGGGTGCGGTCGAGGAGCCAGACCCCGAGCCGGTAGGCCAGCAAGGTCGCCACCAGCCAGGTCAGGGGCTGCTCGACGAACCACCTCACGCGGCACTCCCACGTGCGCCTCGGCGATCGGTCCACCGGGTCAGGGCCTGCGCGCTGAGCCCCACCGCGGCCAGGCCGAGCACCCAGGAGGCGACCAGGGCCACGACGATCGGCAGCCAGTCGGCGGCGATCACCGAGCCGTAGGCCACGACGCCCACCCCGGGCACGATGAACAGCAGCTGCAGGTGCGGCAGCATCGCGTCGGCCGCCGCGTGCGCGGAGGTGTCGTCGCTGCGCCGGACCAGCAGCACGGCCAGCAGCACGACCATCCCGAGGACGGCGCCGGGGACGGGCGCTCCGGTCACGTGCGCGAGGGTCTCCCCCACCAGCTGGCAGCCCAGCAACCAGGTCAGACCGTGGACGACGCGCACCCGGGGAGTCTCGCAGCCCGGCTCAGTCGCGGCGGTGGCAACCCACGAGGTGCGGGTCGAAGACGCCGGTCGCCTCCATCAGCGCGAACATCGTGGTGGGCCCGACGAAGGTGAACCCCCGCTTCTTCAGCGCCCTGGACAGCGCCAGCGACTCCGGGGAGGTCGTCTGCTGCTGCTCGGTGTCGTGGGGAGCGGGCGGCTCGGCCGGGGCGTGCGCGCGGACCAGGCGCTCGAGGCAGTCGGGCCCGTCGGTCTCCCGCATCGCCACCAGCGCACCGGCGTTGGCGATCGCCGCGAGCACCTTGGCCCGGTTGCGCACGATGCCCGCGTCGGCCATCAGCCGCTCGACGTCGGCGTCGTCGTAGGCGGCGACCCGGTCGGGGTCGAAGCCGTCGAAGGCGGCCCGGAACGCCGGGCGCTTGCGCAGGATCGTCGCCCAGGACAGTCCGGACTGGAACGCCTCGAGGCTCAGCCGCTCGAACCACGCGGCGTCACCCGCGATCGGCCGGCCCCACTCGTGGTCGTGGTAGTCGCGCATGTCGCTCGGCGCCGCCCCTGCCCACGGGCAGCGCGCCACGCCGTCGTCGCCGACGACGGGTCCGGTCACCGGCGCTCCTTGAGCCGGGCGTTGGGGAGCACCGGCGCGGGGATGGGGGCCAGGTGGTCGCCGACCACGGTCCCGAAGCGGCCCTCCGCGACCTCCTGGGAGTCGCCCACGACCTCGCCGTCACGGGTGATCTGGGCCTGCCACTCCGCGCGGTACGCCGCGACCTCGTCGTGGCTGGAGCCGATGAAGTTCCAGAACATCACGATCGCCTCGCCCAGCGGCTCGCCCCCGAGCACCAGCGCCCGGACCGGGTCGTCCCCGGCGACGAGCCTCAGCGTCGTACGACCCAGGGGGACGTGGAGCAGGTCGGAGGGGCCCGCGGTGGCCCCGTCGACCCGCAGCGAGCCCGCGTCGAGGAGCAGCCCGTGCTCGTGGGTCGGGTCGACGTCGAGGTCCAGCGAGGTGCCGGGCTCCAGCAGCAGCTCGGCACCCACCAACGGGGAGAACGTCGGGACCGGCGACGTGCTGCCCAGCAGCGACCCGAGGAAGACCCGCGCCGTCCACCCCGGTCCCTCGACCGGGTCGGGGGCGAAGTGACGGAAGCCCGGGTCGGTGCCGCGCTCGGCCTGCGGCAGCGCCACCCACAGCTGGGCGCCGTGCAGGATCTCGGTGTCGGGAGTGGAGACCTCGGAGTGGGAGATGCCGCGGCCGGCGGTCATCAGGTTCAGCTCGCCGGGTCGCACCATCGCGTGGTTGCCGGCGGAGTCGCGGTGCTCGATCTCACCGGTGAACAGCCACGAGACCGTCTGCAGCCCCGTGTGGGGGTGCGGGGCGACGGTCATGCCGCCGGTCTCGGCGACGGCGTCGGGCCCGTAGTGGTCAACGAAGCACCACGCCCCGATCATGGTGCGCTCGCGCTGGGGGAGGGTACGCCGCACGGTCATCGCCCGCGGGCCGCCCAACGGCACCTCGCGCGCCGTCAGCACCCCGGCCACCGGGTCGGTGCTGCCCCGGCACTCGACCTCGTCGGAGGGCCGGTCGAGCCGCGTCACGAGAGCTGGTCCGGCTCGACGGTGCGCTTGTCCTCGTCGCCGCGACCCGACGGCACGACGTGGCCGGCGTCGCTGGCCCAGCGTCGCGAGGCGTCGTGCGTGGCCGGCTCCAGCCGCACGACCACGGACTTCGAGGTCGGGGTGTTGCTGCCCAGCGCGGTCGAGGCCAGCGGGATGAGCGGGTTGGTCTCCGGGTAGTAGGCGGCGGCGCACCCGCGGGGCTGGTCGTAGGAGACGATCCGGAACGCCGGGGCGCAGCGCTCGACGAGGCCCGCGTCGCCTGCCTCGGCCGCCTCGGAGGCGTCGGGGTCCCGCCACTCGCTGACCAGGTCGACCAGGTCGCCGTCGGTGAAGCCGAGCGCGGTGATGTCCTCGGGGTGGACGAAGACGACGCGGCGGCCGTTGCGCACCCCGCGGTAGCGGTCGTCAAGCCCGTAGATCGTGGTGTTGAACTGGTCGTGGCTGCGCATGGTCTGCAGCAGCAGCCGCCCCTCGGGGACGTGCAGCACGTCGAGGGGGCTCACCGCGAAGACCGCGCGCTCCTGCGGGGTGGGGAAGGTGCGGCTGTCGCGGGGCGGGTGCGGGAGCACGAAGCCACCCGGCTGGTCGACCTTCTCGGCGTACGCCGCCGCGCCGGGCACCACCCGGGCGATCCGGTGCCGGATCTCGGTGTAGTCCGAGCGCAGCTCCTCCCACGGGACGGCATGGTCACGGCCGAGCGTGGCCAGCGCGATCCCGCAGATGATGTCGACCTCCGAGCGCAGGTGCTCCGAGGCGGGCTCGAGCGGCCCGTGGGACGCGTGCACCGCTGACATCGAGTCCTCGACGGTGACCCGCTGCTTCCGGCCGCCGGTCAGGTCGCGCTCGCTGCGACCCAGCGCCGGGAGGATCAGCGCGGTGCGGCCGTGCACCACGTGAGAGCGGTTGAGCTTGGTCGAGACGTGCACGGTGAGCGCGGCCCGGCGGAACGCCTCCTCGGTGACGGAGGTGTCGGAGATCGCGGCCACGAAGTTGCCGCCCATCCCGATGAAGACCGAGGCGTCGCCCTCGTGCAGCGCGGTGACCGAGGCGACGGAGTCGAAGCCGTGGCGGCGCGGCACGGGGATGCCGAACTCGTCCTCGACGGCCTGCAGGAAGTGCTCCGGGGAGCGCTCCCAGATGCCCATGGTGCGGTCGCCCTGGACGTTGGAGTGGCCGCGAACCGGGCACAGCCCCGCGCCCGGCTTGCCGATGTTGCCCTGCAGGAAGGCGACGTTGGCGATCTCCTTGACCGTCGCCACCGCGTTGCGGTGCTGGGTGATGCCCATCGCCCAGCACAGCACCGTCGCCGAGGAGTCGCGGAACATGCCGGCCGCCTCCTCGATCTGCGCGCGCGACAGCCCGGTCGCGGCGAGGACGGCGTCCCAGTCGAGGTCGCGCAGGTGCGCGGCGTACTCCTCGAAGCCGTGGGTGTGCTGCTCGATGAAGTCGTGGTCGAGGGCGTCCCACGCCAGCAGCAGCGCCCCGATCGCCTGGAACAGCGCCAGGTCGCCGTTGACCCGGACCGGCAGGTGCAGGTCGGCGAGGTCGGTGCCGCGCCCGACGACGCCGCGCGGGTTCTGGGGGTTCTTGAACCGGACCAGCCCGGCCTCGCGCAGCGGGTTGATGGCCAGGATGCGGGCGCCGCCGCGCTTGGCCCTCTCCAGCGCCGAGAGCATCCGCGGGTGGTTGGTGCCGGGGTTCTGGCCGGCCACCACGATCAGCTCGGCGGTCTCGACGTCGTGCAGGCTGACCGAGCCCTTGCCGATGCCGATGGACTCGGCCAGGCCGACCGACGTCGACTCGTGGCACATGTTGGAGCAGTCGGGGAGGTTGTTGGTGCCGAACGAGCGGGCCAGCAGCTGGTAGGCGAACGCCGCCTCGTTGGAGGTCTTGCCGGAGGTGTAGAAGATCGCCTCGTCGGGGCTGGCGAGGTCGCGCAGGTGCGAGCCGATCGTCTCGAAGGCCTCCTCCCAGCCGATCGGCTCGTAGTGCGTGCCGCCGGGACGCAGCACCATCGGCTCGGTCAGCCGTCCCTGCTGGCCCAGCCAGAAGTCGGTGCGCTCGGCCAGCTCCGCGACCGGGTGCTCGGCGAAGAAGCGCCGGTCGAGCCGACGCAGCGTGGCCTCCTCGGTGACGGCCTTGGCGCCGTTCTCGCAGAACTCCGCGGTGTGCCGGTGGCCCGCGTCCGGGTCCGGCCAGGCACAGCCCTGGCAGTCGAAGCCGTCGACCTGGTTGAGCTTGAGCAGCGTGCGGGCGGTGCGGACCGGACCCATCTGCTCCACCGCACGCTTCATGGCGACCGCCACCGCGGTCGGGCCCGCGGCGTGGTCCTCGGGCTCGCCGACGTGCAGCTCGCGCTCGTCGAGGTCGTCGCGGGGCGCGGAGCGGTTCCATCGGAGCGGCATGCCCCCATCATGCGCGGCCGGCGGTCGCGCAGGTCCACCCCGTGCGGCGCGCGTCGCGGGCGCGGGTGCCGCGAACACGCGTGCGCGCCGAGGTTCCGGACCGCTAGCGTGGCCGACCACAGACGTCGAGGAGGAACACATGTCGAGCACACCCCCGCCCTACCCGCCCGGTGAGCCCGGTGGCTCCGGCCCCGACTACGGCCAGACCCCGCCTCCCCCGCCGCCCGGCGGTGGGTACGGGGACGGCGGTGGGTACGGCGGTGGCTACGGCACGCCGCCCCCGCCGGGTCCTCCGGCCGGTGGGGGCTACGGCGGCGGGTACGGCGGGGTGCTGGCGATGCTGGTCCTCTTCATCGTCAACGGAGCCTTCCAGGGCCTCAGCTCGGTCTTCGGCGACAACGTCGTCCTGACGCTGGTGTTCGGCGTGCTGGGCTGGGTCGTGAGCACCGTGCTCAGCGCCGGCGTCATCCGCGGCGCCCTGGACCTCACCGAGGGCCGCGGCATCCGCTCGGACTTCATCATGGCCCTCTTCCAGCCGCCGAAGCTGCCGCAGGTGCTGCTGCTCGGCCTGATCAACGGTCTCCTCATCACCGTGGGCCTGATCCTGTGCGTGCTGCCGGGACTCGTCGCGATCGTGCTCACCGCGTTCAGCGTCTACTTCCTGGTCGACCGTCCCGAGCTCGACGCCGTCGGGGCGCTGAAGGCCAGCGTCTCGCTGGTCAAGGACAACCTCGGCACCGTGCTGCTGTGGATGCTGACCTGCTTCGGCCTGGCCGTCGCCGGCGCCCTCGCGTGCCTGCTCGGCCTGCTGGTGGCCTTCCCGGTGATCTACCTGGGCACCGCCTTCACCTACAAGCGGCTCACCGGTCAGCCGGTCGTCGGCTGAGGACTCCCTCCACCATGACGGCTGCCGGGTTCACGGCTGCCGGGCTCACAGCAGCCCGGCTCACAGCAGCCCGGCTCACAGCAGCCGCAGCGTGAACCGCGCCGGGCTCCCGACCTCGAGGAGCTCGGCGCGGCGCACCGCCGCCTTGAGCGGCAGCACGAACCCGTCGGCCGAGGGGAACACCGCCGTCGACCAGGTGCTCGAGCCGCAGCTGACCTCCACCCGCACCGAGCCGAAGCCCCGTCGCGGGCCGCCGAGCAGCCGGACCTCCTCGTCGACGTCCTCGGGCAGCGTGACGAAGACCCACGACCCGGTCTCGTAGGGCCAGGGCTCGGCCTCGAACTCCCACGTGCCGACCCCGTCGCGCTCCCCGCCCGCCGCTGCGCTCTCCACCCGGGTCATCGTGACCTGCGCCACCGACAGCCGGCCCCCTCCAGGCGTACGAACGGGGGTATCTGTCCAGACCAGCGGTCCGCGGGGCGAGAACCTGCCCGGGCCCCGCGCCCCTACGGGTGACCATGGACGGACCCCCCCAGCCCCTCCCAGCACCCCAGGAGGTCTGATGACCCCGCACGCCGCCGCCACGGTGCGCCGGACGGCCCTGGCCGTCTCGACCGCGCTGATCACCGCCCTGCCCGTCCTCGCGGCGAGCGGCACCTCCGCCGGTGCCGCCGCGCCGACCGGCCCGGCCGCCACGGCCCCGGTCGCGACCGTCGACGTACCCGCCGCCCGCGCCGGCAAGAAGAAGAACAAGAAGAAGGGCACGCAGAAGTACCACCACCGCGCCAAGGTCGGCGCCCAGGTGCTGCGCGCGATCGTGCTCGACCAGGCCCCCGGCGTCGAGGGCGACAAGGTCATCGACCTGCGCGTCGGTCGCGCCGCGGCGAACATCAACACCCGCAAGGCCTCGAAGGCCGTCTCCACCTCCAAGACGCTCGGCGGCCGCGGCCTCGCCGACACCGATCTCTCCGGCCTCCTCACCGGGATGGTCGCGAAGGCGGGCCCGGAGAAGGGCAAGGAGGAGGTGCCGTCGCAGACGCTCGTGCCGGTGCCGGCCGCGCCGCTGCTGACCCTGGGGGTGTCCACCGGCGAGACGAAGGCGCGCTGGAACGGCCCCAGGACGTGCGTGCCCGGTGGCAAGACCGTCACGTCCTCGAGCTCCTCGACCGCCGACCTGGCCGTGCTGCCCAGCGTGATCCCCGGGTTCGGCGCGCTGCTGGGCCTGGACGGCACCGTCTCGGCGACGCAGAAGACCGCCTACCTGCCCAAGAAGAAGAAGGCCGGGCTCAAGGCCGTCGCCACGACCGGGCTGGCCGACCTGGGGCTCTTCGGCGACATGGTGAGCATCGAGGTCGTGTCCGACCCGAAGATGGTCGCCACCGCGACCGGCCGACCCGGCAAGGCCAAGATCACCTACACCCCCGCCGTGCTGGAGATCACCGGCCCCGACGGCTCGCCCGTCCCGATCCCGACCGACGGCGCCCCCGCCGAGATCGGCATCCCGGCCAACCCGTTGCTGGGGCTCACCATCCAGTTCCCCGGCGTCATCAACGAGAAGGTGAGCGAGAACGGCCGGTTGGCCAAGGCCAAGTCCGTCACGCTGCGCCTGGTCGTCACCCTCGGCGGCGTCACGATCGCCGACGTGGCCGTCGCCCCGCTGCAGACCAAGGTCAAGGTCCCCAAGGGCGGCATCACCTGCTGACCCCCAGCCGGGCCCGCTGATCGGGTCCGGACCCACGGTGCGACGAGCGCTGAGCCTGCGGCTCAGCGCTCGCCGGCCATCCACGGCAGGGTCGCCGTCCGTTCACCCGACGGCGCCAGGGTGTGCGCCGTGCGTATCGCCCAGCTCGCCAACTTCATCGGCCCCGCCTCGGGCGGGGTGAGGACCGCGGTGGCGGCGATGGGACAGGGGTACGCCGACGCCGGCGTCGAGCGCCTGCTGGTCGTCCCCGGTCCGACCGATGCCGTCGAGGAGACCGAGGCGGGCACCGTCGTGTCGGTGCGGGCCCCGCGCGTGGGCGGTGGCTACCGCCTCATCGTCGAGCCCTGGCGCGTCGTCGACGCCCTCGAGCGATTCGCCCCCACCTCGGTCGAGCTGCACGACAAGACGACCCTGCTGCCCGTGGCGATGTGGGCCCGACGCCAGGGCGTCGCGACCGTGCTGCTCTCCCACGAGCGGCTCGGCGACATGCTCGCGATGCGCACCGGGCTCGACACCTCCGCCCGCGCCCCCATCGCCCTGCTCAACCGTGTCGTGGTCCGCTCGGTCGACCGGCTCGTGGTGACCTCGGGGTACGCCGAGCGGGAGTTCCGCTCCGTGGCCGCCTCCGCGCGCTGCCCCGTCACCAGGGTGCCGCTCGGGGTCGACCTGAAAACCTTCCGCCCCGTCCCCTCCCGCCAGCGCGACACCGGCCCCCGCGACGCCGGCGTGCTGCGGCTGGTGCACGTGGGCCGGCTCTCCCGGGAGAAGTCACCGCACCTCGCCGTCGCCACCGCGGTCGAGCTGCACCGGCGCGGCGTCCCCGTCCGGCTCGACGTCTACGGCGAGGGGCCGTACCTCGAGGAGCTGCGCGCCGTCGCCGGGTCGGCCCCGGTGACGTTCCACGGCTTCGTGGCGGGGCGCGATGCCCTGCGCAGACGGATCGCCGAGGCGGACGTCGCCCTGTCGGTCTGCCCGGGCGAGACCTTCGGCCTCGCGGTGCTCGAGGCGCTGGCCTGCGGGACACCCGTCGTGACCGCGGACCGAGGAGGTGCCCGCGAGCTCGTGGACGTCACCTCAGGAGGCTGGGCTGCGCCGTACCCGGTGGCGCTGGCGGACGCCGTCCTCGACCTCACCGCCCGGCCGCGTGACCACCTGCGTGCCGGTGCCCGACGACGGGCCGAGCGCTACCCATGGTCGGCGGCGACCGAGGCCATGCTGGCGGTGCACGCGGAGGTCACCGGCCTCACCGGCCTGGTCCGCGCCTCGGCCTGACCACCGTGCGCCAGCGACCTCTCGGCCGTGCGCCAGCGACCTCTCGGCCGTGCGCCAGCGACCTCTCGGCGGTCAGCGGAGGGCAGCAGCCTCCTGGGCGAGGGTCTCGACGCGGGCCCAGTCACCGGCGGCGAGGGCGTCGGCCGGGGTGAGCCAGGAGCCGCCGACGCAGCCGACGTTCGGCAGCGAGAGGTACGACGCTGCGCTGGTCGCCGTGATGCCGCCGGTCGGGCAGAAGCGGGCGGCTGCCAGCGGCGAGGCCAACGACTTGAGGTAGGCGGCGCCACCGGAGGCCTCGGCGGGGAAGAACTTCATCTCGGTGACCCCGGCCTCGAGGACCGCGAGCACCTCGGAGACCGTGGCGGTGCCGGGGAGGAACGGCAGCCCGGTGCCGAGCATCGCCTCCAGCAGCGTCGGCGTGGTGCCCGGCGAGACCAGGAACCCCGCCCCCGCCTCCGCGGCCTGCTCGGCCTGCGCGGGCGTGCAGACGGTGCCGACGCCGAGGGTGATCTCGGGGACCTCGGCCGCGATCGCGCGCACGGCGTCGAGGGCGACCGGGGTGCGCAGCGTGAGCTCGATGACCGGCAGTCCACCGGCGACCAGCGCGCGCGCCAGCGGCACGGCATGGTCGCGGTCGTCGATGACCACGACGGGCACGACCGGCACGAGGTCGAGCAGGGAGCCAGCGGAGGTGGTGGTCTCAGACATGCGCGGCCTCGTTCGTGAGCTGGGGCGACTGGTCGTGGGTGGGGACGGCCGGGAACACGCTGGCCCCCTGGTCGGCCGGGCCGACGGTGGCGCGGAAGGCCGCGAAGAGCTCGCGCCCGGTGCCTGCGAACTCGGCGGCGGTCGGCGCGGCTCCGGTGGAGGGGCGGGCCAGCACGGTCTCGGCGTCCTCGACGGTGAGCACGCCGGTCGTGCCGTCGACGGTGACGACGTCGCCGTCGACGATCTTGGCGATCGCCCCGCCCAGCGCGGCCTCGGGCGTGACGTGGATGGCGGCCGGCACCTTGCCCGACGCGCCGGACATCCGGCCGTCGGTCACGATCGCGACCTTCTGCCCGCGGTCCTGCAGGACCCCGAGCGCCGGGGTGAGCTTGTGCAGCTCGGGCATGCCGTTGGCGGCCGGGCCCTGGTAGCGGATCACGGCCACGAAGTCGCGGCCGTCGAGCTCGTGGGCCGAGAACGCGGCGAGGAAGTCGGCCTGGTCGTCGAAGACCACGGCCGGCGCGGTGACGACGCGGTGCTCGGGGGTGACGGCCGAGGTCTTGATGACCGCCTGGCCCAGCGGGCCGGTCAGCACCCGCAGGCCACCGTCGGGCGCGAACGGGTCGTCGGCGGGGCGCAGCACCTCGGGGTCGAGCGTCGCGGTGGGGCCCTCGACCCACTCCACGCTCATGCGACCGGAGGCGTCCTCGACCAGCCGCGGCTCCTGGGTGTAGCGGCGGAGACCGGGCCCGGCGACGGTCAGCACGTCCTCGTGCAGCAGCCCGGCGTCGAGCAGCGTGCGCACCAGGAAGGCGATGCCGCCGGCGGCCTGGAAGTGGTTCACGTCGGCCGAGCCGTTGGGGTAGATCCGGCACAGCGACGGCACGACCGCCGAGAGGTCGGAGAGGTCCTGCCAGGTCAGCTCGATGCCGGCGGCGCGTGCCATCGCGACCAGGTGCATGGTGTGGTTGGTCGAGCCGCCCGAGGCCAGCAGCGCCACGCAGGCGTTGACCATCGTGCGCTCGTCGACCAGCTCGCCCATGGGTGCGGACTCGATGCCACGGGCCATCTCGGTCACCCGGGCGGCGGCCGCGTCGGTGAGGGCCGCGCGCATCGGCGTACCGGGGTTGACGAAGGAGCTGCCCGGCAGGTGCAGGCCCATGACCTCCATCAGCAGCTGGTTGGAGTTGGCCGTGCCGTAGAACGTGCAGGTGCCCACCGAGTGGTAGGACGCGGCCTCGGCCTCCAGCAGCTCCTCGCGGGTCGCCTTGCCCTCGGCGAAGCGCTGGCGCACCCGCGCCTTCTCCTTGTTGGGCAGCCCGGACTCCATCGGGCCGGCGGGCACCAGGATCGTCGGCAGGTGACCGAAGGACAGCGCCCCGATCACCAGGCCGGGCACGATCTTGTCGCAGACGCCGAGCAGCATCGCGCCGTCGAACATGTCGTGCGAGAGCGCGATCGCCGTCGACATCGCGATGACGTCGCGGGAGTAGAGCGAGAGCTGCATGCCCGCGCGCCCCTGGGTCACGCCGTCGCACATGGCGGGCACGCCGCCCGCGACCTGGGCGATGCCGCCGGCACGGATGACGGCCTTCTTCAGCTGCGGCGGGTAGTCCACGAACGGCTGGTGCGCGGAGAGCATGTCGTTGTAGGAGGTGACGATCGCGAGGTTCGGCTTGACCGTGCCGCGCAGCGCCTCCTTGTCGACCGACTCGGCGGACGCGAAGCCGTGCGCGAGGTTGGCGCAGGCCAGGCGGGTGCGAGCCGGGCCGGTCTCGGCCATCGCGCGGATCTTGTCGAGGTACGCCGCCCGCTGGGTCGCACTGCGCTCGACGACGCGCTCGGTGACGGCCGCGACCACGGGATGCACTGCGGGGGTGCTGGACGTGCTGCTGGGCGTGGTGCTCACTGGTCGGTCTCCTGCCAGGATCGGCCGTCGCGCTCGAGCAGCGCGGCGGCGGCGAACGGGCCGGGGGTGCCGGCGGGGTAGCGGCGGGGCGGGTCGGGCGACTCCACCCAGCGGTCGAGGATCGGCGCCACCCAGGACCAGGCGGCCTCGACCTCGTCGCGGCGCATGAACAGCGTCGGGTTGCCGCGGACGACGTCCATCAGCAACCGCTCGTAGGCCTCCGGACTGCGTTGGTCGAAGGTCGTGGCGTAGCTGAGGTCCAGTGAAACAGGCCGCAGCCGGATCCCGCCAGGGCCCGGCTCCTTGGCCGTGAGGTGCAGCCGCATGCCCTCGTCGGGCTGGACGCAGATGTGCAGCCGGTTGGCGGTGGCCCCGCCCTCGGCGCCGGGGAACATCGCGTGCGGCGGCTCCTTGAACACCACGACGATCTCGCTGACGCGGCGGTCCATCCGCTTGCCGGTGCGCAGGTAGAACGGCACGCCGGCCCACCCAGGTCGTCGACGTACGACGCCGCGCGCTCGCCCTCGACCAGCCCGGCGACGTACTGCCCGCGCACGGTGTCGCGGTCGACGTCGGCGGGCGTGAGCGGCTTGAGCGCCTGGAGGACCTTGAGCTTCTCGTCACGGACGTTCTCGCGACCGACGTACGTCGGGGGCTCCATCGCCACGAGGCAGAGCAGCTGCAGCAGGTGGTTCTGCACCATGTCGCGCAGCGCTCCGGCGTGGTCGTAGTAGCCACCCCGCGACCCGACGCCGACGGTCTCGGAGACGGTGATCTGCACGTGGTCGACCCACTGGGAGTTCCACAGCGGCTCGAGGAAGGTGTTGGCGAAGCGCGTGACGAGGAGGTTCTGCACGCTCTCCTTGCCGAGGTAGTGGTCGATGCGGAAGACCTGATGCTCGGCGAAGACCGACCCGACCGCGTCATTGATCGCGCGCGCGGACTCCAGGTCGTGGCCGATCGGCTTCTCCATCACCACGCGGGCGCGCTCGTTGACCACGCCGATCTCGGCGAGCCGCTCGCAGGTGGGGCCGAAGAGCCGCGGGGCGACGGCGAGGTAGAAGACACGGACCGCCTCGTCCTCGCGGGGGCGGTCCTTGAGCAGGCCGTGCAGCAGGTGCCAGCCCTCGGCGGTGTCGGCGTCCAGGCACAGGTGGTGCAGGCGGCCGAGCAGCCGCTCGACGGCGGCGTCCTCGAGCAGCTCGGGCTCGACGAAGCGCTCGAGCGCCGCGCGGACCTCGGTGCGGTAACCCTCGTCGTCGATCTCGGAGCGGGAGACACCGACGATGCGGGTGTCCTCGGGCAGGTGGCCCTCGAGGTCACGGTGGTAGAGCGCGGGCAGCAGCTTGCGCAGGGCGAGGTCGCCGGTGCCGCCGAAGACGGTGAAGTCGCAGACCGGGGGCATGGTGGACGAGACGTCGACCGAGGTGTGCATGCGTCTACGGTCGCAGGACTTTTGGATCGATACAAGCATTCTTTCGCTAGTTTCTGACAAAAGTCTGTGCTTCACTCCCCGACATGAGCGTCGCCGACACCTCCGCGGGCGGCCTGCTGACCCTGGTCCGCACCGGTCGCGCCGACACCCGGTCCGACCTGGCCCGCCTCACCGGCCTGTCCCGGGGCGCGGTGTCCGCACGCCTCACCGCCCTCACCGACGCCGGACTGCTGCTGGAGGGCGGTGACCACGCCTCCACCGGCGGGCGCCCGGCCGGCTCACTGGCGCTCAACCCGGACGCCGCGGTCGTGCTCGCCGTCGCCGTGGGGCGCTCCCGCAGCCAGGTCGGGGTGTTCGACCTCGCCGGCCGGGAGATCAGCGGCGACACCCGCGACCACGAGCCCGGCACCCGCGCCGACGACCTGATGCCGTCGGTGGCCGAGCGGCTCGACGCCCTGCTCTCGGCACTGCCGACGGCCCCGGCGCGCGTCGCGGGGGTCGGGCTCAGCCTGCCGGGCAGCGTCGATCCCGAGAAGTGCTGCAGCGTGGACGCCCCGGTGCTGCGGGGCTGGGACGGCGTCGACCTCTCCGCGTTCCTGCGCCCGGTCACCGAGGCCCCGGTGCACGTCGACAACGACACTGCCGCGCTCACCCGCTCCGAGCTCTTCGGCCAGGTGCCGCCCGCCGAGACGATGCTCGTCGTCAAGGCCTCCACCGGCCTGGCCCTGGGGGTCGTCGCGGACGGACGTCTGGTCGGCGAGGGCCGTGGGACCACCGGCGAGCTCGGCCACACCCGGGTCGACGCCGCGGGCGACCTGCCCTGCCGCTGCGGCGCCACCGGTTGCCTGGAGACGGTGGCCGGGGGCTGGGCCCTGGTCGCCGCCCTGCAGGAGGACGGTCGCTCGGACGTGCGGCACGTGCGCGATCTCGTCGCCACCGCCCTCGCCGGCGACCCGACGGCACGGCGGCTGCTGCGCGGTGCCGGTCGCCAGCTCGGCGAGGTGCTCGCCGTCGCCCTCGTTCCTCGGTCAGCCGCGGTCCCTTGCCCAGCTGGTGGCGTACGTCGGGTCCTCGACGGCGAGCCCGCCCTCGCCGAGCTCGAGCGGGGCGAAGGTGTCGACCATGACCGCGGTCTCCTCGAAGCGCTCGGCACCCAGGGACGCCTCGATCGCCGACGGCTGCGGGCCGTGGGCATGACCGCCGGGGTGCAGCGAGATGGAGCCGAGCCCGATGCCGGACCCCTTGCGCGCCTCGTAGTCGCCGGCGACGTAGAACATCACCTCGTCGCTGTCGACGTTGGAGTGGTAGTAGGGCACGGGCACGGCCAGCGGGTGGTAGTCGACCTTGCGCGGCAGGAACGCGCAGATGACGAAGTTCCAGCCCTCGAAGACCTGGTGCACCGGCGGCGGCTGGTGCACCTTGCCGGTGATCGGCATGTAGTCGTCGATGTTGAGCGTGTAGGGGTAGAGGCAGCCGTCCCAGCCGACGACGTCCAACGGGTGCGTGGCGTAGACCATCCGGGTGCCGACGCTGCCCGCCGAGGTGCGGTGCTTGACCAGCACCTCCACGTCGTCGCCCTCCTGGAGCAGCGGGGCGGTGGGGCCGTGCAGGTCGCGCTCGCAGTAGGGCGCGTGCTCGAGCAGCTGGCCGAACTTCGAGAGGTAGCGCTTGGGCGGCGCGATGTGGCTGCTGGCCTCGGTGGCGTAGAGCCGCGACGGCTCGGCCGGCACCCACCGGTGGGTGGTCGCGCGCGGGATGACCACGAAGTCCCCGGCCCGGTAGGCCACCACGCCGAAGACGGTCTCGACGACGCCCGAGCCGGACTCGACGAAGACGCACTCGTCACCGATCGCGTCGCGGTAGTAGGCGCTCGGCTCGGTGCCGGTGACGACGTAGGAGATCCGCACGTCGTGGTTGGCCAGCACCACGCGTCGCCCCGTGACCGCGTCGGGGCCCGTCTCGAGGTCGTGCAGCCGCAGGTGTCGCGGGGCGAGCGGGTGGTTGGGGGTGCGCGACTGGTCGGGCAGCTCCCACACCTCGCTCGCCACGATCGCCGAGGGCACCCCGCGGTGGTAGAGCAGCGAGGAGTCGGAGGAGAAGCCCTCCTCCCCCATCAGCTCCTCGCGGTAGAGGCGCTCCTCGGGGTCGCGGTGCTGGGTGTGGCGGGTCGGCGGGACGTCTCCCACACTGCGGTAGTAGGCCATCGCTCCCTCTCCGACGCGTCCGCTTATCGGACGCATCGCCTCACTATGTGACCGTTACAGTAGCCCCGTGAGCACCTTCACGGAACCGTTCTCCGCGTCCTCGGCCGACCCGTTCTGGGTCGGGCTGGTCGACGATGCGGCCACCTTCCCGCCCGGCGACGCGCCCCTCGACGCCGCCCTCACGGCGTACGCCGACCGCGCCGGCCCGGCCGCGCGGCTGGTGCGCTCCCTCGTGGTCCGCGACACCGACCTGCCGCAGGTGCCCGAGGGCACCCCGGTCTCCGTCGTGCTGACCGGGGGCGCCGGCCAGGTCCACGGGCCGGCGCAGCTGTGCCAGCGCCGTGGACTGCCCGTGGCCGGGCTCGAGGTCGCGCTGCGCGACGTCGACGACCCGGCCGGCAACGCCCGTCGCGTCGTGGCGGCCGTCGACGCCGCCCGCGGCGAGGGTGTCCTCGACGAGGACACCCCGGTCTTCGTGGAGCTGCCCGCCGTCGACCCGGCGTACTCCTGGCTGGCCGCCGCCGACGAGGTGGCCGCCGCCGAGCTGCGACTCAAGCTCCGCACCGGCGGGCTCGACCCCGACGCCTTCCCGACGCCCGAGCGGCTCGCCGCCTGGATCGACGCGGCGCTCGACCGCGAGCTGCCCTTCAAGTGCACCGCGGGCCTGCACCGTGCGCTGCCGCACGTCGACGCCGACGGCTGCGCGCACCACGGCTTCCTGACCCTCCTGGCCGCTACCCGGGTCGCCTTCGACGGCGGCTCCCCCGACGACGTGGTGTCCACCCTGCGCCGGGACGACCCCGCTGACCTGCTCACCCTCGACCTCGCCGGCGCCCGGCGGTGGTTCACCTCCTTCGGCTCGTGCAGCGTGGACGAGCCGATGGCCGACCTCCGGGAGCTGGTGTCGCTGTGACCCCCTCGACGCACGAGCACGCTCACGGCTTCGGGCTGGACCACCTGCCCTACGGCGTCTTCTCCGTCGACGGCGGCCCGCGCCGGATCGGGGTGCGCCGCGGCGACGAGGTCCTCGACCTGGCCACGGCGACGGCCCGGCCCGAGCTGGCCGCGACCTCGCTCAACCCGCTGATGGAGCGCGGCCCCTCGACGTGGCGCCAGCTGCGCGAGCAGGTCCTCGACCTGGCCCCCGACCTGCCGGGCATCCCGCTCTCGAACGTGGTGATGCACCTGCCGTTCGAGGTCGCCGACTACGTCGACTTCTACGCCTCCGAGCACCACGCGACCAACCTGGGCCGGATGTTCCGCCCCGACTCCGAGCCGCTGCTGCCGAACTGGAAGCACCTGCCCGTCGGCTACCACGGCCGCGCCGGCACGGTCGTGCCCAGCGGCACCCCGGTGGTGCGCCCGTCCGGCTTGCGCCCGGTCTCGACAGGCTCGACCACCGAGGGTCCGCAACCACCGTCCTTCGGCCCCACCCGCCGCCTCGACATCGAGGCCGAGCTCGGCTTCGTCGTCGGCGCCCCGTCGGCGATCGGCACCCGGGTGCCCGCCGCCGGGCTGGCCGACCACGTCTTCGGCGTCGTCGGCCTCAACGACTGGTCGGCGCGCGACGTGCAGGCCTACGAGTACGTCCCGCTCGGGCCCTTCCTCGGCAAGTCCTTCGCCACCTCGATCAGCTGCTGGGTCACCCCGCTCGCCGCGCTGGACGCGGCATGGTGCGACCTGCCCGGTCAGGACCCGGAGCCCGCGGCCTACCTCGAGCCGGGCCGCACGCGCGGCCTCGACATCGACGTGGAGGTCGAGCTCAACGGCGAGGTCGTCAGCCGGCCGACGTACTCCTCGACCTACTGGTCTCCCGGCCAGATGCTCGCGCACATGACCGTCAACGGCGCCAGCGTGCGCACCGGGGACCTGTTCGCCAGCGGCACGATCAGCGGCCCCGAGCACGGGCAGGAGGGGTCGTTCATCGAGCTGTGGAAGGGCGAGCGGTTCCTCGAGGACGGCGACGAGGTGGTGCTGCGCTACTCCGCCCCGTCCACGTCCGGGGGACGACTGAGCCTGGGCGAGGTCACCGGAAGGATCGAAGCAGCCCGCTGAGCTCGGCGGCCTGGAGCGGCCGGCGGGGCACGGGCACCTGCGCCGGCACCCGGGCCGACGCCGGGGTGGCGCGCGGCGGCTCCGGCACCAGGTCGGCCAGGCCCGGCAGGTGGGCGGCCGCGATCCGCTCCACCCGCTCGCGGGCGCCCCTGGTCCACAGCAGCACCGGCGCGAGGATCGCCACGATCATCGAGCCGAGCACGATCGCGTAGTAGGCGCCGTGCAGCGAGGAGTCCATCGGGGCGACCAGCCCGGCGATCACGCTGACCGCGACCAGCGCCGTGACGGCGAGGCGCGAGAGCCGCAGGGTGGCGACGAACGGCACCACCCACAGCAGGTACCACAGGTGCACCACCGGGCTGAGCACCACGAGCCCGCCCATCAGCAGGGCGGCGGTGCCGACCGCGGAGGCCCGGTCGCCGGTGGGTCGGCGCAGCGCGGCCCAGACCAGCAGGCCGAGCATCACCCCCGACCCCAGGGTGCGTACGACGCCGAGCAGCGTGGCCGGGGCCAGGCCGAGCCCCAGCAGGCCAGCGACCCAGTCGAGGGTGCCGCCGGTCAGCGTGGTGACCGAGAGCGGCGTGTTGACCGTGCCGGGGACGGCCAGGCCGGCGCCCCAGCCGGCACCGACCCCGGTGACCAGGCCGAGCCCCACGAGCCACCCGAGGCTGACCCCGGCCACGCCGGCCAACCGGCGTACCCGATCGGTGAAGGTGGCCGCGGCCGGGAGCCCCACGAGGGCCACGGCGACGCAGACAAGGCCGCCGGGCGCCTTGACGGCGGCGGCGGTGCCCCCGAGCACGGCGCCCCAGGCCCAGCCGTGCTCGACGGCGACCACGAGCGCGGCCGCCATCAGGCCGGCCATCAGCAGGTCGTTGTGCAGCCCGCCGACGCCGTTGGCGAGCATCAACGGGGAGGCGACGACCAGGGCGGAGGCGAGCGCGGGATCGACGCCGGTCCAGGTGGCGAGCCGGGGCACGGCCCAGGCGAGCAGCGCGAGACCGACCAGGGCCAGCACCCGGTGCCCGATCACGAGCATCCAGGGGTTGCCGGTGAGGCCGGCCAGCTGGTCGCCCACCACGAGCGGCACCGGGCCGTAGGGCGTGATGGTGTCCATCCAGCGCGGGTCGACGGCCTGGACCACGGGGCCGGAGAGGACCGACGGCCCGTGCTCGTAGGGCGAGATCCCCAGGTGCGTCATCGCCCCCTGGGCGGCGTAGGACCAGCCGTCGCGGGAGAACAGCGGCGGCGCGAGCACCAGGGGCGCCGACCACAGCACCGTGGCGAACCGGACCAGCCCGACGGCCTCCTCACGCTCGGCGCCCCGCGCGGTCCCGACCTCGCGGCACAGCCGCAGCCAGGCCGCGGCCAGCAGGCCGAGCCCGGTCAGGACGACGGCGAGCCCGAGCATCCGCCCCGCCTCGGCGCCCCGCAGGTCCGCGAGCGCCTCCACCTCCAGGATCGGCGCGCTGCGCGGGAGCGTCGAGACGACCAGGCCCCCGAGGAGGACCAGGACGCTTCCGAGCAGGCCGCGAGACAGCACGAGCGGAACCTAGGCCGGCCCGTCGGCGTACCGAGGGCGAGCAGGCGGCAGGTCGACGGCGTCCGGATGAACGGGCGGTGAGCACGCGCGGCGGAACCTGTTCTAGATTTCGGCCATGGGCCTGCTGACTCCCCTTGCCGTGAAGATCGGCTCCATCGAGTGGATGCCGAAGCTGCTGCCGCAGATCGTCTGGGTCGACACCAACCTGCAGAAGGCCTCACGCGGCCGGGTCAGCGTGCTCGACATCGCCGGGCTCCCAAACCTGATGCTCACCGTCGTGGGCCGCAAGAGCGGCATCCCGCGCAGCACGCCGCTGCTGTGCGTGCCCGACGGCGACACCTGGCTGATCGCGGGCTCCTACTTCGGCGGCCCGAAGATGCCGGTGTGGGTGTTCAACCTGCGTGCGGCCGACACCGCGCACATCCGCTACGGGAAGCTCGAGACCGCGGTCCGCGCCGAGGAGCTCGAGGGCGACGCGCGCGCCGCAGCGTGGCGGACGATGCTGCGCACCTGGCCCAACTACGCCAAGTACGAGGAGCGCACCGACCGGCTGATCCCCGTCTTCCGCTTGACCCGGGTCTGAGGCGGCTCCCGGCCGCTGCATGGGTCGCGCCGAATTCGCTCGCGTCGGCCGGGTCGCCCTCCGAGGTGAAGAACCGGGTTAGCGTGCGGTCGTGCCCCGTCCGCGCGCGCTCGCCGCTCCCCTGCTCCTGGCCGCCTGCCTGACCCTCTGGTCCGCGCCGGCGACGCCGGCCGGCCCGGCGCCGCGCGCGGCCGCTGCGGCACCTGCGGCGTTCCCGGGTCTTGCGGGCCGGGCGCCAGAACGGGACGAGCGTCCCAACATCGTGGTCGTGATGGCCGACGACCTGCGCGTCGACGACCTGCAGTGGATGCCACGCACGCGGCGGATGTTCGCCCGCACCGGGATCTCCTTCGAGAACTCCTTCGCGCCGTACCCGCTGTGCTGCCCGGCGCGCGCCACCTTCCTGACCGGCCAGCACGCCCACAACCACGGGGTCTACTGGCACGAGCCGCCCTACGGCTACGGCGCCTTCGACGACTCGCGGACGGTGGCGACGTCCCTGCAGGCAGCCGGCTACCGCACGGGCTTCCTCGGCAAGTACCTCAACCGCTACGGCCTGGACCGGTCGAAGGTCAGCGGCCAGCCCTCGCACCGCTACGTGCCCCGGGGCTGGGACGAGTGGCGCGGTGCGGTGGAGAACCCCGGGAACGCCGGCTTCCACGGCGGGACCTACGTCTACACCGACATCGCGTTCAACCACGACGGGCGCATCGACAACCGCTACCGCGGTCAGTACTCCACCGAGGTCATCGGCTCCCTCTCCGCGCAGATGGCCGGCCGGTTCGCCGAGCGGCGGGCACGCAGCGGTCGCCCCTTCCTCCTCTACGTCAACCACATCGCCCCCCACCACGGGGCGCCCCGCGACGACGACGACCCGGCCTCCTGGCGCGACGCCGACGGCTTCGAGCACCGCTTCCCGACGCCGTACGTCCCACCGCGCCACCGTGGCCGCTTCGACGACGTGATCGACCGGGCACCCGGCATCGCCAGGACCGGGTCGCCGACGGAGGGCGACGTCTCCGACAAGCCCAGGGCCGTGCGACGCATGCCGGCGATGACCGGCCGCGACCTCGCGGCCATGCGCGAGGCGGCCCGGCAGCGCGCGGAGTCGGTGTGGGTGATGGACAAGGAGGTCTCGCGCCTGGTCCGTCGGCTCAAGGCGGACGACGAGTGGGAGCGGACCGTCCTGGTCTTCACCTCCGACAACGGCCTGCTGCAGGGCGAGCACCGCTTCCGCACCGGCAAGGTATGGGCCTACGAGCCCTCGCTGCGCGTCCCGCTCCTGGTCACCGGTCCCGGCATGCGCGGTCGCGGCGACGGCGGTCACCGCCGTTACGACCCGGTCGACACCCCCGACCTGACGGCGACGATCCTCGACCTCGCCGACGCGAAGGCGCCGCGGAAGGCGGACGGCGCGTCCTTCCTGGCGTCTCTGGTCGACGGGGACACCGGGTGGTCCGTCCCGGTCCTCACCGAGGCCACGCACACCGCCGGCGGTCGCAGTGCCGCCTTCGGGAAGCGCTCCTCGATCGGCCTGCGCACGGCGAGGTGGTCGATGACGCTGTACCGCGACGGCTTCGGGGAGCTCTACGACCTGGTCGAGGACCCCCTGCAGCACCACAACCTCTGGCGCTCGAAGCAGCACCGCCAGGTGCGCGAGGACCTCGAGAAGGCCTGGCAGCGACTGCGCGACTGCTCCGGTGCGGGATGCCAGGAGCCGGCCCCCGCCGCCCACCAGGCCGACGCCGCCACCGTGGCGGACTGGACGCGCGGCTACTGGGAGCAGATCGACCGCACCTACGGCTACCGCTGACTAGGGTTGACGAGGTGACGGTCCCGCTCGGTCAGCACCCCGACCCCACCCACGTCGTCGCCCACCTCAGCGACCCGCACCTGCTCGCCGCCGGGCAGCTGCAGTACGGCGTCGTCGACCCGGAGGCCGGGCTCGTGGCCGCCCTGGAGCGGCTCGGCCGCGTCGACCCGCCCCCGCAGGTGCTGGTCTTCACCGGCGACCTCGCCGACAAGGCGGAGCCGGAGGCCTACGCCCGGCTGCGCGAGCTGGTCGAGCCGGTCGCGGCCTCGATGGGGCCCGAGGGCGCCGAGGTCGTGTGGACGATGGGCAACCACGACGAGCGCGAGCCCTACGCCCGCGGCCTCTTCGGTCCCGACGCCGACCCCTCGGCCCCGCAGGACCGCGTCCACGAGGTCGCCGGCCTGCGGATCGTCGCCCTCGACACCACCGTGCCCGGCTACCACCACGGCGAGGTGACGCCCGAGCAGCTGACCTGGCTCGCCGACGTGCTGGCCGAGCCAGCGCCGCACGGCACCATCCTGGCGATGCACCACCCGCCGATCCCGGTGCCGATGCTGCCGCCGGCGCAGATCATCGAGCTCGACGACCAGCAGCCCCTGGCCGAGGTGCTGGCCGGCACCGACGTGCGGGCGATCCTCGGCGGCCACTTCCACTTCACCAGCCACAGCCTCTTCGCCGGCATCCCGGTCTCGGTGGCCTCGGCCACCTGCTACGCCTCCGACCTCACCCCCGCCGACCGCTACCTCGCCGCCGCCGACGGCCACCAGGCGGTCAACATGGTCCACGTCTACGACGACCGCGTGGTCCACACGGTCGTGCCGGTGACCGACGCCCCCGAGATCGACGGCTACCCGCTCTCGGTGGCCCCGCAGGTCCAGGCCCTCACCCCCGAGGACCGACGTGAGCTGCTGTCGAAGAAGGGCGTGGACCTCGCCGCGCTCGTGAGGTCGCTGGGACTCGAGATCTAGCGGGCCGGGCCTGCCGAGAGGTCGCTCGCGCACGGCCGAGAGGTCGCTCGCGCACGGTCAGCCGGGGCGAGGGGCCGACAGGTAGCCGGTCACCAGCGCGACCAGCTCCTCGACCAGCCGCTCGCGCGGCACCGGCGGGGAGTCGAGCACCCACCGCACCGCGAGGTTCTCCAGGGCCAGGACCAGCACCCACGCGCTCACGGCCGGGTCCGGCGCGGTCGAGGCCCCAGGCCGGACGGCCAGCCAGGTCGCGGTCAGCTCGCGGACGCGCCGCTCCAGCGCCGTACGACGTTCCTTGTGCTGCGCCATCGGCAGCTCCTCGCTCACCACGCGCAGCAGCTCGGGGTCGGCCTCGAGCGCGGAGAGCAGCGCCTCGATCGTCGCCCGGACCATGCCGATGCCGCCGGGCTCCCCCACGCGGTCGGCGAGGGAGGCCGCGACCCGCTCGGCGGTCTCGTCGGACCAGCCCTCGATGACCGCGGCCACGATGGCGGCCTTGTCGGGGAAGTACTGGTAGACCGACCCCGGGCTCACCCCGGCCCGGGCGGCGATGCGGTTGGTCGAGCAGGCGTCGTACCCCTCCTCGGCGAGCACCGCGCGACCGGCCTCGACGATCCGCTCGACCATCTCCCGGGATCGTCTCTGCTGCGGCACCTTCCTCATGGACGCGAATTGTATGCGAGTGATCACTCGCGTCAGGATCGTGGCATGACGAGTGCTCCCGTCCAGCCCGGCTCCGCCTCAGCGACCACGCCCGCCCCCGCCCCCGAGATCACCGCCGGCCAGCCGTTCCCGACCCGCTACCGCGAGGGCGAGGCCCGTGCCACGAAGATGGGCACGCTGCTCAAGCGGATCGCCGGCGTCGAGGAGATCGACGAGGAGCAGATGCTGCGCATCGGCGCGGCGCTGCGACGTCGCGACGAGCTCGGCCGGCGGCTCGCGGAGGCGATCCGGACGCGAGCGGGCGAGCCCGGCCGGGTCTCGATGTCCGACCTCGACACCGCCCTGCACCACGGCCTGGACGCGGTGGACGACCCCGCGCCCGCGCTCGTGGACTTCATGACGACCGTCGAGCAGGTGCCCGAGTGGGTCGACTGGGACCTCGTCGAGGCCGGCGCCCGCGCCTACCGGCGCTTCGGGCGGGCCGCCGCCGACGTCGGGCTCCAGCTCTCGCTGCTCGGCGGATACCGGTTCGGCGGCCCCACCGACCTGCTCGTGCAGACGGGCGCGCTCACCGGCGGGCAGTCGCGACGACGCCTCGGGGAGACCCAGCGCTGGGTGACATCACTGACCCAACCGGGCGGCATGCGTCCGCACGCCGAGGGGTGGCGGCTGACGCTGCACGTGCGCGCCATGCACGCGCTGGTCAACCACGGGTTCGAGGCGCGCTGGGACGTCGACCGCTGGGGCCTGCCGATCAACCAGGCCGACCAGGCCTCGACGCTCGGGCTCTTCGACGGCGTGGTCCTCATCGGCGTACGCGCCCTCGGCGTGCCGGTCAGCCGGCACGAGTCCGCCGCGGTCATGCACCTGTGGCGCTACGTCGGCTGGCTGATGGGCGTCGACGACGAGTTCCTCGTCGAGACCGAGCGCGAGCGGCACCGCCTGAACTACCACGTCCTGATCAGCCAGGGACCGCTCACCGAGGCCGGCGGCCAGCTCACCCGCTCGGCCGTGGACGCCCAGCTCGAGCTCGACTTCCGGAAGTGGGGCCCCCTCGCGCCGCTGCGCGCGCGCTATGAGCGGGAGCGGCTGCTCTCGATGCTCACCGTCTTCCTGGGCCCCACCAGCATGAAGGAGCTCGGCCTGCCGCTGCGCCCACCGTGGGCACACCCGCTGGTCATCGCCGGTCACACGGTGCGCCACCAGGTGCTGCGTCGCCTCCCCGGTGGCCGCCGCGTCCTGGAGCGCTGGGGCGACCGCGTCGTCGCCGACCTGATGGTCCGCTACTTCGGGGACGACGCCCCTGAGG
>LULQ01000144.1_pt1 | contig 33403 bp, 36 predicted proteins | sample 728091 | NCBI WGS metagenome assembly LULQ01 (sample SAMN03860285, study PRJNA289734) | marine metagenome | biome: seawater column; feature: ocean; material: water; isolation source: Red Sea water column Station 149 - depth 10m | place: Saudi Arabia: Red Sea | collected 2011-10-15 | depth 10 m
TACCTCTTCATTAATATTACCGTTCTCAGTCCACCCTTTGATAATTTGAATTTTGTCTAAAGGTGCACTCAACGTGTCTCTCTCAGCAGTGATATAAAATTTAGGTTGCTGCATCGAACCATTCATTACTGTACTTCCCATTGGATGACCATTTTTATAAGACGCAGCTATTGGGTCTAATGAGTTTAGTAATTCTTCGGTACCATTGAAATTTAGAAAAAATCTTAATTTAATTCTCGTACCACTGGTCGCATACACTTCTTTTTTTTGCATTGCCTCAAACAATGTATCTCTATTATTTTCCTCAGCCCAAATTGCGGCTAGTCCGCCTGGATTATTTACTAGTTGAGTTAAAAGTAAACCATCCTTCACTCTCACTTTAGATGGTCCAACAAAACTAGTGCGACCTCTGTAATCCCATTCCTCAGTATCCCCAGGATTTGAATTATGTGAATCAGAACTACCAATCATACCAAAATCAAGTGGATTAAAGCCTATTTCATCTTCGAGGGTCAGTCCAATTTTTAGACCATCGCGCGCCATAGAAGTTTCCTGAATACAAAGAGTATCATTTTCTTTTTTACACTTTGGATAAAACTGCTCAATATCGCATTCTTCATCTGTGCTTCCAAAAAATGTACTGCACTCAGAACTTCCTTTATCTTGAAAAATTTCAACTAACGGTTCGTTATCATTTCTGAGTTTCCAATCATCAATTGTATATTTTTCATTGTCTATGGTGTGATTTGCAAACGCATATCCCCATGATCTATTACCGTTGTGCGGTATTGTCATAAATTCACATGGATGATTGCAGTTTTCTATCAATTTTTTCCACAAATCAATGGCAGTATGTGCATCAAACAGCGAATAAGCTTTTTCTGGAACTGTATTATTTTTAAATATGACGTTCCTGTGATTGTATCCACCATCAGGTAATGTAGGTGAATATTCGTATGCAACGAAAGTTGTAAATTTTCCAGGCTCATAATGAAGATCTGCAGCTTTTATAATTTTATCCCATGTTGATCTTACAAAACGCTTTTCTTTTTCCTTATCTCCTATTGCTTCGGACATGATACTGACCGGTGGTCGCGCAACAGAAGTATCACGCAGACCAATAAAAAAACGATAGCTAGGAGACTCGAGTCTTTCACATGTAAGTCGTGACTCATCAGTAATTTCTGGGTCAGCACAACTTTCTTGAAGGCCAAATGTTTCGGCGTGATCAGTAACAGCTGCAAAGTCAAGTGGTCTTGAAATTTGCATTGTTTCGCCAAACATATTCTGCATTGGTTCACCTTTTGCAAAATTATAAGTCTCTTCTAGGCCGTAACGATTTCCAAAAATATATGAGTCGAATGATAAACTGGAGTGAACATGAAGATCACCAAAGTATACATTTTTATTTTTACTTGGCTTTTTAAACTCAAATGGTTCAAAAACGGTTTGCTTAGTAATATTCTCTCTTTGCTCTTTTGCCTCTTCGGATAGTTTTTGAATATCTTCCTTTGATAAGACAGGTACATTGTATAAGTTGTATAAATAAAGAGAACCAATTAAAATCAAAAAACCTAATGTACTGAGTAGAATAATCCAATGAATTTTTCTCATAATATCTAGTCATAGACAATATAAGGGTATAAAATTTTTACAAGCATGTCAGAAGGATATATTTTAAAAAAAACTGAAAAATCTCTACCTTTAAATTGGTATTTCAATCAAAAGCAATTTGATAAAGAGATTTCAAAAGTTTTGTCTAAAGAGTGGTTATATGTTTGCCACGTGGATACTATTTCAAAACCTTTATCTTTTCACACAGTTGAAATTAGTAAATTTAATATACTTATTGTTCGTGATAAAGAAGGAGAAATAAATGCTTTTTATAATTCATGTAGTCATCGAGGTTCAATTTTAAAAAAAGAAAAAAGTGGCAAACTAAAATCAAATTTATTGATTTGCCCATATCATCAATGGTCATATAACGCCAGTAATGGAAATTTAGTACGAACTACGTCAATTATTAATCCTAAAAATTTTAGAAAAGATGAAAATTGTCTAACAAAAGTAAAAATTAAAGTTTGGAATGGGCTAGTTTTTATTAATATGAATAAAAATGCTAAATGGAATGCAAAAAAAGTATTTCCAGATTACAGTGATGCTTTCTCACAATTGAATGTCAGTGACTACCAAATTGGCCATACCTGGAAGAAAAAAATAAAGTGTAATTGGAAAATATTTTGGGAAAATTATAGTGAATGTTTACATTGTCCCAACCTTCATCCTGAACTATCTGACCTAGTCCCTATTTATGGAAGAAGGTTAGTAGATATTAAAGATGATCCAAACTGGAAACGTTTTACTCATCATGATGATCCAAAGTACAAAGGTGGAATGAAAAAAGGTACTGAAACTTGGTCAATGAATGGAAGCGCACAAGGTCATCGAGTAGAGTACTTGGAAAATCAAACCGATTTTCCTGGTTACATTTACATGACTACTTGGCCTTCTATGTTTTTAGCAATATTTACTGACCATATAAGAATGGTTCGTATTCTTCCTTTATCAGAGGAACTTACAGAAGTTACAGCAGAGTGGGTATTTAGAAAAGAAACTCTTAAAGATAAAAAATATTCAATGAAAAATGTTGTTGATTTTGCTGTATTAGTCATGAAACAAGATGCAGAAGCTTGTGAACTTAATCAAAAAGGCATACATAATCCAACAAGAAAAAATGGAACATTAATGCCTGAAGAGTATGAAATTAAAAGGTTTCACAGCTGGCTAAGAAAAAAATTATAAATTATTCCACATGAATTCAGTTACACAAAATTATGAGAAGGAAATGCTTGAGTGGCGTCATGATTTTCATGCGCATCCTGAGCTAAATTTTGACTTAGATATAACCTCATCAAAAGTTGCAGATATTTTAAAGAGTTTTGGACTGGAAGTACATGAAGGCATAGGTAAGACCGGAATTGTTGCTGTTCTCAAAAATGGAAACAGTAATAAAAGTATTGGTATTCGTGCAGATATGGATGCATTACCGGTAACAGAGGAAAATGACTGCACGTATAAGTCCAATCACGAAGGTAAAATGCATGCGTGTGGTCACGATGGTCATACAGCAATGGCTCTAGGTGCAGCTAAATATCTAAGTAATACAAAAAATTTTAACGGAACTGTTTATTTTATTTTTCAACCTGATGAAGAAAAAACTCAGGGAGCTCAAGCAATGATAGATGATGGGCTGTTTGAAACGTTCCCAATGGATGAGGTATATGCTTTTCATAATTTGCCCGGTATGGAACTTGGAACCTTTGCAACAAGAGCAGGAACTATCACTGCAAGCGAAAGTTTATTTAAAATTGAATTAAGAGGTCAGGGAGGTCATTCAGCCTTGCCACACATGGGCGTTGATACTATTACAGTAGGTACTCAAATAATAACAGCTCTTCAATCAATTGTTTCGAGAAAAATTAATCCAGCTATGAATGGTGTTGTTTCAGTCACAAAATTTGAATCTGATGGCAATGAAAATATACTACCCGGTCATTCTATCATTTCAGGTGATGCACGTGCGTTGTCACCAGAAGCCAATCAAATTATTGAACGCAGCATGAAAGATATTGTAGATGGAACGGCGAAAGCACATGGTGTCGATTATGATTTTAATTACCTCACAAGAACAAACATGACAATTAATTCTAAAGATCAAGCAGCTTTTGCAAGTAAGGTTGCAGCTGACCTATTTGGAGAGGATAAAGTAGATGGAAATTGTGATCCAAAATTATTTTCTGAGGATTTTGCCCAGATGCTAATGGTTAAGCCTGGATGCTATATTTTAATTGGAAATGGAACAGAAGGAACTCATGGACAATCTTTACATTCTTCAAATTATGATTTTAACGACAAGCTTCTTGTCATTGGTTCATCATTTTGGTCTAAACTTGTTGAAGAAAGACTTAATGATTAATGATATTTTCTAAAAGTGAGTATATTGAAAGACTAAATAAAGTAAAAAAATCAATGCAAGAAAAGGGTATTGATTTATTAGTCTCTCAAGATACAGCAAACATAAATTACCTTACCGGTTATGATGCATGGTCTTTTTATTATGCTCAATGTGTAATTATACATATAGACTCAGAAGAACCTTTACTTTTCGTACGTGATCAAGATGCTGGAGGGGCATTCCTTCAAAACTGCTGGTCACAAGAAAATATAATTGTTTACGCTGAAAAATATATACATACATGGCCAAATCATCCTTATGATTATTTGATTGAAATAATTAAAAATAAAAATTGGGACAAACTTTCAATTGGACTTGAAATGGACAGTCATTATTTCACGGCATTTTGTTATAAAAAATTATTAGATGGGCTTCCTGATGCCACACTGAAAGATTGTGAGCGCCTTGTGAATTGGGTACGATTTGTGAAATCAGATGCAGAAATTGATCTAATGAAAAACGCCGCTTTAATTACTGATAAATCAATGCAAACTGCAATTGATGTTATCAATCCAGGTGTTAGACAATGTGATGCAGTTGGAGAGATACAAAAAGCAATGTTTTATGGAACTCCAGAGTATGGAGGAGAATATTCAAGTATAGCAACTTTACTTCCAACTGGAGCTGGGACTTCTGCCTCACATCTAACAGCTACGCAGGAAAGATTTGTTAAAGGCGAAGCAACAATAATTGAAATTGCCGGTGTTTATAAAAGGTATCATGCACCACTTGCAAGAACAGTTCTGCTTGGAAAAGTAGAACAAAAAAAAATTGACGCCATAAATGCAACTAATGAGGCACTAAATGAGGGTATATCAGCCATAAAGCCAGGCAATACAGCAGATGATGTTGCGCAAAAATTTTGGGCAGTATTAGATAAATACGATATCAAAAAGGAATCTCGGACTGGATACTCCATTGGAATTGGTTACCCACCTGATTGGGGTGAGCACACAATAAACATATCAAAAGGTGATCCAACTATTTTACAACCAAATGTAACCTTTCATATGATTGCTGTTATGCAATTTGGTGATTGGGGAGTAGAGGCAAGTCACTCATTACGTGTTACAGAAAGTGGCTCAGAAAAGTTTTCAGATTTCTCAAGCGATTTATTCATAAAAGAGTAGCAGATAACTGGGAATGAGCGTCCCTTGTTTTTACTAGAGAATCCATTAAATATTGTATAAAGTAGCGCAATTCATGGAGTTAATTATGGGTATTCATCACGATTATAAATCAAAACGTGGGGAGAGAGCGATGGCCAAGCAGCAGAAACGTGAGGCTAAGTTTTCTGATAACACGGATAAAAAAGAAGAAGAAAAGCTCATCAAAGAATTAAAAAAAGCAGGGTTAAATAAAGATGAAATCAAACAATTCCTCGAAGGAAGAGCAAAAGGATAAAAAGCTCGACAGCACAGAAAGGCTTGCTGAGGCACTAAGGCAAAATTTAAGAAAAAGAAAAGAGTTTCAAAGAAGGCAAAAGAAAGAAGATTAATATGACAATCATGTCGGATAACTGGATAAAGAAAAAAGCCTTGGAAGAAGGAATGATTGAACCGTTCGTTGATGGACAAAAAAAAGAAGGCACAATTTCATTTGGTCTTTCATCATATGGATACGATGCAAGAGTTTCAGAAGAATTTAAAATTTTTACTAATGTAGATTCTGCTTTAGTCGATCCAAAAAACTTTGATGATAAAGGGTTTGTAGATCGGCCAGGTAAAGAATGCATAATTCCACCTAACTCATTTGCATTAGCAAGAACCGTTGAGTATTTTAGAATTCCTCGCGATGTACTTGTAATTTGTTTGGGCAAATCAACTTATGCAAGATGTGGTATTATCGTAAATGTTACTCCTCTTGAGCCCGAGTGGGAGGGTCACGTAACTTTAGAATTTTCTAACACAACTCCATTACCTGCAAAAATTTATGCTAATGAGGGAGCGTGCCAGTTTTTATTCTATAAGGGAGAAGCGCCACCAGAAGTTTCATATAAAGATCGTAAAGGTAAATATATGATGCAAACAGGGGTTACTTTACCTAAACTTTAAATCGTTCATGCAAAAGATATTGATAAATGGAGGAAACCTTCTCCAGGGTTCTGTTCCTGTCAGTGGATCAAAAAATGCATCTCTACCAACAATGGCTGCTAGTATTCTTACTAATGAAAATTTAGAACTCGAAAACGTACCTGATTTAGTTGATGTAAATACAATGTCAGCAGTTTTATCATCGCTTGGTGTCAATGTTACAAAAAAAGATGTTAATACAAATCGTCTTACACTTCGTTATTCAGACTCTGAAAGTACAATAGCGGAGTACGATTTAGTTAGAAAGATGAGGGCTAGTATATTAGTTCTTGGGCCATTACTTGCACGTAAAAGGCACGCTAGCGTATCTCTTCCAGGGGGGTGCGCAATAGGTGCTCGACCAGTAGATTTGCACATAGATGCATTAACGAAACTTGGCGCAGCATTTGAATTAGATGGTGGATATATTAAATGTAGCGCTCCTAATGGCTTAAAAGGAAATAAAATTAATTTTTCAAAAGTATCAGTAGGAGCTACTGAAAACATAATTATGGCTGCATCGCTTGCTCGAGGAGAAAGTGAAATTAGAAATATCGCAGTTGAGCCTGAGGTTATGGATCTTATTGATTGTCTTAATAAGATGGGCGCTAAAATCGAATTAGGAGAAAACAGAAATGTTCACATTCAAGGCGTTGACCAGCTCCAAGGTGCTGTCCACTCAATTATCCCTGATCGCATAGAAGCAATCACATATATAATTGGAGGAACTATAATTGGTAAAGATCTCAAGATTACAAATCTGAACCTTGAGCATATCAGCAATGTATTGGAATTATTGAATGAGCTATCTATTAATTACTCAATGGGTGAGAATAGCATTATTGTTAATCAATCCGAGATCTCTGATGGTATTGATATTAATACAATGGAATATCCAGGGTTCCCAACTGATGTACAAGCACAAATGATGGTTTTATTATCTCTTGGAAAATCTAAATCACAAATAACTGAAAACATTTTTGAAAACAGATTCATGCATGTTCCAGAACTAAACCGTATGGGCGCTAATATTGAAACCAAAGGGAAAACAGCAATTATTAATCCATGCAAAGGGTTTATTTCAGCTCAAGTCATGGCAACTGATTTACGGGCCTCGGTAAGTTTAATTTTAGCTGGATTGGTTGCTAAAGGTGAAACAACATTGAACCGAATTTATCATCTTGATCGAGGTTATGAGAAAATAGAGAAAAAATTGCAAGCTTGTGGTGCAGATATTCGGAGAATAAATTAGGATAAATGAATCTTAATGCAATTGATACTGACGAGCTAAAAATTATCTCAACCATACTTCAAGACGGACTTATTGAAGTAAACGATATCAAATATTTGCCATCAATTAGGTCATTTTTTCTTATGATTACTAGATTTATGTGGGAGGAAAAAATAGTAAATAAAGTAGATCAAAGAATAAAAGCAGTACTAAGCTTTGAAGATGTTTTATCGGTTTACTCAAAAAATATAGATCAATTGAACAAAAATAAGACACTAGAACTCGTAACTTTTAATTATTATCCTAACAATTCTAAAAATATAGAAATTGAATTGCTTTTCAAAAATGATGCAATTATAAAGCTCGAAACTGAAATAATAAGATGCAAGTTAGAAGATCAGGGTGAACCCTGGAATATTGAAAAAATAGAGAATGACAAAAATAATTAATTCTGTAGATCAAAATTTTGAGAATGATTTTAATAATCTTCTCACAATGAACAGATCAAGTGGCTCGGACGTTACTCAGACTGTGGCAGCGATCATTGACGATATTAGAAAAAACGGAGATGAAGCTCTTTTGAAATATACTCATCAATTTGATAAAAATAGCCTTGATATTAACAACATACTGCTTGAAGAAGATGAAATTGAAAGGCAATCACGTGACGTGCCGAGTGATCTTTGTGATGCGCTTAAAGTATCAATGGATCGTGTTCGCACTTATCATGAAAAGCAATTACCGAATGATTTAGTTTATGAAGACAATCTTAACTCAAAGTTAGGATATGTTTGGCGTCCAGTTGAGTCAGTGGGTGTTTATGTCCCAGGTGGTACTGCAAGTTATCCAAGTACAGTAATTATGAACACAATACCAGCGGTTGTAGCCGGTGTTGAAGATATCACCATGGTTACACCAATGACTAATACCGCTATAAGTTCTTCAGTGTTATATGCCGCAAAAATTTGTGGAATAAAAAAAATATACTGTATAGGAGGTGCCCAGGCTGTTGCTGCTCTGGCATATGGAACCAAGACCATAAAATCTGTTAATAAAATTGTTGGACCAGGCAATATTTATGTTGCTGAAGCAAAAAGACAAGTTTCAGGTTTCATAGGCATCGATATGTTTGCCGGCCCATCAGAGGTAGTCATTATTGCTGATGAAAAAAATGATCCAAAAATTGTTGCAGCCGACCTCATTGCTCAAGCTGAACATGACCAAAGTGCACAAAGTATACTTTTAACAACCGATCAGAAATTAGGAGATGCTGTAAATAAAGAAGTCGAGAACCAGATAGATTCCCTTCCTCGAAAGGATATAGCGGCTTCAAGCTGGGAAAATAATGGAAAGATAATTATCACTCAAAATCTTGAAGAAGCTGTTTTATTATCTAATAAATTAGCACCAGAACACTTGGAATTATTAGTTGATAATCCGGAAGATATTCTTAAAAGAATAAAAAATGCTGGAGCGGTTTTTATGGGCCGTAACACACCTGAGGCACTTGGAGACTATTTAGCAGGTCCAAGCCATGTACTTCCCACTTCTAGAAGTGCTAAATTTTCTTCTGGACTATCTGTTTTTGATTTTCTCAAAAAAATATCACTTGTTGAATTTTCAAAAGAAGGTATTGAACAAGTTGGAGATAGTGCTATTAAAATCGCAGATAATGAAGGTCTTGACGGGCATTCAAGATCAATAGAATATAGGCTTACAAAAAAATAATTTATGTCAAAAGAAGAAATACTAGAGTTCAAGGGTAAGGTTACAGATTTACTTCCTAACGCAATGTTTAAAGTAGAGTTAGAAAATGGCCATGAAGTATTAGCACATACAGCAGGAAGAATGAGAAAAAATAGAATCAGAGTACTTGCCGGGGATGAGGTTCTTGTTCAGGTTACACCTTACGATCTAACCAAAGGCAGAATAATATTTCGATATAAGTAGTTTGAGATTATTTTGAAGCTAATTCTAGGCAGCGCATCTCCACGAAGACTTGAGTTGTTGGCAAAACTTAACATTAATCCAAGTGAGATAGTTTCCCCAAATATAGATGAGTCCATTAAAAGTAATGAGCTACCTCTTCAATATTGTAAACGTATAGCACATGAGAAACTAAAACATTTTCAAAATAAGTATAAAGACTCAGTAATTTTAACTGCTGATACGATTGCCTATACTGGTAGAAAACTCATAGATAAAACAGATGACGAAAATATTGCTTATAAAAACTTACTTCGACTATCGGGAAAAAGACATAGAGTCAGCACTTCCATTTGTATAAGAAATCTAGAAAATAGAATATTTAAAAAAACCGTTACGACAGTTGTTAGTTTTAAAGTATTAAGCGGTCAAGATATAGAAGATTATATGAAAACTAATGACTGGCAAGGTGTTGCAGGGTCATATAAAATTCAAGGGATGGCAGAGTCTTTTATCAAATCCCTAAATGGATCTTACTCAAATGTAGTCGGTTTACCCTTATTTGAAGTCAAAAATCTCCTTATTTCAGCTGGATATAAATGATTGAATTAATTTTTATTTATAATGCAAAAAGTGGTATCGGAAATGCCTTTATAGATTGGGCGCATAAAATAATATCGCCAAAAACTTATGACTGCAACTTATGCTCAATTACATACAATAATTTAGGTAAAGAAATAAAGTGGAAAGAATTTCTTAATAATATAAATGCACATAGCCGATTTTACTATATTGATCATCTAAAAGAACTTGATTTTGTTGATGAGAAAACAGAGCTACCATGTGTTTTTATTAATGAGAAGGATGAATTTAAATTAATAATTAATTCCCATGAGATGAATTCATTTGATAATGTTGACCAATTAATCAGTAGATTAAAGGTTTTTCTGGATTAACTGTATTCAGAATATTTTCTTTGCACGAATTAATGTTATAGAATAAAAGACTAGGATCACTAATTAAATGGCTCGATAGCTCAGTTGGTAGAGCAAAGGACTGAAAATCCTTGTGTCGGTGGTTCAATTCCACCTCGAGCCACCACTTATGCAGCTGTAGCTCAGTTGGTTAGAGCGCCTGGTTGTGGTTCAGGAGGTCGGTAGTTCGAATCTACCCAGCTGTACCAGTAATTACTTTTTTTACAGGTAGAGTTAATACAATCAGAAACATAATTATCATTACAAACCCAAAAGCTAAGTAGAGTACACCAAATTCACCCGTTAAATCATAGCTTCTCGAAATCATGATCAGTGCAATAGGACCAACTGTAAATGACACAATAAATTTAATACCGTAGACTAGGCTTTGATATTTTTCAGGTGAAAATTTTGCAAGTAATAAATTTTCTGCAGGCAGTATACTTGAATTAAAAGCAACGATTGCAAGACTTATTGCAATTAACCAGTAATTTGAAAGACTAACAATTAAGAGCAAGAGGAGTCCTTGGCCAACTATTCCAATTGAATAAATCAGCTTTTCAGAATATTTATCTGTTAAAATACCTCCAACATAATTCATTAAACCACTTACAATATATATCGCGGCAACTATGTAGCCGATATCTGAAGTAGATAAATCAAGACTATCAGTAAGTCTGATATCAATTGCCTTTGGAAGACTTGTCTGAAGAATTTGATAAACAAAGCTCAAACATGTAATACTTAACAGCATAATAATTGCAATTTTTAGCATCTGATTTTTTTCAGGATTATCTTTAAACTGCTCTGAAGATATATTCTTTAATGATATTTTTCCTGATTTAAGATGATAGGTTAGACTTAGTCCAACTACTAATGAGATCAATCCGGGCAGCATAAAGGCAGCTTGCCAATTAAATTGTTCAATTAATACACCCGCAAAAAAGGCACCTAATCCAATACCTACTCCCCCAAAAATATTATTAAAGCCAAGCGCTTTACCAGTTTCCTTTGAAGTGTTAACAACCCATGAAATTCCAGCGGGGTGATAGATAGCGCAAAACAATCCAAGCAATGATAAACTGATAAATAAAGAAACTTTATTTCCGCTCAAGCCACATAATAATGAACTAATTCCCAAGCCAATGAACATAATTGCAATCATTCCAGAACGACTCCATCTGTCACTGATCCATCCAGCAGGAAGGGCTCCCAAACCCACAAGTAAAGATCCTAAAAACCAAAGATTTAGTAATTCATCGTAGCTAAGCTTCCAGTCGTCTTCAATTGCTAGAACTATAACAAAATAGAATGCAGCAAACATATGCATTAGTAAGTGACCTAAGGCGGCATACGTGACTGTTAATTTGCTATCATTTTCCATAACTACTTTCGATAAAAATAGTGCAATTATTATAAACTTTAAGAAAAATTTAAAATTATTTGACTTTTATTAATAAATAAGGCATTTCAGCTTCATGTTTAAATTTAAACATCATCACTATCATATCTAAGTTCGCTGAAAAAAACAATCAGCGGGCAATAACCCCTTTTTATATTAAATAAACACACTTTGTAGTATCTTACTTACAGTGGGAGTAAAATGAGTAAAATTAAAAATAATCCAAAGGCAATTTTGCCGAAGGGTTTTAAAGACAGTGACATTGAAATTTTAAATCTTAGAAAAAAAGTATCTAAGATAATAGAGAAGGAATGTCTAAAGTATGGATTTATTGAATTAGATACATCCACAATTGAATATACTGAGAGCATTGGCAAGTTTCTTCCTGATGTAGACAGGCCTAGTGGAGGTGTATTTTCATTTCAAGACGATGATGAGAAATGGCTATCACTAAGATATGACTTAACGGCCCCCTTAGCAAGATACGTAGCTCAAAATTATCAAGACCTCGTTAAGCCATTTAAACGTTATCAATCAGGACTAGTTTGGAGAAATGAAAAACCAGGACCAGGTAGATACAGAGAATTTTTTCAGTTTGATGCTGACGTGGTGGGAGTTGACTCAACACTAATTGATGCAGAGCTGTGTGTAATGGTATGTGATATTTTAATTGAACTTGGCCTAAATACTTCACAATTTGAAATAAAATTTTCAAATAGGGAAATTTGGACAGAACTTTTTTCGAACTTAGATGAACTTTTTTCGAACTTAGATGTTAAAGAGGACGATCTGCCAAAAATTCTTAGAGCAGTAGATAAAAAAGATCGATTAGGTATAGAGGGCGTTAATGAGTTGCTTCAAAAAGGAAGAAAAGATGTATCTGGTGACTTTATGGAGGGCGTGGGCTTAAGCGAGACAGATGCTGATAAAATTATTTCTTTTATAACCAATTCAAACCAATCAAACGCCCAGATGGAAGAATTCAACTCCTATATAAAAAATTTCCCAGATTATCCAATTCGTTTTGACTCATCAGTTGTTCGCGGTCTCGACTATTACACTGGAATGATTTTTGAAGCAGAGCTTCTTGTTGATATTAAAAATGAGAAAGGTGAAAAAATTGTATTTGGATCAGTTGCTGGCGGTGGAAGATATGACAGACTTATTTCAAGATTTGGGAAAGAGGATGTTCCAGCTACTGGTATATCTATAGGTGTTGATAGATTAATTGTGGCGTTAAATCAATTAGACCTTTTAGATAATAAGAAAAATCCATTAGTGGTAATTGCAAATTTAGATAATCAAAATATGCCGGATTATATTTCAATGGCTAAAGAAATTAGAAATGAAGGTATTGCATGTGAAATATCATTTGGATCTAAAAACCTTGGAAAGCAATTAAAGTATTGCGATCGCAAAGGTGCAGATATTGTGATCATTGCTGGTGATGAAGAGTTAAAAAAGGGTGAAATATCAATTAAGGATTTAAATAAAGGTAAAGAGGTTTCAAAAGATATTGTCGATAGAGACAAGTGGAGAGAGGCAAAAGCTGGACAACAAACAATTAATCGCTCTGACCTGATGACAGCATTAAATGAAATTTTGAATTAAAATAAAATGTCACTTCAAGAATTAAATATCAATCTAAAGAATTATTTTATTAATTCTGGTTTTAATTATATTGAACTTCCATTGCTGTTTGATGCGGATATATTTTTTGAAACTTCAGGTGAAGAAATTAGAAGAAAGATGTATTCGTTTACTGATACTTCAGGAAAAGAAAAATGTTTGAGACCAGACATGACTGTACCAACATGTCAAAATTTTATTGCAAGTAATAGTAAATCCAGTGAGTCAAAGTTATGTTACAGCGGTCCTGTATTCAGATCATCCAATGAGTTATCAAATAATTCCATTGAATTAAATCAGTCAGGTATTGAGATCATTTTTTCTGAAAAAAATTTAAATAATATACATGAGATGGATGCGTACATTTTAAAGACAGCTGAAGATACAATGTGTCAATTAAATATTGATAACTATAAAATTAAAATTGGTAGCATTAAATTATTTAATCAGTTTATCAACAAATTAGAGCTGCCAATTAGATGGAAACAGAGATTAGTAAGACATTTTTTTAGAAGAAAATATTTCGGGAGTTTACTTGATAGATTAGGTGAAGGTGTAGGGTATGATAATGAAAAAAAGCATAGCATGCTTCAAGAGAAATTTAATATAGATGACGTATCTGACAAAGGCTTGACAGATTTAATTAATAAACAAAATGTTCGAGGTTTAGGTGCTCGAACTGTTGAGGAAATTGTTGATCGATTTCAATTAAAAAGCCTAAATGTAATAAGTCAGAAAGATGGAAAAAAAATTGTTGATTTAATAAATAATTTTTTAAAATTAAGTTGTAACCTTTCGGAATTTCCATCACTACTTCGCGAATTTACTAAATCAAATAATGTTTCTTCATTTGAGAGTGAAGTAGAGGAAATGGAGAATTTTGTGAATGCTGTATCAGAAAAAAGTAATATAGAAAAATATTATTTTGATAATGACTTTGGTCATTCAATTGAATTCTATGACGGCATGATGTTTGAAATTTATAATCCTGATAATCAAAGTGAATTAATTAGTGGAGGGCGGTATGATAAATTGCTTATAGATTTAGGCTCTAAATCGAACTTATCAGCAGTAGGATTTGCAACTAATAATAACAATATAATTGAGCTGATTTAGGAATGAATATACAAAATAAACTTCGGATTGCATTGCCAAGTAAAGGTAGATTGAGAACAGACATGGAGTCTTTGTTTGAAGAAAAAAAAATAATTTTTAGTAATCTTGAAAATGATAGAGAGTATATTGCAGCAATAGAGGGTCTTGATAATGCAATTGTTTATTTCTTAAGTGCTAAAGAAATTACAAATCGACTTGATGAAGGATCCATTCATGTTGGTTTAACTGGTGACGATTTAGTACAAGAAAAAATAACTAATTATAACGTAATGACAATGGCCGACTTAGAAGAAATCTGCCATTTGCACAGAACCAAATTCTCTAAAAGACTTAGAGTTGCAACAAAGTATAAGAATTTAACAAATGAATATTTTTCAAATTGTGGGGTTGTTGATTATAGGACTGTAGAAAGTGATGGATCAACCGAGAGTGCTCCATTCAATGGCTTTGCAGAAATAATTACTGACATCACATCATCAGGAGAAACATTAAGAGCTAATAATCTAAGAGTACTTGATGATGGACTAATACTAGAGTCGTCTGCAAACATTTTTACTTCAAATGTAGCTGAGTGGAATACGAATTTAGAAAATACACTCAATTCTTTTATAGATAGAATTTCATAAAAAAACCCGGCTGGGCCGGGTTTTTTTAGATTAGCTTTAATGAGCTCAACTTACATCATGCCGCCCATGCCACCCATTCCACCCATGTCAGGCATTGCAGGAGCCGCTGCAGCTTTGTCTTCAGGTGCATCAGCTACCATTGCTTCGGTAGTGATTAAAACACCAGCTATTGATGCTGCATTTTGTAAGCTAGTTCTTACAACTTTAGTAGGGTCGATAATTCCTGCTTTAAACATGTCCACAAACTTATCGGTTTGCGCATCATAACCTTCTGAAGCAGATTTACCTTCCTTAATTTTTCCAACAATTACCGAACCATCAACACCAGCGTTATTTGCAATAGTTCTAATTGGTGTTTCTAAAGCACGACGCACAATATCAACGCCTGCTTTTTGGTCGGCATTTGCTGTTTTAACTTTATCAAGAGCACTTGCAGCTTTTATCAATGCAAGTCCACCACCGGCTACGATACCTTCTTCAACAGCAGCTCTGGTTGCATTTAATGCATCGTCAACTCTGTCTTTTCTTTCTTTAACTTCAACCTCGGTTGCACCGCCAACTTTGATGACAGCTACACCACCAGCAAGTTTAGCTAGACGCTCTTGAAGTTTTTCTCTGTCATAATCAGAAGTAGTCTCTTCAATTTGTTTTCTGATTTGAGAACATCTGCCTTGAATGTCAGCTTTTGTGCCAGCACCGTTAACAATTGTAGTATTTTCCTTGTCAATACTTATTCTTTTTGCAGTGCCAAGGTCATTAACAGTTACATTTTCCAATTTAATTCCAAGGTCTTCAGAGATGACTTGACCGCCAGTTAAAATTGAAATGTCTTCCATCATTGCTTTTCTTCTATCGCCGAAACCAGGCGCTTTCACAGCAGCAATCTTCAAGCCGCCTCTTAATTTATTAACAACTAATGTAGCTAGAGCTTCGCCCTCAACATCTTCTGCAATAATTAAAAGTGGTCTTCCTGCTTGCACTACTGCCTCTAGAAGAGGAAGCATTGGCTGTAAATTTGTTAGTTTTTTCTCATGCAAAAGAATATATGCATTTTCTAAATCAGCAGTCATTTTTTCCGCATTAGTTACAAAGTATGGCGATAGATAACCTCTATCAAACTGCATACCTTCAACGACATCTAATTCAGTTTCTAAACCTTTTGCTTCTTCAACAGTAATGACGCCTTCGTTACCAACTTTGTCCATTGCTTTAGCAATCATATCTCCGACCTCTGCTTCGCCATTTGCTGAAATAGAGCCAACCTGAGCAACTTCCGCGCTTGTTTTAACTTTTTTAGAAGAGTCTTTAATTGCATCGCTTGCAGCTTCAATTGCAGAGTCAACACCTCTTCTTAAATCCATAGGATTCATACCAGCAGCAACAAATTTTAAACCTTCAGTGACAATTGCTCTTGTAAGTACGGTTGCTGTTGTCGTACCATCACCTGCAACATCATTGGTTTTACTTGCAGCTTCTCGTACCATTTGAGCACCCATATTTTCAAATTTGTCTTTGAGTTCAACTTCTTTAGCAACAGAAACACCATCCTTTGTACTTTTTGGTGCACCAAAAGATTTGTCCATAACCACGTTTCTACCTTTTGGGCCTAAAGTAACAGCCACTGCATCTGCTAATACATTGACACCTTTGAGCATTTTATTTCTAGCCTCTGTGCCAAAATGAATATCTTTACCCGCCATTTTTTTTCTCCTTAGTTAATATTTATTTTTTCTTTTTTGATTTAGATTTTGTATCTATAACGCCCATGATGTCTGACTCTTTCATAATACAGAGTTCTTCACCATCAACCTTTACTTCTGTTCCAGACCACTTACCAAAAAGAACGATATCGCCAACCTTTAGATCAAGCGGTGTTACTTTACCATCTTCACTTTTAGTTCCATTTCCGACAGCTACAATTTGGCCTTCTTGAGGTTTTTCCTGAGCTGTGTCTGGTATGATAATACCACCAGCTGTTTTTTCTTCAGTATCTAGTCTCCTAACGAGTACACGATCGTGTAAAGGTCTAAAATTCATGTCTTAATCTCCTAAATATTTTTGCAAAAAGCTTAATTACCTAGGCATATAGTGATCTAGGGCAAGTGTGTCAAGGGGTGGAGAAAATTTTGGAATTAGCAAAAAAACAAGTATTTTCAATAATTTGCTATTGTTCTGACTCACCGCCATCAATTACGATGTTTTGACCAGTCATAAAAGATCCCGCTTCAGAAGCTAAATACACTGCAGCGCCTGCAATTTCGTCAGGCATTCCTATCCTTTTTAAAGCTGCTTTGGCAGTCATAGATTTTAAAATACTCTCATTCTCCCATAATGCTCTGGCAAAATCAGTTTTTATTAAACCAGGCGAGATACAATTTGCACGAATATTATCTCTTCCATATTCCACTGATATATTTCTTGCCAACTGGGAATCTGCAGCTTTTGATATAGCATAAGCACCCAACATGCTGTTGCCGCGTAAACCTGCGATCGAGGAAATAATTATAATTGAACCATTTTTCATTTTGATCATATCTGGGAGCACCTCATTACAGAGCCAAAAATTACTTTGCACGTTTGACTTCATTATTTTTTCAAACGCCTCGTCAGGTATATTATTTGATGGTCCAAAATATGGATTGATTGCAGCATTACATACAAGAGTGGAAATATTGCCACAGAAGTCTAACGATTTTTTGTAAAGATTTTTTAATTGCTCTTTGTCCGAAATATTACATGAAATTGCCGTTGCATGTCCCTCTCCAAATGTATCATTTATCTCTTTAGCGACTGCTTCACATGCATCAAGCTTTCGACTTGTGATAATGACTTTTGCACCATGCTCTGCCATTCTGTAGGCTATAGCTTTGCCTATTCCTCTCGAAGATCCTGTGATTATAGCATTTTTATCTTTTAAGTTAAAAAGTGTCATTTAATTAAATATCATAATAATTTATAAGAAGATTATAAATTTATAGGATAATTTCAATATAATTATGGAAATTAAAAAAATCGTAAGCGCTACTGAATTTTCACTTTCTTATAGAATCATACTTTGTGATCTTTGGGGCGTTATTCATAATGGTGTTGAAGTATTCTCTAATGCAAAATCCTATCTTGAGGCAATGAAGGAAAATAATATTGATGTTTATTTGATTTCTAATGCTCCGAGACCTGAAGCAGTAGTAAGAAATGGATTAATAAATAAACTTAATCTCAATCCCGAATTATTTAAAAAAATTTATACTTCAGGCGATACAGGCACACAGTACATAAATTCTAAAGTTCATGGACAATCATATTATCATTTGGGACCAGAAAAAGATTATGATTTGTTAGAAAATATAAATATTCAAAAAACTAATGACATAGAGTCCTCAGAATTTGTTGTCTGCACAGGCTTATATAATGACAACGATGAACGCCCAGAGGACTATAAAAATATTTTTGAGGATTTTCTTAAACAAAATTTAGAAATAGTATGTGTTAATCCAGATGAAATAGTCTACCGAGGTCAGGCACGCATATATTGTGCAGGCGCTCTTGGAAAATATTACGAAAAACTAGGAGGTAAAGTAACTTACTACGGAAAACCTTATCCAGAAATATATGATTTTGTAATGACTGATTTATTGTCTAAAGATACAGCAACTAAAAAAGAAATATTAGCTATAGGCGATAGCCTAAAAACAGATTGCTTAGGGGCACACAAATCGGATTTAGATTTTTTATTTATAAAAAATGGTATTCATAAAACTGAAATTGCAAATGATGACGATTTAGTGAGAATATCAAAAGCTAATTTACCTGAAACTTGCAAAACTCTAATGTATACTGAAATTTTAAATTAATTAAAAAATGAAAGTTTTTAAAAGTTTAAATAGAATAACATTAAATTATACAAAGAATTCTGTATTAATTATTGGAAATCTTGATGGAGTTCATAAAGGGCACCAATCAATAATTAATTCAGCAAAAAAAATTGCAAATAAACAAAAAACAAAAATAGGTGTGTTACTTTTTGATCCGCATCCACGGAAATATTTTAACAAAAATATTAAAAGTTTCTTATTAACAGAGTTAAACGAGCGTCTCGAAATCTTAAAATCTTACGGTATCGATTATGCAATAATAATAAAATTTAATAAAAGAATATCCTCTATGACACCTAATGACTTTTGTAAAAAAATATTACTTAGAGGAATATCAATGAAATATATTTTAGTTGGTAAAAATTTTAAATTTGGTAATAAACGATCAGGCGACTATAAGTTTCTTCTGAATTTTGGAAAAGAAAATCAATTTTACGTAAACCCAGTGAAATTATTAAAAACACCAAATCATCTTTTTAATAAAACAAAGATGAAAATATATTCGTCTACAAATATTAGAAAACTTATTTCAAACGGTAATGTAAAATTGGCAAAAAATTTTTTGGGAAACAATTTTAGTATAACGTCAAAAGTTATAAAAGGAGATCAACGAGGCAGAAAAATTGGCGTTCCAACTGCTAATCTAAATATAAATGAATACGTGGCACCAAAATATGGAGTATATGCTATTGAAGCCTCATTCCTTAAAAATTCAAAGAAAAGAACTCTTAAAGGAATTGCGAATTTTGGTATCAGACCAACATTTCATAAGAATTCTGAAATTTTGGAAGTTCATCTATTTAGATTTAAATTGAATATTTATAATTCTTTGCTAAAAGTCGACTTTGTTGAATTTATAAGGCATGAAAAGAAATTTTCAGGAGTAGAGGCCTTAAAAAAACAACTAAAATCAGATATATCTAAAGCACAAAAAATTCTAAATTAAGCAAAATGAACACTAAAAATGATAAAATAGACTTTAGTGAAACTCTATTTTTACCAAAGACATCCTTTGCGATGCGTGCTGGCCTGCCCGAGCAAGAGCCAAAAATTCTAGATGGCTGGTCAAAGGATAATATTTATGAAAAATTAAGGGAAAAATCAAAAAGTAGAAAAAAATTCGTATTACATGATGGCCCCCCTTACGCCAATGGTCATTTACACATGGGGCACGCCCTGAATAAAATACTAAAAGACTTTGTTGTAAGATCACAACAAATGCTTGGAAATGATAGTTCTTACATTCCTGGCTGGGATTGTCATGGCTTGCCAATTGAGTGGAAAATAGAAGAGCAATATAGAGAACAGGGAAAGAATAAAGATGATGTCGATATTATAAAATTTAGAAAAGAATGCAGAGAATTTGCTGAAAAATGGATTGATATACAAAGAGAAGAATTTATTCGCTTAGGAATAAATGGAGATTGGTACTCTCCCTATACTACAATGTCATATGAGGCAGAGTCTATAATTGTAAGAGAATTTTTTAAGTTTCTTGAGAACGAAAGTTTATATCGTGGGTCAAAGCCTGTTATGTGGTCAACTGTTGAAAAGACTGCATTAGCTGAAGCTGAGATTGAATATAAAGAACATAAATCAACAACTATCTGCGTAAAGTTCCCAGTAAAAGAGAGTTCAGATACAAATTGTCAAGATGCATCCGTAATTATATGGACAACAACTCCATGGACAATTCCAGGAAACAGAGCAATTGCTTATAGTAAATCAATAACGTATTCAATGTTTGAAGTAGTAAGTTTAGAAGAACACAGTACTTTACAAGTTGGAGATAAAATTATAATTGCAGATGAACTTTTAGATAATGTAAAAGTTCAATGCAAAATTAGAGAATTAAAAAAAATATCAGAAGTAAAAAACTTAGACAAAATTATTTGTAATCACCCTTTTAAAAAATCTGGTTATGATTTTGAGGTAAGAATTTTTGATGCTGATTTTGTTACTTTGGAGCAAGGCACGGGTTTTGTTCACATAGCACCTGGCCATGGAGCTGATGACTATAATTTGGGTATTACAAATGGTATCGAAGTTCCTGATACAGTAGATGAAAATGGTGAATACTTTCCCCACGTACCATTATTTAATGGTAAAAAGATTTTTAATGAAGATGGATCAGATGCTGATGCAAACGTAGCAGTTATCATTGAGCTAAAAAAGCATGAAAATTTAGCAGGCAAGGGTTCATTGCGTCATAGCTACCCTCATTCATGGAGATCAAAAGCTCCTGTCATCTTTAGAAATACTCCACAATGGTTCATTAGTATGGAAAAAAATCAATTGAGAGAAAAAGCGTTGAACGAAATTGAAAAGGTTAAATGGTATCCAAAACAGGGAAAAAATAGAATTTATTCAATGATTGAAGAAAGACCTGATTGGGTAGTGTCAAGACAACGGGCATGGGGCGTACCTTTATCTATCTTTTACAATATTAAAACAGGAAAGCCGCTAGTTGATAAAGAAATAAATGAAAAAATTATTAAACTTTATGAAAAAGAAGGGTCAGATGCGTGGTTTAAATATTCAAAAGAAGAATTATTAGGTTCAAATTATAATCCGGAAGAATATAAAAAAGTTAATGATATTTTAGATGTATGGTTTGACTCAGGCTGTACACATGCATTTGTTTTAGATGGAAAAAATGATCAAATCTGGCCAGCATCTATTTATCTTGAAGGAACAGATCAACACAGAGGTTGGTTTCATTCATCACTTTTAGAATCTTGTGGCACAAGAGGAGTTGCGCCTTATGAGTCTGTTTTAACTCATGGATTTATACTTCATGAAGATGGCCTAAAGATGAGTAAATCATCATCCAATACTGTCTCGCCAGCAGAGGTCATTGAAAAATCAGGCGCTGACATACTAAGGCTCTGGGTAGCAAGCAGTGATTACTCTGAGGATTTAAAGATCGGGCCTGAAATCATAAAAAGCAACATTGATAGCTATAGAAGACTTCGCAATACACTTCGTTTTATTTTAGGTAATTTATCAGATTTTGATCAAGACGAGAAAGTATCTGTGGATGAACTTGATGAATTAGATTTATATATTTTATCAGAATTAGAGAGTTTAAAAAAAGAAGTTATCTCAAACTATAAAATATTTGAGTATCAAAAAGTTTTTTCTGCGATATTTAATTTTTGTACAAACGACTTATCATCTTTCTATTTTGATGTAAGAAAAGATACTCTTTATTGTGATTCAAAAAATAACAAAGTAAGAAAATCTACTCGCACTGTTCTAGATATTTTATTTCATGATTTATTAAGTTTGCTTGCACCAATACTCTGTTTTACCACTGAAGAAGCCTGGCAAAGTCGATTTGGATTTGAAAACAGCATACATGAAAAAGATTTTCCAAAATTAAATGATACTTTAATAAATAAAAATTTATCAACTAAATGGGCAGTTTATAAAAAATTAAGAAAGGTTATTAACGGAGCAATCGAAGTGAAGAGAAAAGAAAAAGTTCTTGGATCCAGCCTTGAAGCCTCTGTTAAACTTTACATATCTAAAGATGAAATCGAAAAGATTGACCAAAAAGTATTAGAAAATATTTCAATTATTAGTGAATTAGAAATTGTAAATGAAAAGCCCTCAAGTGACAGCTTTATATCTGAACTAGATAAAAACATCGGAGTGCATGTAAGTAAAACCGATGGTGAAAAATGTGAGCGCTGTTGGAAATATTTTTCTAATTTAAAAGGTAACGTTTGCGATAGATGTCAAGAAGTGCTTAGTAAATGATACAAACCATTGGAAGATTTATATTTTTAATACTGGTTATTTTTGCAGCTGATCAACTCTCAAAGTTTTATGTAATCAATGTTTATAACATTGATGTATCAAATCTCAGTTCACAATATTTAACATCAATAAATAAATATCTTAATTTTCACTTGATATGGAATAAGGGCTTTGCATTTGGAATATTTCAAAATGAAATTTCGATGGTTAATTATATTTATATGTTTGTTATGGCGATAATTGCTATAGCAGTATTTTTTTATGCAATAAGTATTAATAAAAAAATTTATTATTATGGATTTAGTTTAATTATAGGAGGAGCGTTGGGTAACTTGCTCGACAGATATCAATATTCTGCCGTATTAGACTTTATAGATTTACATTATAACAATTATCATTGGTATGTATTCAATATAGCTGATATAAGTATCACGCTTGGCTGTATTTTGATTATTTTACTTGAGTTGTTCTCAAAAAAAGAAAATGATAAAACCGTTAAAAATGATACGTAACTATTTAATTATATTTTTTTTATTAATTTTTGCTGCTTGTACTAACAATACAGTCAGAGATTACACATCATTAAAGCAAAAAGCACTAGAGATACCTCCTGATTTTGAACTAACCCCACCAGTTGTTGGCGAAGAGGAAGTAGAGGAGGCCGCGCCTACAGGTGAGTCAGCTGAAGATATTCAAGATATCATTACACAAGACTCATCCACCAGCGTGCCTAGTAATGCTGATACATCATCGTTAGACGAATTTATTGATAATAATTTTGGAAACGAGGATCAAAATATAAATAATTCAACTCTACCTGAGGATCCTATTAATGAGGTAATTGAAGATTCACTTGTTGAAAGTAATGAATTAGACGTTGTAACAAATGACGATAGCATTTTAGATACAACTGATAATATTGGTTTGAGCGAGGAAGAGTTTTTGGAAGGAATATCAAACACAGATGAAATTACAACACTTCCTGAAGAAGATCAGCTTAAACCAGAAATAATTGATGAAACAATGTATGATGAGGCTCCTAGTTTTGATGAAAACGAAGATTTGAATGATCTTCTTAACAGGGTGGATGACTTACTTAACTCATATCAAAATTAGTTATTCTATAAATGTTTAAGTTTTTTAGAGATCCAAAATGGTTTTTATGGGCATACATCGGTTCAGCTATTATCTTATCATCTCTGTGGGTTCAGGTTCAAATTGATGTAAAAATTAATGAATGGTTTGGTGAGTTTTACGACATGATACAGGAAGCATTGTCTGCTCCTTACGCCATTACAATTGAAGAATATTGGGCAAGTTTATTATCCTTTATAACACTAGCGGGAATGTATGTAGCAGTTGCAGTCCTTGTAAGTTATTTTACTAATCACTTTTTATTTAGATGGAGAACTGCCATGGTTGAGTGGTATCACTCTGTCTATGATAAGGCGCGTAAGATTGAGGGTGCGTCACAAAGAGTTCAAGAGGATACCATTAAGTTTTCAAGAATTATGGAGTCTCTTGGTACAAGTTTGATTGAAGCTTTAATGATCCTGGTAGAATTTATGCCAATACTGTTTGGCTTGAGTATTGGAATTCCAATATTTTTCTTTGGTGAATGGGAGTATGGTCTAGTCGTTGGTGCATTATTATGGTCTATAGGAGGAACATTATTTTTAATTGGACTTGGTTTAATTTTAAGGCTTGTTGGTATTGAATACGATTTACAAAAACAAGAAGCGGCATACAGAAAAATGTTAGTAATTGCTGAAGATGATGAAACAGTAAGACCAAAAACCCTTGAGGAATTATTTGATGATGTAAGGCAAATTCATTTTTTAAGTTATATAAGATATCTATATTTCGATATTGGTCGTATTGCATTTTTACAGGCAAATGTTTTATCAGCTTATGTATTTTTAGCCCCTGCAATTGTTGCCGGGGTAGTTACTCTTGGTGTAATGCAGCAAATAATCAGGGCATTTGGTAGAGTTGAGGGGTCAATGCAATATCTTCTTAAAGCCTGGCCAACAATTATTGAACTCGCAAGTGTTTATAAAAGATTGAGAGAGTTTGAAAGGCAAATAGATCAAGCAACCCTAACAGCTGGTCAGGAAGTGCGATGATGAATTATCCATTTCTTGATTTTGATAAGCTTGAAAACTCATATTCCGAATCGTTAGGGATACTGGATCAAAGCTTTAATAAAATTTTAGTAGTCGGTATAGGTGGCTCTTCTCAGGGATCAAAAGCAATTAATCATTTTTTAAATGAAAAACGTGTTCAATATGTTGATCATTTAAATTCTGTTAAGATTAATGAATTGTTAGACAATACTCAACTAGATGAGACTGGTTTCATTTTCGTATCAAAATCAGGACAAACATCTGAAACGTTAACCATATTTGAATATATGATCAAAAAACTAGATGGAAATATTGATTTTTCAAAAAATTTCTATTCGTTTACAGAAAATGTGTCTTCTCCACTAAGAGACTTGTCTATACAAAAATCAATAAAAACTATTGAACTAAGCAACGAAATTGGAGGCAGATTTTCAATTTTTAGTAATAATAGCCTTATCCCCAGTTTTTACTTTAATAAAGATCTGTGCACTGAGTTTTTAAATGGAGGAAGAAAAGCATTAGAAGATAAAGACCAAATAAAGAATATGGCTGAGGAAGATTTTAAAAGAATAAAAAATGGAAAGAATATATTTGCTTATTTGATTTATGGTGATGAGCTTATTGAAATTGGTAATTGGCGAAAACAATTATATGCGGAGTCATTGGGTAAAAAGGCCAAAGGTGTTTTACCTGTAGTATCTGAAATGCCAAAAGACCAGCACAGTCTTTTACAATTATATCTAGATGGACCCAAAAATATTTTTTTTGAAATTATGGGTATGGAATACTCGAAAATGAATATGATTAATATCACACTTTCAAATCATCTTGATGCCATGAGTAAATCGTTATCAAAGATAAATGAGAATACTAATAAACATATTTTTAAAGATAAAGATATGAGTAAGATCGGCCATTTTTTTGGAACAGAAATGTTAAGGGTTATCTATCTTGCTCAATTATTAGAAGTTGATCCCTTTACTCAAGATGCAGTTGATATTCAAAAGGGTTATTTAAATTAATTTAAAAAAACTAAATTTAGAATTACCTAATTCTTTTTCACGTAAAAGTATTATTTCTGAGAGTTCGATGTGTTTAGATTTTTTTTCTTCCTCTAAGATGATTATACTGTCTTTTTCTAATAAGTTTTTTTTGATAATATTTTTAATTGCTCTGAGTCCAAGATTTTTTCCATACGGTGGATCTATATAAGCAAGATTGAACTTTGTAGCTTCAGAATACTCTTCAAATGAACAAGCATTTTCAGATATAACAGCTATCTTTTCTAAATACCCCAGCTTGTTTGCGCTTTTATAAATTATATCTATCATTTGTTGATTGTTCTCTACCATGGTTGCGTGTTTAGCACCACGTGACAAAGCTTCAAAGCTAAATGAACCAGTGCCAGCGAAAAGATCAATTACTTTTGCTTCTTCAAGACTAAAGTTAATTTTTACCAATTCTTTTCCATGCGTTAAAAGATTAAAAATGGTTTCCCTATTTTTGTCTGAAAGTGGTCTTACATCTTTACTTTTAAAGCTAAATATTGAATGACCTTTTCTTTCTCCGCTAATAATTCTCATTTTAAGTAACTTTTTTTATTTCCCCTTTTTTCAAACTTCCAAGCTTAAATTCCCCATAAGTTATTCTAATTAATCTTGTGACTGTAATATTCAAAGAATCAAAAATATTTCTAATTTCTTTATTTTTACCTTCAGTAAGTGTCATTTTTATCCATGAGTAAGTATTTGTTTTGCTAATGAATGATGCTTTTATAGGTTTATATTTAACTTTTTTATACGTATAACCCCTTAATAAGGTATTAATAAATTTATTATCAATAAAGCCTTGTATTTTTACCTTATAAACCCTTTCAAAATTATTTTTGGGTAATTCCATCTTTCTTTTAAAGCTACCGCTGTTAGTTAATAGTAATAGCCCCTCTGAATTGTAATCAAGTCGTCCAATTGAAATTAAATTATGATTTTGTTTAGGTATATATTCATAAATAGTTTTGCGATTTTTTGGATCTGATTTTGTTACCAAGCATCCTCTTGGTTTGTTGAAAATATATATATCATTTAATTGCTGATCAGATTTTAGGTTAATAGGTTTATTGTCTATTTTTACAATACTGTTGATACTTATTTGAACTCCTTGTTTTGTCACCAATTCGTTATCAACAACAACTCTTTGCTCATCGATGAGTTTATCTATTTCTCTTCTCGAAAAGTTAGTTGACTGTGCTAATAATTTATTAATTCTTACTAATTTTTGTTGTCTCAAAGTAGGCATGAATTAGGATTGCTTATATTAATTAAATATTTATGACACAAAATAAATTCATGGCAATGGCAATTGAGGAGGCAAAAAAAGGCTTAAAAATTGGAGAAATACCAATTGGATGCGTTATCACTAACAAGGAAGATAAAGTTTTAGCCCGGTCCCATAATTCAGTGGTTAGCAGAAAAGACCCGGTAGGTCATGCTGAACTAAACGCTATAAAAGAGGCGTGTGAAATGATTAACTCTGATAGATTGGTCGATTGTAATATTTACGTGACTTTAGAGCCATGTATTATGTGTGCCAGCGCTATATCAAAAGCTAAGCTTAAGAGGTTGTATTATGGTGCAGATGATTTAAAATATGGTTCGATAAATGGTAACTTAAATTTTTTTATATCAAAAAATTGCAATCATTTGCCAGAAATTTATGATAATATTTCAAAAACTGACTGTGAAAACTTAATAAATAATTTTTTTAAAGGTAAAAGATAATGAACATATCGCCAAAAGCAAAAGAAACTACGGATAGATTGAATAATTTTATGGATAAGCACGTTTATCCAAACAACGAAACATATCATAGTCAGATCGAAAATTTTGGAGCTGACAGATGGCAGGTGGTGCCGGTGATTGAAGATCTTAAAAAGGAAGCAAAAAAAGAAGACCTTTGGAATTTATTTTTACCTGAAAGTGACTATGGGCATGGCCTTACAAACGCAGAGTATGCGCCAATGTGTGAAATCATGGGGAGAGCAATGTGGTCTGCGGAAGTTTTCAATTGTTCTGCTCCTGATACCGGTAATATGGAAGTTTTAGTTCGATATGGAACAGATGAACAAAAAGAAAAGTACTTAAAGCCATTATTAGAAGGTGAGATACGCTCTGCTTTTGCCATGACAGAGCCTGCAGTCGCTTCATCAGACGCAACAAATATTGAAAGTGAAATAAAAAAAGAAGGAAATCAATATGTCCTTAATGGAACAAAATGGTGGACTTCTGGTGCAATGGATCCAATGTGCCAATTTTTTATCTTCATGGGAAAAACAGACCCAGATAATCCTGACAGACATAAGCAACAATCCATGATACTGGTTGATAAGGACACACCGGGTATCAAAATAAAGAGACATTTGCCTGTTTTTGGTTTTGACGACGCCCCTCATGGACATGCTGAGGTTGAATTTAAAGACGTCAAAGTTCCTCCAGAAAATATGCTTTTAGGCGAAGGCAGAGGATTTGAAATTGCACAGGGTAGGTTGGGACCTGGACGAATTCACCATTGTATGAGAACTATTGGCCTTGCTGAAGTTGCACTTGAAGCAATGTGTAAAAGACTAATGAGCAGAAAGGCTTTTGGCAAAGAAGTGGTAAGGCACTCTGTTTGGCAAGAGAGAATTGCTGATGCTAGAATTAATATTGAGATGACTAGACTACTAACATTAAAGGCCGCAACTATGATGGATGAAGTAGGAAACAAAGTTGCAAAAAATGAAATAGCCATGATTAAAGTAGCTGCACCAAATATGGCATTAAAAATTATTGATGATGCAATTCAAGCGTTTGGAGGAGCTGGAGTAACAACAGACCCACACCTAGCACAAGCTTACGCAGGAATGAGAACTCTGCGATTAGCGGATGGGCCAGACGAAGTTCATAGACTTTCTATTGCAAGAAATGAATTAAAAAAATACTTATAATTTTGATAAAAAAGAAGAAAACCTACCAGAAAGATAATTACGGAAGATACGTTAAGTCACACGAATTTGATCGCTATTGGGATGAGTACCACAATCTGGAAGATATTTCGATGAAAGAGTCAATAAGACAGAGGAAAGAGCGAGAAAAAAATATAAAAAATTCTAAATAGTTTTATCCAAAAACCTTATTAATTTTCTTACCTCTTCTATGCTATTGTAATGAACCATAGAGACTCTTACTACCCCATCATTTGGCTCAATGCCCAAACCCTTCAAACATCTCCAGGCATAAAATTCACCATTTCTAATGCCAATATTATTTCTTCCAGCCTCCTGGGCTACATGCAATGAGCTTTTATCTTTAACAGTGAATGATACAGTTGGCATACGATCACATCTAGCATGTGTTTGTTTGCCAATCATTCTTATATTTTTTTTTGTTTTGAGGAAATCAATCAGTTCTTTCATTAATACCTCTTCATGTTTAGATACTAATTCAAAAACTTTTTTACCTTTGCGATGAAGATCTAAATTATTTTCGCCAAAATGATGATCATATAAAGTTTCGTAGTAGTCAGTTATACCTGACAAACATCCAAGTTCCTCATGATTAGGACCACCTGGATTAAGAGTATATGGAACACTTCCTTCCAAGAATTCATGATTAAGATTTTTTGTTTCAAGTAATAAATCTCTCTTACCATATAATAGTGCTAAATGTGGTCCATAAGTTTTGTATAGGCTAAAACCATAGAAATCTATATCGAGATCTTTTAAATCCACAATATCATGTGCCATGTAAGCTACACCGTCTCCAACAACTTTGATATTATTCTGATGCGCCAATGTAATGATATCTTTTAGATTATTAATTGATGCAACAACATTAGATGTATGACAGACACAGATAAATTTTGTTTTTTCTGTTATGAGATTTTTTAATTCATCCAATTCTAGTTCAGCAGAGTCAGGGTTAAACTTCCATTCATTTATTTTGATACCGTGTTCTGATAATTTTCTCCATGCACCAATATTTGCTTCATGATCTTGATTTGTGACTATGATTTCATCCCCATCGTTAAGCCACGATCTCACAGCATTAGATAGTAAAAACATATTCATAGTTGTAGATGGTCCAATCATAAATTCATCATTATTGATATTTAGGAGTTCAGCAATTTTGCTTATACTATTATCCATTTCGTTACCTGCTTCAATCGACGGACCAAAGTCGCCATAAGGCTGTACTTTTTTAGTCGTCATAAAATCATTTAACTTTTCAATAACCTGTTTTGGCACATATGTGCCACCAGCATTCTCAAAAAATGCAAAGTTTGAAGTTTTAGGGTTTTGAAAAACAGGGAATTGTTCTCTTACAAAATTTATATCCAGCTCTTTCATATTAATTATTTTGCTGCCTCTTCCACAATATTCCAGCCTAATTTTCCTAATATTGGAACAAAGCTCTCATAGTTTTTAGCCTCTGAACTTGAGGCTGTCCCATCTCTAACTCTTCCAACAATTCCTTGCGCAATTCCAGCCAGGCGGAAAATGTTATATGCCATATAAAAATCCCAGTTTTCAATTTTACTTCTGCCTGTTTTTTTGTAATACATTTCAGCGTACTCATGTTCAGAGGGAATATTAAGCTCTTCTAAGTTTGATCCCATCATTCCAAGACCCTTCGCTGCAGCAGGCAGTCGCCATGACATCATGTGATAAGTAAAATCTGCTATAGGATTGCCGAGTGTAGATAGCTCCCAATCCAGTATAGCCATAACTTTATTATTTTGTTTATCAAATATCATATTATCAAGACGAAAGTCTCCATGTACAATTGTAGTTTCATTATCTTCAGGAATATTTATTGGCAACCATTCTATTAAATTATCCATTTCATTGATTTTTTGTGTTTCAGAGTCTTTATACTGTTTGGTCCAACGATGAATTTGTCTTGCCATGTAATTTTCGTGTTTTCCATAATCACTTAGCCCAATTTTTTGAAAATCAACGTTATGAAGTTTTGCAATCGTATCATTCATGGATAGGTAAATTTCACGGCGTTGGTTGTTATCTGAATCTGGCAATAAAAGTTCCCAGTATATGTTTCCATCAACATGATCCATTAAAAAAAATTGTGTTCCAATGACGTTTTCATCTTCACAAAAACAATAAGTTTCAGGAACTGGCACATCAGTCTTGCCAAGTGCAGTAATGACTTTATATTCTCTGTCTACTGCATGTGCAGATTTTAGTAATTTACCAGGAGGTTTACGCCTTAACACATAGTTTTTTGTTTTATCCTCAATCAAATAAGTAGGATTGGATTGCCCCCCTTTAAATTGCTTTATACTTACAATATCAAACTCATTTCCAATTATTTTTTTTAAGTAGTCATTGAGATTATCACTATTAAAAACTAACTTTTCGTCAACTTCCTTAGTGCCAGAAAATATTTCGTCACGAGTAGTCATCTAATTGCCTTTTTTCCTATATCTCTTCTGTAATAACCATCCGGCCAATCCAGCTGACCGATGTACGCATAAATCATATTAAGAGCATCTCTTAGATTTTTATTTTTTGCTGTTACGGAAAGAACTCTACCTCCATTAGCTAAAAGGTTATTTCCATCATGTTTTGTTCCTGCGTGGAATACTTGAAATAGATCATTACTCTCAAAATTTTCATAGCCAATAATTTTTGTATTTTTTTTATACCTGACACTCTGGATCACCAAATCTAATATTATATTCAACCAATCGGGCATAACCATCTTTAATCATTAATCCAGCATAGAGAATACCTTTATAAGGATGTCCATTTTTTTTAAGAGCTTTTAGAGTGGGTGTAATAATTTCCCTGTCTACTTGTTCTTTTATTTTAGGTGTAAAAATTGGTGCAGGTGAATATGCCCCCATTCCTCCAGTGTTAGGCCCTGTATCATTTTCACCTATTCTTTTATGATCTTGGGCACTTTCTAATGAAACAAAATCTTCACCATCACAACAAACAAAATAACTCGCTTCTTCACCATCCATAAATTCTTCAATAACTACATCCATATTTGCCCCAAACTTCTCATCAAAAATGTCATTTATTGCTTGTTCTGCCATTTTCTTTGTGTCCGCAACAGTAACGCCTTTCCCGGCCGCTAGACCATCAGCTTTAATTACAATAGGTAAAGACTGTGCATTTAAATAGTTTATAGCTTCTTCTTTATTATCAAATCGAGCATAATCAGCTGTTGGTATCCTATTTTGTTTGCAAAGATCTTTCATAAAGCCTTTAGATCCTTCTAACTGCGATGCATACTTATCAGGTCCAAAGATTTTTATTTCTTTCTCTCTAAAAAAATCAACAATCCCTGCAACCAATGGCACTTCAGGGCCGACAATGACTAATTCTATCATTTTACTTTTACAGAAGTCGTATATTTTCTCAAAATCTGTTTGATCAATTTGTTCACATTCAGCAAGTTGACTTATTCCGTAGTTTCCAGGTATTGCATAAATAGATGAAACCAGAGAGCTCTTAGATATCAAGTAACATAACGCATGCTCACGAGCCCCACTGCCAATCACTAAAATTTTCATAAAGTATATTTTTGATTTTCTTGTTATATTAGCACATTAATATTTAAATTAAATGGTAAGAGAGAACATCAAAGAATATACAGTAACTGAAATTTCAGCCTCAATTAAAGAAACCCTTGAGAATAACTTTGGCTATGTGAAAGTTCGTGGAGAAGTATCTGGTTTAAGCAAGCCAGCATCAGGCCATGTATATCTTAACCTTAAAGATGAAAATGCAATTATAAAAGCGATTGCATGGAGAAGCACTGTTGCAAAACTAAGCTTTATGCCAGATGAAGGCCTTGAAGTAATTTGCTCTGGGAGACTTACAACTGGGTATTCTGATAGATACCCTGGAAGATCGGATTATTCTATTATTATAGAATCAATTGTACCAGCGGGAGAGGGTGCACTAATGGCATTGCTTGAACAAAGAAAGAAAAAATTAATGTCAGAAGGTATTTTTGATCAAGATCACAAAAAGCCTCTTCCATTGTATCCTGAAACAATTGGTATTATTACTTCACCAACTGGAGCAGTTATAAAAGATATTATTCATAGACTTGAAGATAGATTTCCGTGTGATGTTATTCTTTGGCCAGTTCCTGTACAAGGAGATGATGCTGCACATTTAATAGCAGATGCTTTAAATGGATTTAACAATTCTCTAAAAGATAGCGAAATTAAAGTTCCAGACTTAATTATTGTAGCCCGAGGTGGAGGGAGCATTGAAGATCTCTGGGCATTTAATGAGGAAATTCTTGTAAGAGCTGTGTTCGCTAAGATGAGCTTCTAATCAAATTAAAAGATCTTCAAAAAGACCTTCGTGACTCAATTAATAGTAATTTAGAAAATAAATTAAGTTCATTTAAAAATCTAAGTGATAAGTTGCCAGTCTCTTTAAAATTATTTATTAAAAGCCTGTTATCAGAATTTAAAGAAATTACTCAGTCGCTTAACTATCGTATTTTAGAGGAACAAGTAAATAATTTTCAACAAAAACTGATTTCAAAATTTGATAAATTAAATAGTTCTACAAACTTATTTTTAGAAAATATGCACAATCAAATTAATTATAATCAAAAGTTATTAGAA
>LULQ01000119.1_pt1 | contig 32811 bp, 34 predicted proteins | sample 728091 | NCBI WGS metagenome assembly LULQ01 (sample SAMN03860285, study PRJNA289734) | marine metagenome | biome: seawater column; feature: ocean; material: water; isolation source: Red Sea water column Station 149 - depth 10m | place: Saudi Arabia: Red Sea | collected 2011-10-15 | depth 10 m
ACTTTATTCTGCTTGTTTAGGACAACAATTCCCACTCCACTTCTAAGTGGCAGATTTCTGAATTTTTCTTCCATGTTAGCCTTTGAGAAGTTTAATGGCGTATTCTAACTGATTGTCGGTTTCAGTTTTGATCCTGAAATCATCATTTTCCTCATCAATTTCTATATCTGGAGATACACCAACTTCAGAAATAGATTTTCCGGAAGGAAGATAATATTTAGCTACTGTAAGCCTAATTGCCCCATCATTTTTAAGAGGGATGATAGATTGAACTGAACCTTTACCATAACTATTTTCACCTAATAAAATTGCTCTTTTGTGATCTTTAAGGGCTCCTGCAACTATTTCTGATGCTGAAGCCGATCCATAGTTAATAAGAACAATCAAGACTTTTCCATTTGTAAGGTCACCTTTTTTTGCAAACCATTTTCTATTTTCAGAAGGTTTTCTACTTTTTGTGGATACGATCTCTCCATTATCTAAAAAAAAGTCGGAGATTTTTATTGCTTGAGAAAGTAGTCCGCCAGGATTGTTTCTTAAATCTAAAATGTATGACTTAACATCTTTATTTTTTTCTAATTTTTTAATTTCTCTTTCTATTTGTTTGCCACTATTTTCATTAAACGAGGTTAGTCTTAAATAACCTATACTTTTTTCTAAAATGTCAGCTTTAACAGATTGAATTTGTATAATCTCTCTTACAACATTAAATATTAGAGCTTTTCTCTCCCCACGTCTTCGAACTGTGAGTTCAATTCCTGATCCAACTGGCCCCCTCATTAAATCAACAGCTTCGCTGAGAGATTTGCCCTGAACTTGAACATCATTAATTTTAACAATATAGTCGCCTGCTTTAATCCCTGCTCTAGATGCTGGCGTGTCATCTATAGGAGAAATGACTTTTACAACACCGGACTCCATACTCACCTCAATACCAAGACCCCCAAATTCACCACTAGTCTCAGTCTGCATTTCATTAAATATTTCTGGAGACATGTATGCCGAGTAAGGATCAAGAGATTGTAGAAGGCCATTGATTGCAGAGTCCATACTCTCAGATTGATTAATTTCATCTACATATTCTTTATTGATTTTTTCAAGCACTTCTCCAAATAAATCAATTTTTTTGTAAATATCATTTTCAGCAGAATTCACTTGCTGAAATAGAAAACAAAATAAAAATAATGTTAATACTTTTTTCATTAGATAATTAATTTTTCTTTAGGTATTAGCTCAGACCACATTTTTTCAAGTTCATAAAATTTTCTTTTTTCTGGGTGAAAAATATGAACAATTAAGTCTATACCATCAATTAATTTCCATTCACTACTATCTGCGCCCTCAATTTTTGAATTTTTTATGCCATTATCTTTGAATTTTTCCAAAACTTGCTCGGATAAAGATTGTATGTGCCTAGATGAAGTGCCGCTCGCAATAATCATAAAATCAGCCATAGAACTTTTGTCTTTGAGATCTATGCTTATTATGTCTTGAGCCTTGTTAATATCCAATGTTTTGATGATAGAATTTTTAAGATCTGAAATTTTATCCATTAATTAATTTTAGACTATCAAATTTTCCTTAATTGAGAAGACGAAATATTGACTTTATTAAAATAAACAAATTTAAATTTCTCACTTTTAAGGGTTTTATATGTCTTAGAATTTAATGATTTTTTCTTATATCCATATCTATCAAAAACTAAGATATTACATTTTTCTGAAATCTGTTTCCATTTATGCCATTTATGGAAATTAACTAAATTATCTGCACCCATTAAGAAAAAAATTTCATTTTTTTTATTTTTGTTGAAGTAATTTATTAGGTTTATTGTTTTATTTGATTTAATTTTATTTTCATAAAATTTGACCTCAATAAATTTATTTTTTTTAATAATCTTTTTACATCCTTTAATTCTAGATTGCAGGCTTAAAGAACTTTTTATTTTAAAAGGATTTTTTTTTGTAATGGCCCATATAATCTTTTCAAGTTTAAATCTTTTTACTGCTTCTTTAGATATAGCTAGATGACCATTGTGAGCAGGATCAAATGAACCACCTAAAATTCCAATTCTTTTTTTTTTCAAATTCAAATTACTTCCTTACTTGGCCTTTGCTGGTGACTTGATATTTATAGGAAATAAGTTGATTAAGTCCTACGGGACCTCTAGGTGGAAGTGTGTTGGTTGAGATTCCCACCTCGCCACCAAACCCAAATTCACCTCCATCTGCAAATTGTGTTGAAGTATTGTGCATAGCTATTGAACTTTTTACCTCATTTAAAAATTTTTTTGCTGCTTTTTTGTTTTGAGTAATAATACAATCCGTATGCATGGTTCCGTATTTGTTAATATGCGCTATAGCCTCATCTATATTTTTTACTGATTTCACAGATACAACAGGTGACAAATATTCTTTTGACCAATCTTTTATCGAAGCTTTCTGAATTTTTTTATCATAAAGTTTTCTTATCTTATTATCCCCAATAATTTTACATCCATTTTCCTCTAAATTTTTTAAAATTTCATTTCCAAATTTCTTAATTATTTTTTCGTGTAAAAGAATTGTTTCGGTTGCTCCACATATTGCGGTATTCCTCATTTTAGCATTTTGGACCACTTTATTTGCAATCTTAGGATTTGCATTTTTATCTACATAAGAATGACAAACACCTTCCAAATGACCAATTGTTGGAACAGATGACAAATCCTGTACTTTTTTAACTAAACCTTTCCCACCTCTTGGAATTATTACATCAATAAATTTACTCATTTTTTGTAGAAGAAAATCAACAACACTTCTTTTTTTAAGTTTTAAAAACTGAACAAAATTTTCATCAACATTATTTTTCTTTAGTGATTTTCTAAAGAATTTTGTGAGAATAAGATTAGAATAATAAGCTTCAGATCCACCTTTTAAAATGACGGCATTCCCAGACTTAAAACATAACGATGCAACATCTGCTGTAACATTGGGTCTACTTTCGTATATAACGCCAATTACACCAATAGGTATAGATACTTTTGATATTACTAAACCATTTGGCCTTTTCCATTTTTCTAAAATGACATTTGTAGGATCTCTTAAACTAATAATTTTTTTTATAGAATTGGTTATCGCAATTATTTTTTTGTCATTTAATATTAATCTTTCGATTAAATTATTTTTAATACCTTTTTTGTAGGCATTCTTAATATCTTTTTTATTTTCATTAATTATTAATTTTTTGTTCTTTAAGATTAGAAGACGATAATCTTTTAGAACTTTGTCCTTTTTTTTTGTACTTAACCTTTTATTAATAGCTTTTTTTGATTTTTTTCCGATATCAGTTAGTAGCTTTTGCATTAAACCTCGACCATATCATCTTTATGAACAACTTCAGATTTTGTTATGTATCCAAGTTTTTTTTCAATCTCATTTGAGTGACAACCCATTATCTTATTTATTTCTTCAGAAGAAAAAGAGCTTAGACCTCTCGCAAATTCTTTGTTTTTAGTATCTAGAATCTTTATATGATCACCTTTGTTAAATTTCCCTGATAAATTAATTATCCCTGCTGCTAATAAACTTTTACCACCAACTAATGCTTTTTTAGCACCATCATCTATGACATTCTTTTTTTCAATTTGTTGAATTGGATTTAAATATAATCCGTTTGCAATAATCATATTACATCCTGCCAAATTACAAATCTTAGCAGCTTCAATTTTGGTATTCATTCCACCCTTACCAAACTCTGTTACCCCTTTTATGTAAATTTTTTTCATATCTTTGTCCAGATTATTCACTTTTTTTATTAATTTTGCGTCTTTAAATAATTTTGGATTTTTTGTGAAAAGACCGTCTACATCGGATAATAATATTAAAGTATCGGCATTAGTTATCTGTGCAACCCGAGAGGCAAGTCTATCATTATCACCATATTTTATTTCTGACGTTGCAATTGTATCATTTTCATTAACGATGGGTATGTAATCCAACTTAAATAAGTTCTCAAATGTCCTTTTAGCATTTATTGATCTTCTTCTCTCTTCGGTATCATCCAAAGTTAGCAAAATTTGTGAAATATTAATCTTTAATTTTGAAAAAGTTTGAGAAAATAAATTCATAAGTTCGATTTGACCTACTGAGGCTATTGCTTGACTTTTATCAAGCTTTAAATTTGATTTATTGTAATTCATTTTTTTACATCCAAGTGCAATAGCTCCAGAACTTACAATGATAATCTTTTTATTTTTAGATTTTAGTTTTTGAATATCTTTAGCAAAAGAAGATAGCCATTTTTTTCTTATCTTTTTTTTACTATCTACAATCAGTGATGATCCAATTTTTATTACTATAATTTTCGAATTTTTAAGATGCATAACCAACTAATTTTGCTTTAATTTTGGAAATATATTTCTTCTTTATTGTAGAAATTGTAATAATTTCTGATTTAGTGATTTTTTTTAAATTTTTCTCAATTTTTTTCATTTCTTTATCGTCAATTAAATCGGTTTTATTTAAAACAATAAGCTCTCTTTTTTTTGCAAGTTTGGAACTATAGCTCTTTAATTCTTTTTTTACCTGATTGTAACTTTTTTTTATATCATCGTTTGTTATATCGATCATGTGTAAAAGAGATTTACACCTCTCTATGTGTTTTAAAAATTGTATTCCTAAACCAGTTCCTTTATGTGCTCCCTCTACTAATCCAGGAATGTCTGCAATTGTAACTTCTTTATCATCATAGCTTGCCACACCAAGATTAGGATTTAATGTTGTAAATTCATAATTTGCAATTTTAGGATTAGCATTAGTAATAGCTGCTAGTAAACTTGATTTACCAGCATTAGGTAATCCTATTATTCCAACATCTGCAATTGTTTTTAATTGAAGCCATATAGTAAATTCTTCACCACGAGTACCCTTAGTAAATTTTCTTGGAGCTCTATTTGTTGAACTTTTGAATCTAGTATTGCCTAAACCACCTTTACCACCTGCAGCAGCCACAAACTCCTCCCCAATTTTTATAAAGTCAAAAATTAAGGTTTTATTATCTTCTTCAAAAACCTGAGTACCTAATGGAACTTTGAGAATGAGATCATCTCCACTTTTACCAGTCCGGTTTTGTCCAGCACCATTGTTACCTCTTTTTGCTTTATGATGTTGTTGATATCTAAAATCGATTAAAGTATTTAATTTCATAATACAACGCTATTTTGAGTTGTAATATTAATTGGGTTTTACTGAAACAAAAGTTCTATCGGATTTTGTTTTTTTAAAAACAACTTTACCTTTTATTACTGAAAAAATTGAGTGATCTTTACCCATACCCACATTTTCTCCTGGAAATATCTTAGTGCCTCTTTGTCTAACAATTATGTTGCCAGGAATAACATTTTGACCACCATATTTTTTTACACCAAGTCTTCTGCCGGCACTATCTCTACCATTCCTTGATGATCCACCAGCTTTTTTTGTAGCCATATTTTATTCCTTTATTTACTCAATTCCTTTTTTTCAGAATCTTTTTTTGTTGGTTTAGAAATCTTCTCAGCCTCAGATAAAATCTTACCATCTTTTGAAAAAATTTTATTTATTCTAATCATAGAATATTCTTGTCTATGACCATTTTTTCTTCTTGAATTTTGTCTTCTTCTCTTTTTAAAAATAAGTACAGTTCTATTTTTACTATTTTTTATTAGGTTTGCTTCAACTTTGGCACCTTGAATTGTTGGCGAACCAATTTCTATTACTTTATTATCGCCATATGCCAATATATCATTAAACTCAATTTTAGTGTCGGATTTTGAATTTGGTAATTTTTCAATTTTTAAAATTTCACCAGACTTCACTTTATATTGTTTTCCACCTGATTGTATAACTGCGTATGACATAAAATAGATTTTTTTATCAGGCAATATAGTCAGGGCATTTCTTTAGTCAAGCTTATTAACTAAAAATTATCCTTTAAATCTCTCAATTTTGAAAAACTTTCTAAATCTTTTGCTTTAAGAAATATATTACATTCTAATTCATCAGCTAAAGTACTTGGTATTGTTGGTAATGCATTTTTAAGTTTCTTGTTAATCTCTAGTATTTTATTTTTTAATTTTAAATTACCAGAGTCATTGGCGATACAAAAATTTGAGTTTTGTAAAGTGTATTCATGGCCACAATATATTTCTGTATCTTTTGGTAATGATTTAATTTTTTTGAGTGAATTATACATTTGTTCGTAGGTACCTTCAAAAATTCTGCCACACCCTAAAGAGAATAAAGTATCACCAGTAAAAATTTTTTTTTCTTTAAAAAAATGAAAAGCGATATGACCAGATGTATGACCTGGAACATGATAAATTTTTGCCTCAAAATTATCTTGTTTCCATATTTGATTATCCTCTAGAGATATATCAATCTCGGGTATACGATTTTTATCTCCAATAAATCCAACCACCTTAGAATTATACTTTTTTTTTAATTCAAGATTTCCACCCACATGATCGTAATGATGATCTTAGAAAATCTGACAAAATCTTTTATGGTGCACATATGAATGTTTGGTGTGTTATACCAATCATGAGGTAAAGAGTTTGTAATTGGCATTGTTCCTTTAAATAATAAATTTAATCTTACTTTCCAATGCCCAAAATTTGGAATAGTTACTATAGCTTTGTTACCAACTCGTAAAAGTTCTTTAATTACAGTCTCAGGATTTATAAAAGCTTGTAAAGTTTGTCCAAGAACAACATACTCAAAAGAGTCATTTGGAAATTGCTTTAAATCAAATTCTGCATTTCCTTCGATAACAGTTAGCCCTTTAGCAATACAAGTTTGCACTTTTTCTTTTGAAATTTCAATTCCTCTGATATTAGCATTTTTGTTTGTCTTTAAAAATTCCATCAAAGTTCCATCATCACATCCTACGTCAAGAACTTTTGCATTTTTTTCAATTAAATCTGAAATAATTTTATATTCTGGTTTCATGAATTTTTTTCTGCATAAGATTTATCTAAAAAATTTTTTAGAGCTTTTAAGAAATCGGGAACATTAAGCAAAAAAGAATCGTGGCCTTTATCAGACTCAATTTCAACAAAACCTACATTTGCACCAACTGCGTTTAAGGCAATTACAATGTCTTTATTTTCTTGTGTTGGATAAAGCCAATCTGAGGTAAAAGATATTATAAAAAATTTCGCTTTTGTATTTTTAAAAGCATCAGATAAATTTCCATTAAATTGTTTTACTAAATCAAAATAATCCATTGCTCTAGTAATATACAAATAGCTATTCGCATCGAACCGATCTACAAATACCGAACCTTGGTATCTAAGATAACTTTCAATTTGAAAGTCAGCATCAAAACCAAATTTTAAATCATCTCTTTCTTGAAGTTTTCTACCAAATTTTTCTTGAAGCCCTTTTTTTGAGAGATAAGTAATATGTGCAGCCATTCTAGCTACAGCTAATCCTTTATCGGGTACAATATTTTTTGAATTATAATCTCCATCAGACCAATTATGATCTGCCGCAATGGCTTGTCTGCCAAGTTCATTAAAAGCAATATTTTGCGCAGAATGGCTTGAAGTACAAGCAATTGGTATTGCTGTTTTAGCTTTATCAGGATAATTACTAATAAATTGTAGGACTTGCATTCCACCCATTGAACCACCTACAACTGAAAAAAGTTTTTTTATTCCAAAAAAATCTAACAAATTAATTTGTGCATTCACCATGTCATTAATTGTGATGACTGGGAAATCTGTTCCATAAATTTTTTTTGTCTTGGGATTTTCATGGCTAGGCCCAAAAGATCCCATACACCCACCTATTACATTTGCACAGATTACAAAATACTTATCTGTATCTATCGACTTGCCAGAGCCTACCGCATAAGACCACCAACCATCCTTTTTGGTCACTGGATTTATACCTGTTACAAATTGATCACCTGTTAAAGCATGAAATACTAAAATTGCGTTATCTTTTTCATTATTGAGTGAGCCATAAGTTTCATACGCTAAAGGAAAATTATTAATAGTCTGACCACAATCTAATTTGAGTGGTTTTTCAACAATCAACGTTTTTATATTTTGTTTTATATTCATAATAAAAGCTGAAAGTTGAATTGTGAGAAAAAAAACTTTTTTAGCGGTTTTTTTAAAGCGCTCGCAATTCAGGTAAATCAGCGCATAAATTTTGTACTAGAAGTTATTTAGTATGTCAATTTTTAAAAATAATTACACTTAAACTATATAAAAAAATGTTTTTTTATTTATAAAGAGCATAAAATTTATAAAAGTTGGCTACCATGAGATTTAAGAGATTAAATATTGAAACCTATGAGCCTGGTAAATCCAGTCTTAAGAGATTTCATCAAGTTATAAAGCTATCTGCAAATGAGTCAGCCTTAGGTGTCAGCTCAAAGGCTAAAAAGATTTTGTCTAATAAAAATTTAAGTTTTTTTAGGTACCCAGATGGCAAGTCTAATGCCTTAAGAAGACAAATATCTAAAAAATTTAAATGCAATGAAGATAGAATTATTTGTGGCGCTGGATCTGATGAGGTCATTCAAATGCTTTGTCAATTATTTTTAAATCCTAAGGATGAAGTTCCAGAAATTATTAAAAATGTTTCAAAAAAAACAAAAATCGTTTTTTTAGCAAATCCTAATAATCCAACTGGAACATACCTAACAAGTTCTGAGCTTTTAGAACTTAGAAAAAAGTTGAGAAAAAATATTCTGTTAGTGGTGGATGATGCATATGCAGAATATATGAAAAATAATGATTATAAAAGTGGATTAAAATTATTCAAAAATAAACAAAATGTCTTTATTTTAAGAACATTTTCTAAAATATACGGTTTATCCTCTCTAAGAGTAGGGTGGGGATATGGTTCAAAAAAAATTATTAAAGCACTGAATGTTATTAAGCCACCTTTTAATGTTAATGAGGTAGCACAAAAAGCTGCCATTGAGTCTCTTAAGGATACTAAGTTTATAACTCGTTCAGTTAAACACAATATTATTTATGCAAAAAAATTGAAAAATTTTCTTAACCAATATGGAATTAATTCAAATAATATATCGGCCAATTTTTTATTATTAAATTTTGAGAAATGTAAATTTAAAGCGAAATATTTTTATGAAAAATTAAAGATGAAAGGAATTATCTTAAGATCAACAGAAAATGGCTACAATATAAAAAATATGTTACGATTAACCATTGGATCAAAAACAGATAATTTAAAATTTATGCGAGCAGTAAAAGGAATGTTTAATTAATGAAAAATGTGCTCATCATCGGCTGTGGCTTGTTAGGATCTTCGTTAGTAAAAAGAATTGCAAAAAAAAAATTAGCAAAAAAAATTTTCATTTTTGAAAAATCTAAAAAAAATATATCAAAGATCAAAAGACTAAAGTTGCCTGGAATTCTTGTAAATAAACTACAAGAGGTAGTTGCAAAATCAAATCTAATTATTTTTTGTACGCCAATGAGTGAATACAAAAAGATGATATTAAGATTAAACAATAATTTTAATTCAAAACAAATTATTACTGATGTTGGTTCGTCAAAAATAGAATCTTCAGAAATAATTAAAAGAAATTTAAAAAAAAAAATATCCTGGATTCAAAGTCATCCTATAGCTGGATCAGAAGTAAGTGGGCCTGAGCATGGTAAGGAAAATCTGTTTGAAAATAAGTGGTGTGTATTGATTAAAAATAAGAAAATAAATATGAAACATTTAAAATTTTTAAATTCTTTTTGGAAAAAAATGGGTTCAAAAACTGTAATCATGAATGCGGAAAGACACGATAAAATATTTTCAATTACAAGCCATTTACCACATTTAATAGCTTACAATTTGGTTAAATCAGCTCAAGATTTTGAGAAAAAGCAAAAATATGACTTAATTAAATATAGTGCAGGTGGATTAAGAGATTTTTCAAGAATCGCTGCATCAAATGAAATTATGTGGAGAGACATTTTTTTTGATAATAGAAAAAATGTTTCAAGAGCAATTGATATATTTATCAAAAATTTAAGATCTTTTAAGACAGACATTAATTCAAAAAATAATAAATCAATTCTTAAAAAATTAATTCAAACAAAAAAAGTTAGGTCTAAAATAATCAAATTAAAACAGGATGTAAATAAACCTGACTTTGGTAGAGATTAATAATTACCAATATTACTTACTTTTTTAACTTTTAGATTTGCAGTTTTATCAATTAATTGAATTGTTTGTTTAGTTGGCATTACTACCACCTTCTTTTTTGGTCCATAAGCATGAATAAATTTAGACTTACTTAGACATATACCGACATGTCCTTTCCAAAATATTATATCTCCTTTACTTAAATTTTTACCTTTTTTTCTTTTACAAAACTTTATCTGATCTTTTGTATCTCTTGGAAAAAATATTCTGTTATAATAAAAGTAAATTTGGATCAAAGCAGAGCAATCAATACCATCAGATGTTTTTCCACCCCATAGATATTTACTACTTTTAAATAATTTTATTATTTTTAAATAATTTTTTTCAAGATGATCAATTTTAACAATATCACTTTTTTTTATCCATCTGTCCTTTTTAAACTCAATTAGCCTTTTATTTTTGTTTAAAACCGATATGCCAGATGCAAAGAAAAGATAATTTTTTGTTGGTAAAAACTTATTTTTCTTTTTAATAAATATTCTAGATTTTGTTTTTTTTATCTTAAAAGTCGGCTTAAAATTTTTGTAAAAATAATTTTTTTTAATATAACCAATATAATTGTCAAAATTAGTTTTAATCTTAACCCAGTTTTTTTGATTTTTTAATACCTTAAATTTTTCACCATACAAGATTTGCGATAAAGTTTCAGAGTTATTAGAAGGTTTTGCATTTATATTTCCAAGTGAAAAATTATAAAAAAAATTATTTTTCATTAATCTTTAATTTATTTCTTATTATCCATAATATAATTAAAGATGGTATTACCATTATAGCAGTTAAGATAAAAAATACCCCCCAGTCTCCATTAAGCCAATCAACTAGAGCGCCCGATGATGATGCTAATGTAGTTCTTCCAGCAGTACCTATTGAAGCTAATAGAGCATATTGAGTTGCTGTGTAAGTTCTATCAACTAACAATGATATGAATGCAACAAATGCAACAGTGGCAAAAGCTGCTGCTATGTCGTCAAAGATTACAGCAATTGCAAATAGTATTTCAGATTTACCACTCCACGCTAAAAGACTGAACAAGAGATTTGTGCTCGCCATTAAAATTCCTGCTAAAAACATTGCTTTTAAAACACCAGATCTTATTACAAATAGTCCACCTAGCAGAGTGAAGATGACAGTTGTTATCCATCCTAAAGTTTTTGAGTAAATAGCAATATCTGATTTACTAAAACCAATTTCTTTATAAAAGATAATAGACATACGCCCTAAAAAAGCCTCTCCAACTTTGAATAAAAAAACAAACCCTAGGATCCCCAAAGCTATTTGAAAGCCATTTTTTTTAAAAAAACTTATTATAGGTCCACTGATTGTTCCACTGATCCAAGTTATAGTTTTAGTAAGAAAATTTGAATTTTGGAATTTACCAGCAATTAATTGATCATTTTCTTTCTGATTAATTTGTCTTTCAGTCGAGTCAGTTTCATTGACAAACATTAATCCAATATTCATTAGAATTATTAAAATTCCTAAGATTAAAAAAGTTAGTTGCCAATAATTTTGAAAACCTAAATTTTCTAAAAAATCTGCGGAAAACAATGACAAAACTCCGCCTAATTTATATCCGCTCCACCACCCAACGACAGCCATTGCTGCGCCCGCAGCCATTGATTTACCTTCGTTTTCGCTAATTTGCTCAATCCTTAAAGCATCCACAGTAATATCTTGTGTTGCTGAGGCAATTGCAATGAGTAAACCTACTGATATTACAAGGGCTAAATTTTCTGAAGGATCAATTACACTCCACAAAAATAATGAGATTAAGATTAATATCTGCATTAGGACAATCCATCCTCTTCGATGTCCAATTTTTTTTGTTAGGTATGGTATTTGAATACGATCGATTAAAGGAGCCCATAAATAATTAAATGCATAAACTGCAAATATAAGACCAGCCCAACCGACTGTAGATCTGCTTAATCCATCTTCCTTTAACCATAAACTTAAACTACTACCTATCAATACCCAAGGAAAACCAGAGATAGCACCAAGCAATAATATTTTTAACATTCTTTTATCGAAATAAACTGAAAATGTTTCTGAAAGGGATTGTTTTTTAATTTCTATCATTTTTTAATTTCTCCAGAATGAAGGTAAAAATAACACTAATATAGCAAATAACTCCAGTCTTCCCAAGATCATACCGATTGTTAAAATCCATTTGGAAAAATCTGGTAATGAGGAGAAATTACCATTAGGTCCAATTATTGATCCTAAACCTGGACCAACATTTGAAATAGAGGTCGCAGCACCTGAAATTGCGGTTATAAAATCAAGTCCATTTAAAGATAATAACGCAGACAATAAAAAAAATATTATTAAGTACATGTAAATAAAAGAGATGATTGACGCTATGAATTTATCATCAATTGGATTTTTATCGTATTTCAACACAAAAACACCTTTAGGGTAAATAATTTTTTTTAGTTGATTAATTACAAATGAATAAAGAATTTGAAAACGAAATATTTTTATGCCACATGTTGTTGAACCAGCACAGCCACCTATGAACATCAAAGCTAAAAATAATACTAGAGGAAAGCTACCCCAATTGTCAAATTGAGCATTGACATAACCGGTTCCAGTTAGAATAGAAATAACGTTAAAGAAAATTGATCTTAAATCAAATGAACTTGAATTGTTTAAAGTAAGATAAATCGATAAAATGAAAATTGATATAAATATTATTTTAATAAAAGTTTTGATTTGAGAATCTGATGTAAAAATAGACCTATTGCCATTCAAAAATTTAATGTACACGATAAATGGAACACTTCCTAAAATAATAAATATCATAGCCGTAGTTTCTATCGCTAAGCTATTAAAAAAACCAATGGATTGATTATAATTAGAGAATCCACCAGTTGCTATAGTTGTCATCGAATGTGTAATACTATCAAAAATATTCATTCCAAAAATATTGTAAGTGATTGCACATAGCGCTGTTAATCCAGAGTAAATATAAATCAATCTTAGAGCAACCTCTTTAGACTTTGGAAGAATTTTTTCAGATGAATCATTGTTTGAAATTTTAAATAATTGCATTCCCCCAACATTCATTATGGGCATTAATGTAATCGCCATCACTATGACACCAATACCTCCCAACCATTGAAGTATTGCTCTCCAAAATAATATCCCTTTAGGCATATTTTCTAAATTTGATATGATTGTTGAACCAGTTGTTGTAATACCTGACATACTTTCAAAAAAGGCATTTGTGACTGAAAATTCTAAATTAGAGAATATAAAGGGTAATGAACCAAATATAGCAATACTTAACCATGCTAATGCAGTTAGAAGGAATGCTTGTTGCAAATTAAGTTTTTTTTCATGATCTAGATTGGAGAGAAAAAATAAGGTTCCAAAAATGATTGTAACAATTGCTGCACCAAAAAAAGAAGAATCTATTTGACCATAAATAAATTGTACAATTATTGGAACAAGCATAAAAATACCAAGAATTATTTGAAGAATTCCAAGAGTGAAAAAAACTGTTTTATAATTAGACATTTTGAAAGAACATTATTTTATGGTAAATAAATTTCAACTCTATAAGAATTAAGTAGTTCGCTAATTAAAGATTTTGTTGAATTATTCATGATAAAAAAAGAAAACTTAGAAAAAACAAGCTCTTGGCCAATCGTTGAAGCAAAAAAAATGCTTAGAGAAAGAAAATCTTTTTTAGAAAAAAAAGGTAAAATTACACTACAGACTGGATATGGCCCAAGTGGACTTCCTCACATAGGAACATTTGGAGAAGTTGCTAGAACTTCTATGATGGTTAATGCGTTAAAACAATTAACTGATCTTCCAACAGAAATTATCACTTTTTCTGATGATATGGATGGTCTTAGAAAAGTACCAGACAATGTACCCAATAAAGAATTGTTAGAAAAAAACCTTCATAAACCTTTGACAGACGTACCAGACCCCTTTGAAAAATATAATAGTTTTGGTGAACATAATAATGAGAAATTAAAAAAGTTTTTAAATAATTTTAATTTTAAATATAATTTCAAGAGCTCTACTCAATTGTATAAATCGGGTTTTTTTAATCCAACACTTCAAATTATTTTAGATAATTATGATGGAATAATGAATATCATTATGCCTACTTTAGGAAAAGAACGTCAAAAAACTTATTGTCCATTTCTTCCTATTTGTCCAGAAACAGGACATGTTTTGGAAATTCCAGTTAAAAAAATTGATAATTCTAAGTCTAAAATTGTGTTTGATAATAAAGGTAAAGATTTAGAATCAAGCATATTAGATGGTCATTGTAAACTTCAGTGGAAAGTCGATTGGGCCATGAGATGGTATGCGTTAGATGTTGACTTTGAAATGTACGGAAAAGATCTGATAGAAAGTGCAATATTATCCACTAAAATTATTAAACTAATTGGAAAAAAAAACCCATCTGGTTTTGCTTATGAACTCTTTTTGGATGAGAAAGGGGAAAAGATTTCTAAATCAAAAGGGAATGGAATAACAATCGAGCAATGGTTGGAGTACGCCTCACCAGAAAGTTTATCATTATATATGTATCAAAATCCAAAAAGAGCTAAAAAACTTTATAATGAGATAGTTCCAAAAGCGGTCGATGAATATTTGGAATTTATTGAAAAGGCTAAAACTCAAGATGAGCTTCAGTTACTGATGAATCCAGTATGGCATGTTCATAATGGTAGTGTTCCAAAAGAAAAAATGATTATGTCATTTTCTATGTTATTAAATCTTGTAGAAACAAGTAATGCCGAAAACAAAGAATTATTATGGAAGTTCGTAAAAAAATATAAGGAAAATATTTCTGAAAAAGATCACCCCATTTTTGATAATCTAGTTGGTTATGCTATTAAATATTTTAACGATATAATAAAAGCTAAAAAAAAATATAAAATACCTGATCAAATAGAAAAAAAAGCACTAGAGGCTCTAATATCAACCTTAGATAAATGTAATGACAAGATGTCTCCCGAAGAAATTCAAACTTTAATTTATTCAACAGGAAAAGAAAATGGGTATTCAGAAAATTTGAGAGACTGGTTTAAATTAATTTATGAAGTTGTATTTGGAGTCGAAAATGGCCCTCGAATGGGTTTTTTTATAAGTTTTTTTGGTGTTAAAGAAACTAAAGATCTTATAATAAATAAAATTAAATAATGTTTTCAAATTTAAGATCTCTAATTTTTAAACTTGATCCAGAGACAGCCCATGGTTTGGCAATAAAGTCATTAAAATTTAATTTCGTGCCAAATGTTTTGGATAAAAATAAAAATAGCCATTTATTTAAGACTAAATTATTTGAAAAAGAGATAGAAAATCCAATTGGAATGGCAGCAGGATTTGACAAAAATGCTGAGGTTTATAATTCTTTATTTAAATTGGGATTTGGTTTTGTGGAGGTGGGCACAGTTACACCTCTTAAACAATATGGTAACCCCAAGCCAAGAGTTTTTAGATTAGTCGAAGATGAGGCATTAATTAATAGATTGGGTTTTAATAATTTAGGTGCAAAAAACATTGTTGATAGGATCTCAAGTAATAAACAAATTGGTTTACTTGGAATTAACATAGGTCCCAACAAAGATACAAATGATAGATTGAAGGATTATGTTGAATGTTTAAAAACCTTCCATGAATTTGCAGACTATATTACGATTAATATTTCATCTCCCAACACCGAAGAGCTGAGAAATTTTCATGATCAGGAAAAATTGAATAGTTTATTAAATATAATCAATAGTGAAAAAACAAAACTAAATTCAAAAATTCCAATTGTAGTAAAAGTCTCACCAGATATTAAAGATAATGAAATACCCAAAATTTCTGATGTTCTTTTAAGCAATAATATAAAAGCAGTCATTTTATCGAACACCTCTGACTCTACTCGAGATAAATTAAATGACATTCAAAAGCATCAAAAAGGAGGTTTGTCAGGTAAACCAATAGAAGAAAAATCTACAATGCTGATTAATAAATTTTATAAAACTCTTGGTAATAAAATTAAAATTATTGGAGTTGGTGGAGTAGACTCTGGAATAAGTGCGTACAATAAGTTTTTAGCTGGCGCGAGTTATGTTCAACTTTATACAGGTATGGTATACAGAGGACCAAATATTGTAAACCTTATTAAAAAAGAGCTTAAGGAATTATTGATAAGAGATGGAGTTAAACATTATAGTGAAATCATAGGGAAAAAAACAACTTCTTAAATTTTATAAACTTGACGCAATCATCAACTCACTTTATATAGTCGAAAATATTATGTCAAAAAAATGTGAACTTACCGGCAAAATTCCCCTTAAAGGTCATAACGTTAGTCATGCTAATAATAAGACAAAGAGAAGATTTTTACCTAATTTAAAAAAAGTAAAATTTACCAGTGAACTTTTAAAGAGAAGCATGAAACTTACTGTAAGTAATGCTGGTGTAAGATCTGTAGATAAAAAAGGAAGTTTTGACGAGTTTTTAAAGACTGTAAAAAATAAAAATTTGTCTCCAAGATTAAAGAAGATGAAAAAAAGTTTATTAATAAAGTCTCCATTTCAAAAAAAACAAGTTCAATCTAAGACAGCTTAATGAATAAAATTTTTTTTATACTCTCATTTTTAATGGGAGCAGTTGTTTTAGCATCTAATTATTTAGTTCAGTTCCCTATAAAATATTATGGTTTAGAAGAAATATTAACTTATGGAGCTTTTAGCTATCCGATTGCTTTCTTGATCACAGATTTAGCCAACAGATCTTTTGGCAAGATAGTTGCCAGAAAAATTGTTTATATTGGTTTTGCTATAGGTATTAGCTTTACACTTTTATTCTCAACAAACTTTACAGACTTGATATCTATAAGAATTGCAATTGGATCGGGTACTGCCTTTTTAGTTGCCCAACTCTTAGATGTTCAAATTTTTGATAAATTGAGAAAAAAAGAATGGTTTGTTGCACCTTTAACGTCATCTTTGATAGGTTCAACAATTGATACGTTTATATTTTTTTCAATATCTTTTTATGGAACAGGCATTCCTTGGATCACATTGTCTTTAGGAGATTTAAGTGTAAAAATTTTTGTTGCTTTGATGATGTTAATCCCTTTCAGACTACTGCTGAAAACACTTAAACCAGTTTAGATTTAATATAAATATTTATAAGATAATATTTTATAAGCCAACTTTGCTACTAGAAAATTGTAGGAATTAAATCCTTTGATTGGTGCGAGCTCATTTATATCTGCGCCAACGATGTTTGAGTTTTTGGCTGCAATCTTAATTATATCTAAAACTTCATCCCATAATAAACCGCCAGGTTCAGGTGTTCCAGTTGCAGGCATGATACTCGAATCTAATCCATCTACATCGAAAGTTAGATAAACAGTCTTATTTTTAATAAGTTTTTTAAATTTTTTTAAATTCCATTTTGCCTTATCTTTTGCCCAAAAAATACTAATTCTAGATTTATTTTTTTTTAAAAAAGGTATCTCCTCTTTAGAAATATTTCTAATTCCAAATGAGATTATTGAAACGTTTTTATAATCTAAACATCTTCTGATAGCAGATGCGTGTGAAAATTTTTCACCATTATAACTTTCTCTTAAATCTGCATGAGCATCGAAATGTAAGAGGCAGATATTTTTATGTTTTTTAACAAATGGAACAATACATCCTGGTGTGATTGAATGTTCACCACCAAAAGTCATTGGAAAAAGTTTATTATTAAGAATTTCTTTATTTATGTTAGCTATCTTTTTTAAAGCTTTTTTAATATTTTTATCAATCTTAAAAGGTTTTAAAGTTTTAATTCCTATTTTTTTGTAAGGTTCACAATTTAATTCCTCATCATATAATTCAACTTGATGTGAAGCTTTAATTATCTCTTTTGGGCCATTTTTAGTCCCACCACCATAACTCACAGTTTTTTCCAGACCAAAAGGAACAATTACAACTTTTTCTTTAAAATTGAATTTATTATCTATTCCAAGAAACCCTTTTTTATTTGAAAGATATTGCAATGTTTTATCCAAAAATTTTTGTAAAGTTTTTTCTATCTCTATTTTTCCATTCACCTTTATGATATGCATCACTTGCAATCAAAGGTAATACACTTGTTGCCTCAGCAAAAACCATTTGTTCTTTCGTGACATCAACTTTACCCCATGAACTTGCCTCTTTTAAAGTTGAACTGCTACACGCACCATCTCTTGAGTCTGCTACAGTAATTTGCACAGCATATTTATGCATTTCAACATCTTTACCTAAAAGTTCAGCACATATGACTGTGTCCTGAATAAAATTTTTTGGCACTCCGCCACCTATCATAAATAATCCAGAACCTTTTGATTTAATTTTTATTTCAGTTAATTCTCGAAATTCTCTTATAGAGTCTATTGTAATATGAGATTTCGGGTTCTTTTCTTGATGAATTACTAAACCAAAACCAGCGCTAGAGTCTGTAAAAGCAGGACAGAATATTGGCACATTGTGATCATAGGCAGTTTCAATTAAAGAATCTTTCTTTACTGAGTTTTTTTTGAGATATTTTCCCATTTCGTGAATAAATTCTCTAGAGGTATAGCTTCTAGGCTCCAAGTTATCAGCTATTTCACAAATTTTCTTATCACAAATTTGTAATTCATCTTCGTCGATGTAGGTATCGTATATTCTATCAATATAATTTTTTCTAAGTTCAGTATCATCTTGAAATTGAGAGCCTTGATAATGCTTAAATCCTAATGCCTCAAAAAAATCCATATCAATTATCGAAGCACCAGTTGCAACGATTGCATCTACCATATTGTATTTGACTAAATCTTTATAAATATTCATACAGCCAGCTGCTGAGGTCGAACCAGCTAAAGTTAGAAAAATTGTACAATCTTTATCTTTTAACATTTCATTATAGATGTTTGCTGCATTTGCAGTTTCTCTTGATACAAATGACATTTTCTCCATTGATGAAATAATTTTTCTAGAGTCAAAAGATGTAATATCTATATGTTCAACTGGATTTTTAAGAAAGTCTTTTTTACTATTATGTCCTAGATTTTTATTTTTTGACATTAAGCAACTAAAGTATCTTTGTTGCTGTCTTTGTTATAGAGGCTCATTATAGCATTATCTTCAACTTCATAAATTTTATCAGAATAGAAACCATTAAACTGTGTTCTAAAGGTAAGGCCGTATGAACCTAATTGACCAAGTTCTATATAATCATTTTCTTTAATATTATTAGGTAAAAGGAAAGGACCTTTCATGTAATCCATGCTGTCGCATGTTGGTCCATAAAAATCAAATGCAGTTAATTTTTTTGAAATAATTTTGTTTGAATTATCTTTTATCATTTTAGATGGAAAAACAATATTTGGTGTTCCTGCATCAAAAAGTGTTCCATAAGTTCCATCATTTATATAAAGTTTTTGTTTTTTTCTTAAGTTAACCCGAACTATAGTTGAACCACTTTCAGCAACTAAGGCTCTACCTGGTTCACAAATTATTTCTGGTAATTTTTCAATCTTTAAATTTTCTAAACCTTTCTTAATTTCATCAAAATAACTCTCTAAAGAGGGTGGAATTAAATCTGGATAGATAGTTGGAAAGCCGCCTCCTATATTTAAATAATCAGGAACAATTTTCGTTTTCTTTATTATATTTGCAATTTCAGAAATTCCTTTTGAGTATGAAATTGGATGCATACATTGCGATCCAACATGAAAACTTAATCCAATCTTTTTTGAATGTTGTTTTACTAATCTTAAAAGTCCTGCCGCCTCTGAATTTATAGCACCGAATTTTTTTGATAAGTCAATTTCAGCATGTTCATTTGATACAGCCACTCTTACAAATAATTCTAAATCTTTTGCATTGCTGGTGCTCTCAATAATTTTTATCAATTCATCTTTAGTATCAAGTGCAAATGTTTTAACTCCATATTTGAAGTATGCTTCACTTATATCTTCTCTACTTTTAATTGTGTGCATGAAAGAACACTTAGATACTTGATCAAATTTTCTGACTGCTTTTATCTCCTCCACTGAGGCAACATCAAATTGATTAATACCGCTTTTTAATAAAGTTTTAATTACCTCAGGATGAGGATTTGTTTTGACAGCATATAGAATTTTACCTGGAAAGTTTTTTTGAAAAAATTTGGAAGCTGAAAGAATTGATTTCTTTCTAATACAATAAACCGGTTTGTCTGGCCTCAGTTGATTAACTAGTTCTTCAACCGACTTAAATTTTTGCATTTTTCATGCCCCCCAAAAAAAATTTAACAAAAAAAAGTCTTTTTATTTAAAAAAACTTTAATGAATCGAGCAATTAATTCAATACTTACCTAATGTAAAGCAAATAATGACCTATTGAATTGTGGAAAAAAATTCCCATATTGAACTCATGAAAAACGAAGGCGCATTACAAAATTTAGCTGATTTCAACAATAAATCACTATTAATTGTTGATGATGACAATCCATTTAGAGAAAGATTGGCTAGGGCCATGGAAAAAAAGGGTTTTGAAGTTATTCAAGCTGAAGGTGTGCAAAAAGGAATTGATACAGTCAAAGCAAAAAAACCAGGATTCGCTGTTGTTGATTTGAGGTTGGGCGATGGCAATGGTTTAGAAGTTGTAAAACAAATACAGACCTCTAATCCTGAAAGTAGAATAATAATGTTAACAGGATATGGAAATATTCCAACTGCTGTTGCAGCAATAAAAGAGGGTGCAATCGATTATTTGGCTAAACCTGCAGATGCAGATGATGTTGAAAAAGCTCTTTTAGCTGATCCTGCTAAAAAAGCGGCTCCACCCGAAAATCCAATGTCAGCAGATAGAGTAAAATGGGAACATATACACAGAGTTTTTGAATTGTGTAACAGAAATGTTTCAGAGACAGCAAGAAGACTAAAAATGCACCGAAGAACTCTTCAAAGAATTTTATCTAAAAGATCACCTAAATAAGTTTTCTAAATTTAAAAATTTTCTTCGCAATAAGCACAAGTAAAGCTATCTTAAATATTTCAGCTAATAGAAAAGGCTTAACACCTAAATCGAATATAGGTTTGTCCCATCCAATTAGTGTCCCTAACCACAAAATACCAAAAATATAGATTGTTGATACTGCAAGTATAAGTTTTGAGAAAATGATTAAATAATTATCTTTTAATTTTACAAAAGAAGCTAAAAAACAAGCTGAAAGAAATCCAATTAGATATCCCATTGTTGGACCTGTAAAATAAGCTAAACCTATTCCTCTTTCTGGGGAATTTGAAAACACGGGAAGACCTGCAATTCCTTCAATTAAATATAAACCAATTGTCGCAACACCTATTTTATATCCAAAGCTTATTCCAATAAAAAGAACTACAAAAGTTTGCATTGTCATTGGAACTGGATAGAAAGGAATTTTAATTTTTGCCGAGACAGCAAGTAACACAGAACCTAAAAAAATTACAAGTATTGATTTAATTATTTGGGCTTGTGTATTTTGCTTTATAAGTTCCATAAAAAATAATACTCTTATTTCTGTCTATAATCTATATTAATTTCTAATGGGAAAAATTAAAAAAACAGATCATTTTTATTTAATTGATGGATCAGGTTACATTTTTAGAGCGTATTATGCGTTACCACCATTAACGCGTAAAAGTGATGGATTACCAACTGGTGCAGTGAGTGGTTTTTGCAGTATGCTTTTTAAACTTCTAGAGGACTCAAAGTCAAATCAAAATTTACAAAAACCAACACATTTTGCAGTTATATTTGACTCTGCTAGAAAAACTTTCAGAAACGAAATTTATAGTGATTACAAAGCTAATAGAGCTGAAGCACCTGATGATTTAGCTCCTCAATTTGATTACATCAGAAAATCAGTATTGGCTTTTAATTTACCTTCATTGGAATTGATAAATTATGAAGCTGATGACTTAATTGCAACGTATGTTGAAATGATTTTAAAAGAAGGTGCAAAAGTAACAATAGTGTCCTCAGATAAGGATTTAATGCAATTATATAAAAAAAACGTTCGAATTTATGATCCAATGAAAAATAAGTTTATTTCAGAGGAAGATATTAAAAATAAATTTGGTGTAGGTGCAAGTAAGGTAATTGATGTCCAGGCTTTAGCTGGTGATAGCAGCGATAATGTACCAGGAGTTCCTGGAATTGGTGTTAAAACAGCTGCAGAATTAATTAATAAATATGGAGACCTTGAAAAACTTTTAAAATCTGCTCATGAAATTAAACAAAACAAAAGAAGAGAAACACTCATTGAGAATAAAGATAAGGCTTTAATAAGTAAAAAACTAGTGACATTAAAAAGTGATGCTCCAGTAAATAAAAATCTAACTGATCTTGAATTAAAAAGTATTGATAAAGATAAACTCTATAAATTTTTGAGGGAGATGGAATTTAATAGATTGTTGAGTTCAGCTATCTCTGCATATGGAGAACCAAATTTAACAAGTATCAAAAACGAGGTTAAAATTGAAAAAAATCAAAAAGCAATCAATAAAAAAGAATATTATCTAATTGAAAATTTGGAACAAATCGACAACTGGATAACTGAAGCTGAGGAGTTAGGTGAAGTTGCAGTAGATACCGAAACAAATTCATTAGATCCTCATCAGGCAGATCTAGTCGGTGTTTCATTAAGCTCAAAAATTGGAAAAGCTTGTTATATTCCTATCGGTCATAAATCTAACAAATGTATCGAAAAAGATTTAGTTTTAAAAAAGTTAAAACCTTTACTTGAGGATCCTAGTATCAAAAAAATAGGTCAAAATATAAAATTTGATTTTATAGTTTTTTTCAAACACGGAATTAATATGACTTCAATGGAAGATACTATGCTGATGTCCTATGTTCTTGATGCAGGAAAAAATAGACATAATATGGATACATTGTCAGAAATTCATTTAAACCATAAAACAATATCTTTTAAAGATTTAGTTGGCACAGGAAAAAAGGAGATTAATTTCAGTGAAGTAGATGTTGAAAAAGCCAAAGATTACGCAGCCGAAGATGCTGATATTACATTTAGATTATACAAAAAATTTCAAAAAAGTTTAAAGGATGAAAAAATGATAAATATCTACGAGATATTTGAAAAGCCTTTATTAAAAATTCTTGCTTTTATGGAAATTGAGGGAGTTAAAATAGATAATAAATTTTTAAAATCATTATCCACTAAATTTGAAAAAAAGATTGTTAAAATTCAAAATGAAGTTTTTAAAATATCTAAAAAAGAATTTAATATTGCATCACCAAAACAACTTGGGGAAATATTATATAATGATCTTAAAATTGCAGATTTAAAAAAAACAAAAAAAGGGAGTTTTGCAACAAGCGCTTCGGTTTTAGAAGATTTAGCATTTAAAGGTCATAAGTTTCCCCAATTAGTATTGGATTGGAGACAGGTATCTAAATTGAAAAATACCTACTCAGATTCCTTGCCGGAACATATCAATCCTAACACACAAAGAGTTCATACCTCTTTTTTATTAGCAGCTACTACAACTGGCAGATTAGCGTCAAGCGATCCAAACTTACAAAATATTCCGATTAAATCTGAGGATGGTAAAGATATCCGTAAAGCATTTATAGCTAAAAAAGATCATGTTTTAATTTCTGCAGATTATAATCAAATTGAGATGAGAATTTTAGCTGATTTGGCTGACGTCAAAGGATTAAAAAGAGCTTTTAAAAACAACGAAGATATTCATTCACTCACAGCTAGTCAAATTTTTAATGTTGATATAAAAAAAGTAAATCAGGATCAGAGAAGAAAAGCTAAAGCTATAAATTTTGGAATAATATATGGGATTTCACAATATGGATTAGCAAAACAAATTAATGTCACAAATCATGAAGCTGAGGAATTCCTTAATGCTTATTTTTTGAAATTTCCTGAAATTAAAATTTATATGGACCGAACAATAAAGTTTTGTAGAAAAAGTGGATTTGTGAATAATATTTTTGGAAGACGATCACATTTTATTAATATCAACGATAAAAACTATAATATTAGAAATTTCCAAGAGCGCGCAGCAATTAATGCTCCAATTCAAGGCTCAGCTGCAGAAATAATGAGATTAGCTATGATAAGACTTGATAAAAAATTAAGTGATCAAAAAAATCAAAATACAAAAATGTTGTTGCAAATACATGACGAGTTAATTTTTGAAACTCCCAAAAAAGAAGCAAAAAGAATCAGTAAAATTATAATTGATGAAATGTCTAGTGTTGTTAAGAGTGAACAGCATTCTTTTTCCATACCTTTAACAGTTGATCTAAATACCGGAGAAAATTGGGGTACACTTCATTAATTTAATTGCCCAAATTAGAACAATTTAGTATTTTTATAATCGAGTATGCAGAAACAAACAATTGCCCTTGTCGACGATGATAGAAATATTTTAACAAGTCTGAGTATAGCTTTAGAGAAAGAGGGATTTAAAGTTCAAACATATATTGATGGTGAAAGCGCTTTAATTGGCTTAACTAGAACCCCACCGGATCTTGCAATCGTTGATATTAAAATGCCAAAAATGGATGGAGAAGAGCTACTTAAAAAGCTAAGAAAAAAAACTTCATTACCAGTTATTTTTTTGACCTCTAAAGATGATGAAATTGATGAATTGCTTGGATTGAAGTTAGGAGCAGATGATTTCATAAAAAAATCTGGAGGCTTTTCAATTAAAGTGTTGATTGAGAGAATAAGAGTGCAACTCAGAAAGAAAGATTCAAAAGAAATTATAGAGGAAAACAAAAGTATAATATCTCATGGTAAATTAAAACTAGATCCTTCACAATTAGAGTGTGAATGGAATGGTAAACAATTGCCAGATAAACTTACAACGACCGAATTTTTATTAGTTAAGGAATTAGCAAAAAGACCAGGTATAATCAAAGAAAGAGCTCAGTTGATGGATATAGCCTACAGAGAAGATACCGATATAGAGGACAGAACAATAGACAGTCATGTGAAAAGAATAAGAAAAAAATTTAAAAAGGTTGATCCTGAATTTTCAGCTATAGAAACTAGATATGGAAGTGGATATAGGTGGAATGTTAGCTGATGTTAAGCAACCTTCTTAAAAACTTATCTATATTAAAAAAATTTTTATTTATTAATTTTATTTTTTTTACATTTATTGGAATTTTTCTTTTTATTTACTTAAAAAATGTTCAACCAAATTTAATAAAAAAAAAATCATCTAATCACATTGAAGTGATTAATAATACAATTGATAATTTGACAAGACTAAATGTCGAATTTGTAGAAGATGATATCAGGAAATTTCTTTTTTCCACAAGATTTCTTTTTCAAAATTTAGATAGAGTGATATTTTTTGATAATCAACTAAACTTAATTGGTGATACAGATACCTTAGATCTTGATCCTAGATCGTTTTCACAAAGATTAGATATTGTTGAATTTGAAGTGTTAACTGAAAAAAAAACTAAAGAAATCACTGAGAAAAAAAATATTGATGTTGGAAATAATAACGTTGTTTCTCTTAATGATGTACTTTTAAATTACGCATCTTCTAAAAATTTTGGAACACCTTTTACTTTTACCCAAGAAGAGTTCAATAAATTTAAGCTGACAACAATTAAAAATGTAATGCAAAAAGGTGAAAACATTGGCTATTTAGCTATTACAGAAAATGCAAATGATGTTAAAGCAGCTATAGATGAAAGAAAGACTTTTGTAATTAGAACAGCTTTAGCTATTGGTTTAGTAATATTAATTTTCTCCTTTGTTTTAAATAGATATTTCTTAAAACCAATAAAAAATTTAGTAACGTACACTGAAACAATCAGAAATAAAGATCCGAAAGTTACTAATCTTGATATTTTAAAAAAAAGAAATGATGAACTAGGATTACTCTCAAAATCACTAGATGATATGACAAATGAATTAACTAAAAGGATTTCACATGCTGAAAATTTTTCAACAGATTTAGTTCATGAAATAAGAAATCCTCTAGCTTCTCTCAAGAGTGCGTCTGAAATTTTACATGATACGACTGATGTTGAGCAAAGGATTAAATTAATTGATATTTTGAGTCATGATGTTCAAAGAATTGAAAGATTAATTACAGATTATTCACAAATGCTAAAAGATGAAGTTGCATTAAGTAGAGAAAAAATTAAAAAACTTGATATCGAGCCAATTATTAAATCAGTCGTAGATGATTTTAATAATATTTATAAATTAAAAAGAGGAATAAATATTTCTTATTCGAACGATGGAAAAAACAAATATTTGATAAATGGAATAGAAAATAGAATTGAACAAATAGTTGCTAATCTTTTGGATAACGCAATATCTTTCAGTGGTGATAATAAAGATGTAATTGTTAAGGTTTCAAAATTAGAAAATGACAAAGTTTCAATCAATATTTTAGATGAAGGACAAGGATTTAAAGAAAAAGATACCAATAAAATATTTAAAAGATTTTATAGTAATAGACCTGATAAATTTGGACAACATTCAGGACTTGGTTTAAATATAGTTAAAAATTTAGTCGATTTACATAATGCTACAATAAGAGCATCTAACAGATTAGACAAAAAAGGAGCAAGTATGGAAATTATATTTCCAAATGCCTAAAGAGTTATATTGATTAATTAATTCTTTATTGCTAGAAGACGCACCATGGAAGATTTCAAAGTTAAAGATTTGACCCAAGCTGAGTTTGGAAGAAAAGAAATTTCAATAGCAGAGAGTGAAATGCCTGGCTTAATGGCTTTAAGAGAAGAATACTCTGGAAAGTCACCGCTAAAAGGAGCTGCTTTAGGTGCGGAGGTAAGATGGTCATCTTGTAATATTTTTTCGACCCAAGATCATGCAGCAGCTGCAATCGCCAAAGCTGGGATTCCAGTATATGCTTGGAAGGGAGAAACTGAAGAGGAATATATTTGGTGTATTAAACAAACGATTGAGGGTAAAAAAGATTGGGCGCCTAACATGCTTTTAGATGATGGAGGAGATCTCACTGCAATGATGCATCAAGAGTATAAAGAATTACTTAAAAATGTGAAAGGTGTTTCAGAGGAGACAACAACAGGCATTAAAGCTCTCAATAAAATGGAAAAAGATAAAACTTTGTTAGTGCCTGCAATAAATGTAAATGATTCTGTCACCAAATCTAAATTTGACAATCTCTATGGATGTAGAGAGAGTTTAGTTGATGGCATAAGAAGAGCTACAGATGTTATGATGTCTGGAAAAATTGCTATAGTTGCTGGATTTGGAGATGTCGGTAAAGGAAGTGCCGCATCTTTAAGACAAAGTGGTGCTAGAGTATTAGTTACAGAAGCTGATCCAATTTGTGCATTACAAGCAGCAATGGAGGGTTACGAAGTGGTTTTGATGGAAGAGGCAATTAGCAAAGCTGATATCGTCGTTACAGCAACTGGTAACAAAGATATTGTTACAGCTGATCATATGAGAGAAATGAAAGATAGAGCAATTTTGTGTAACATAGGACACTTTGATAACGAAATTCAAGTTGAAGCTTTGAAAAATTATAAATGGACTGAAGTAAAACCTCAAGTTCACGAGATAGAATTACCAAGTAAAAAAAGGATTATTTTATTAGCAGAAGGTAGATTAGTTAATTTAGGTTGTGCCACAGGTCATCCAAGTTTTGTAATGAGCGCATCGTTTACTAACCAAGTGATTGCTCAGATAGAGCTTTGGAATAATCATAAAAACTATGAGAACAAAGTTTATGTTTTACCAAAACATTTAGATGAGAAGGTTGCCACACTTCATCTTAAGAAAGTTGGAGCAAAATTAACCAAATTATCAAAAGAACAGGCGGACTATATAAGTGTCGGAGTCGAAGGTCCTTTTAAACCTAATGCCTACCGCTATTAAAAGTGATAAAATAGATTTATCTTCAGAAAAAGAAACAGAGGAACTCGCCAGTACATTTTTAAAAAAAATCAAGCCTGGATGCTTTATTTTTTTATATGGTGAAATCGGGGTAGGAAAAACTACTTTTATTAGATATCTTATTAATCAATTTCAAAAACTTAATAAATTGGAGATAACAGAAGTTACGAGTCCCACTTTTAATTTGTTAAATGAGTATCAAATAAATGATTTCAAGATAAATCATTATGATCTATTTAGATTAAAATCTACTGAGGAAATTAAAAATTTAGATTTATTTGAGGATAATAAAAACACAATTACTTTAGTAGAATGGCCACAAATAATTAAAGAAAAACCAAAAAATTTGATAGAATTAGTTTTCGAGTATGGAAAAGATCACAAAACTAGATCTGTTCAAATTAAAGGTTTATAGCTTCTATTCCTGAATGCCAAAATTAATAAAAATAAAGGGAGATGCATCTTTTAGAAGTTTTTTTAGAAAAAAAGTAAATGGTAAATCCTCTATCGTTGTTTATGCCAAAAAAGAAAAATTTAAAAATTTACTTGTATACGATGCAATAAATAAAATTTTAAACAAGAACAAAATTTTAGCACCACGATTATATACCCAGAGATATGATAAAAATTTCATTGAAATAGAAGATTTTGGAAATGAAACTGTTTTCAAAACATTAAAAAAAAAGGGCAAAAATAAACTAAGCTATTTTAATCGAATAATTAAATTGTTAATACAAATACAGTCTATCAAACATAGAAAAGTAAAAAATTTTAGAAATCAAAATTATATAATTCCAAAATATGATAAAAAGATTTTAATAAATGAAGCTAATTTATTTTGTGATTGGTATGCAAAAAATAATTTATCAAAATTAAGAAAAAAAAGATTTTGTAAAAAATTTAAAAAGATTATTAAAGAATTAACTTTGAAATTAAAATTAAAAGATAATATTTTCGTCCACAGAGATTTTCATGTTTCAAATTTAATGTCAGTTAAAAACCAAATAGGTCTTATTGATAGTCAGGACGCATTAATTGGTAACAAAGCTTATGATTTAGCTTCTTTAATAGATGATGTGAGACTAAAAACTTCTTACTCTTTTAAGGAGAAAATTTTTAAGTTTTATACAAAAAAACAAAAAAACTTGGATATTAAAAAATTCAAGAATGATTTTGAAATATTATCAGTTTTAAGAAATCTTAAAATTATTGGAATATTTACCCGCCTAGCACTCAGGGATAGAAAAAAAAATTACTTAAGATTTATTCCTTATACATGGCAACTGATTAATATGCGAATTGATCAAAATCGGACATTCATTGATTTGAAAAATTTATTAAGTCAAAATTTTAAAAAGATTAAATGAGAATTAAAACAGCTTTGATATTATGCGCAGGCTTCGGATCGAGGTTAAATCCGCTTACTTTAAAGACACCTAAACCTCTTTTGAAATTAAATGATAAAACAATGTTAGAAGTCTGCATAAATTTAACTTTGAAATTGGGTGTTCAAAAAATATTTATCAACACATTTCATTTAGGTGATCAAATCTCAAAATTTATTGAAAATAAAAAGTTTCCAATAAATATTCAAATAATCAAAGAGGAAAATGAGATACTTAATACAGGTGGAGGAATATTAAATTTGATCAATAATTCAGATGATAACGATTTTATAATTTTTAACCCTGATACTTTATGGCACAAAGATTATCTTCATGAAATCACTCAAATGCAAAATTTTTATTTTTCTAATAAACTAAATAATGTTCTCCTGCTTTCAAATAAAGAATTGAGTTTTGATAAAAATTTTTTAGGTGATTTCACATTGGAAAATAATTTGATAAAAAAAAATGAAAAAAATGATTTGATATATATTGGTTGTCAAATTCTGAACAAAAGTTTATTTAAAGAATATAGAGTCTCAAATTTTTCTATTACAAAAATATGGGATAATTTACGAAAAGAAAATAAATTAAATGGTTTTCAAAGTAAAAAAAAATTTTATCATTTAACAAATTTAGATGTCTTCAAAAAACTAAAAGATCTTTAGCTCTTTCCTTATCAAGATACTCACATTTTGCTATTGCAAAATTTTCTCTAAATTCTATCAACATAGGGTTTCCAGTGGGTATTTCTAAATTAGAAATTTGTTTATTATCTAAATTAAATAAATTCTTACATAGAGCCCTAATAGAGTTTCCGTGTGCAGATATTAAAACATTATTTTTTTTTAAATTTTCTTTCACGTGTTCTTCAAAAAAATTTATAACTCTTTCATAAGTGTCTTTTAAAGACTCAGTGTCAGGTAATAATTCTCTCGGAATTTGTTTATAAGTATCAATATTAAGTGGATGAAATGGACTTTCCTTTTTTAGTGGATCTGGTCTTAGATCCCATGATCTTCTAAACTCATAAATTTTATCCTCGCCAATTTTTTTACTCATTTCAATTTTATTCAAACCAGTTAGTGCTCCGTAATGTCTCTCATTCAATTGCCAAGCTTTAGTAAAATTTTTTTTATCATCTAATTCTTGTTGAATTATTTTAAGAGTATTATTTGCTCTTAATTGAAGAGAAGTGTAATAAAAATCAATTTTGATGTTTTTGTTTTTCAATAAAAATCCTGCTTTTTTTGCCTCCAAAATACCTTTTTCGGTCAAATCAACATCAACCCAACCAGTAAATTTTTTCTCTAAATTCCAAGTACTTTGTCCATGCCTTACTAATATTAAAAAACTCATATAATTATCTTTAAATTAAATTTATAAATAAAACTATCAAATTAAATGATAAATTTTTTTTCAAAATTTAAAATATTTTTTTATGTAATTAATTTATTATTAATCATCTTATATTTATTCCCTGGGAGTTTATTGGGATGTGTTTTTTTTGATAATTGTAAAGTTCAACCACAAATTACATCAGATTTTCTCCAAATATCCTCTAACCACTTTTACGCTTTCGGATTGGTTACTATTTTAGGATATTTAACTTTTTTAAATTCAGAAAAATTAAAACTAGTTTTATATTATCTTTTAGTAATTTCAGTTTTATTAGAAGTGTTTCATATATTAATTCCTGAAAGGAGTTTTCAGTGGTCAGATCTGTTTGGAAATTTATTAGGGGTGATAGTTGTAATTTTTGTTAAGAGTCTTATAAATAAATATGGGATCACTAAAAAATAAATTTGTTATATTATTTATTTTTTTCTTAACAGGATGCTCATCAATTCCATCAAATACTGCAAATAGTTGTTCAATATTTAATGAGCGTTATCTCTGGTACAAGTATGCAAAAAAAACAGAGCAAAAATGGGGTACTCCTATTTATATTCAATTAGCTATTATAAAAATGGAGTCAGATTTTGACTGGTTAGCTAAGCCAGCTAGACAAAAAATATTTAAAGTAATCCCTTATAAACGCCCATCAAGTTCATTTGGATATTCTCAGGCAGTAAAAGGGACTTGGGAACAATATAAAAAAGAAACAGGAAATAAGTTAGCAACAAGAGCTAGATTTAAAGATAGTGTTGATTTCATTGGTTGGTATACTAGTAAATCAGAAACAATTTTAAAAATTTCCAAACAAGACGCTTTTAAACAATATTTGGCCTATCATGAGGGCTGGGGAAATTTTAAGCATTATAAAAAAAATAAAAAAGTTATTGGATTAGCTAAAAAAGTTGAGAAACAATCTAATATTTATAAAAAACAATTATTGAGTTGCAGCAATTCTTTAAATAAAAATAAATATATTATTTTTTAGAGAGTTCTTTTTTTAACTCCAGGTCTATTACATCAATCCTTTTGGTGTTTTTTGCTAAAGCTAAATACATAGATGGAGTAACGTATAATGTGAAAAAAGTTGAAATTATCATACCACCCAAGATGGTTGCTCCCACAGCTAATCTTGATCCTTCACCTGCACCTGGGCCAATATTACCTATAACCAAAGGTATCATTGCGATCATTGTACTTAATGATGTCATAATGATAGGCCTAAATCTTACTGCACAAGCCTCTTTCACAGCTAATTCAATACTTTTTCCTGTAGTCCTTATTCGATTGGCATAATCAACAATTAAAATACTATTTTTAGTCGAGATACCAATAAGAATTATCAAAGCGATCTGAGAAAAAATATTAACTGAACTATTCAAAAATAAAATAAATACTAAACCACCAAAAATTGCCAAAGGAACAGTTAAAACTATAATGAATGGATGAATGAATGAGTTAAATGTTGCTGCCATCACCAAGTAAGCTGTGAGTAATGCGAGAGCAAAAATTATGAATAATTCATTACTAGTCTCTTTAATTTCCTCTGATTTACCTTTCCAGGTAATTTGATTTTTTGGAGCCAAATCTGCCATGATACTCTCAAAGAATTTTATCGCCTCGGTTAAAGTGTATCCTTCATTAATATTTGCAGATATCGTGACTGCTCGTTGTCTATTGTATCTTGCAAGTTGTTTCGCTGAACCCTCCTCTTTAAAACTAACTAAATTTGATAAAGAAATTAGTTTTCCATTTGTTTCAGAACGAACAAAAATTTTTGAAACTCCTTCTTTATTCCTTCTATCAGATAAATATTGCTGAACTACAATTGGGTATTCTTTACCTAATTTATTGAAAGTTGTAATTTTTTTTCCACCATAAAGAGTCTCAAGTGTTTCTCCTATAGCTTTTGTTGAAAC
>LULQ01000312.1_pt1 | contig 31047 bp, 37 predicted proteins | sample 728091 | NCBI WGS metagenome assembly LULQ01 (sample SAMN03860285, study PRJNA289734) | marine metagenome | biome: seawater column; feature: ocean; material: water; isolation source: Red Sea water column Station 149 - depth 10m | place: Saudi Arabia: Red Sea | collected 2011-10-15 | depth 10 m
AGTATCAGGCACTTTTTCCCTTGGAATGTCTTTATAAGTTTCAATATTTAAAGGATGATAAGGGCTATTTTTACTTAAAGGTTGAGGTGGAGTATCCCAAGATCGTCTAAAAATGTGAACTTGCTCTTCTCCTAATTTTTTTTTCATTTCATCTTTATTTAAACCAGTTAAGGCTCCGTAATGTCTTTCATTTAGCTCCCATGCTTTTATAATTTGATCATCTTTTTCTCTTATTGTATTTAATATAAGCTTAAGAGTATCTATAGATCTCTTTTGATAGGAGCTAAAAAAGTAATCAATTTTAAAATTTAATTCTTTTATAAGTTCACCTGCTTTACATGCTTCAAGTTTGCCTTGTGGAGAGAGTTCAACGTCAACCCATCCTGTAAACTTGTTTTGTAAATTCCATTCACTTTGGCCGTGCCTAATTAATATTAGATGACTCATTTAAATATATTTAATATAGATTATTTCTAAATGTTAAAGACTTCTTTTCATGTAATAAATATTCTTTTAATAATATTTTATTTATATCCTGGCTCTATTTTAGGTTGCTATTTTTATAATGATTGTAATATCCAACCTAGTTTGACAAAAGATTTTATAATTTCATCTAATCATTTTTTTGTTTTCTTAATTTTTGGATTAATTGCATTTATTGCATTTTCAAAAGAAAAAAAAATTATAATGGTATACGTATTTTTTATTTCTATTTTTTTAGAAATAATGCATTTTTTTATTCCAATTAGAGCATTTGAAATAAAAGATTTATTCGGGAATCTTATTGGTGTAATAATATCTTTGATAATATTTAATTCATTTAATTTTTGGAGAAAAAAATATGGACTCTTTTGATGATAGAAAAAAAGGTTTTGAAAAAAAGTTTGCTCATGACGAAGAAAAAGAATTTAAAATAAGTGCGAGACGAAATAAGTATCTAGGAGAATGGGGATCAAAGATTATGGGATATAGCGAGGAACAAACTAAGGAATATATACAATCAGTTATAAAAGCAGATTTTGCAGAAGCTGGTGACGAAGATGTATTTAGAAAAATTAAAAGTGATTTAGAAAGTTTTAACATTTCTGACGATGAAATTCGTAGTAAAATGAATGAGATGAATGAAAAGGCTAAAGAGGAATTGATGCACCAGAAAGTTTTTTTAGGGGCAAGAAACAAACCTGTAAGCTTGTAACTCAAAAAATTTTTTGTGGCGAAATTTCAAAAAAAAAACTAACTCAAAAAATCGATAATCAAATTGTAAAATGTTTTATTGAGAAAAATAATGATAGATATAATAGAATTTTAGCAGAGTGTTTTGTTAAAAATGAAAGTTTATCAGTTTATATGGTGAAAAATGGTTACGCATTTGATTATGCTAAATACTCAAAAAAAAAGTACCAAGAATATGAAAATTTTGCAAAAAAAAATAAACTTGGATTATGGAAAACTAAATTTGAATATCCATGGGTATGGAGAAAAAAAAACAGATAAACTATAAACGAATAAGTGATTCGATCAAAAAAATTAATAGTTTTAATTTCATTTTTATTTATATCTGCATGTTCATCTGTACCAAAAAATACAGCAAATAGTTGTTCAATTTTTTCTGAAAAATATTTTTGGTATAAACATGCAAAAAAAACAGAGAAGAAATGGGGTACCCCAGTTTATTTACAACTAGCTATCATTAAAATGGAATCAGATTTTGATTGGTTGGCAAAGCCACAAAGACAAAAAATTTTTAAGGTTATACCTTACAAACGACCTTCAAGTTCTTTTGGATACTCACAAGCTGTCAAAGGTACGTGGAAACAATATAAAGAGTGTTGATTTTATTGGGTGGTACACAAACAAAACAAAATCTATACTTAAAATACCGTTAGATGACAGTTTCAGACAATATCTTGCTTATCACGAGGGATGGGGCGGATACAAAAATTACAAAAAAAATCAAAAGGTTATCCTTTTAGCAAAGAAGGTAGAGAACAATTCAAATAGATACAAAAAACAACTTAATGAATGTAAAAATTCCTTATCAACTAAAAGGTATATTATTTTTTAGTTTAATTGTTTTTTTAGCTCTAAATCTACGGCATCTATTCTTTTAGTATTTTTTGCAAGAGCCAAATACATTGTTGGAGTAATGTACAATGTAAAAAATGTTGAAATTATCATTCCACCTAAAATTGTTGATCCGACAGCTAATCTTGATCCTTCACCTGCTCCAGGTCCAATATTTCCAATAACTAAAGGCAACATTGCAATCATAGTACTTAAAGATGTCATAATGATAGGTCTTATTCTAAGTTTACAAGCATCTTTAATTGCTGTTTCTATTTTTGCACCTGTTCTTCTTATTTGGTTAGCATAGTCAACAATTAAAATACTGTTTTTTGTAGATATACCAATTAAAATTACTAGAGCGATTTGTGAAAAAATATTTATTGAACTATTTAAAAATAAAATAAATATCAATCCTCCAAACACAGCAAGTGGAACTGTTAAAATTATGATGAATGGATGAATAAATGAATTGAATGTAGCAGCCATAACTAAATATGCAGTAATTAATGCTAAAGCAAAAATAATAAATATTTCATTGCTAGTTTCCTTCAATTCCTCTGACTTACCTTTCCAAGTGATTTGATTTTGTGGCGCTAAATTATTCATTGTATTTTCTAAGTAATTCATTGCCTCAGCTAGACTATAATTTTCGTCAATTGCTGCAGATATGGTAACAGCTCTTTGTCGATTATACCTTGGTAAAGTCTCTGCTGTACCTTTCTCCTCAAACTCAACTAAACTTGCTAAAGATACGAGTTTACCACTTGTTTCTGATCTAACATGTATTTTTGAAATTCCATCTTTATTTCTTCTATCTGCAAGATATTGTTGTAAAATAATAGGATATTCTCTTCCCATTCTATTAAATGATGTAACTCTTTTTCCACCGTAAAAAGTCTCCAAAGTTCTCCCTATTGTCTCTGTAGAAACACCTAAATCTTTTGCTCTATTTTTATTTGTAATTAACTTAACTTCAGGTTTATTTTTTGTGTAATCACTCTCAATTCTCGAAAGATTTCTATTTTTTCTAAGAGTTTGAATTACTTCATTTTGAATTTTCTCTAGCTCCTCATAACTAGTACCATAAATAACCATTTGAACTGGTTTGTTGTAATTAGATACTCTTATAGATTGCGGAGAAATTGGAAAAGCAAAAGCTTGTGGAACTGTAACTATCTTTCCAATAGCTTCTCTTAAAACTGTCTGACTTCCTTTTTTCCTATTTTTCCATTCATCTAGTAATGCTATTATAATAAAACTGTTGTATGTGGTTGCTGATTTACCAAATCCTGGAACACGCATAATTAATCTTTCATAAGGACTATCTTCAGCTTCAAGAAGTTTTAATAATCTACTTTCAATAATTTGTGCCTTATCTTGAGTGTATTCAAAAGAACTTCCCTCATCTGTTGAACCAATTATTAAATATGCACCTCGATCCTCAATAGGGATTAATTCCTTTTTGGTAAAATTGAAAAGGAAAATAGACCCTAAGACTACAAATATTATAAATCCTGATATTATCTTTTTTTTATTTAACCAATATCCCAAGGTTTCGATGTAACCTTCAGAGAAAGATTTAAATAAATTATTAAACTTTTTAACAAATAAACCTTTTTTTTCTTTTTTACTTAAAAATTTGCTACCTAACATCGGAGACAGAGTAAGAGCAACAAATGAGGAAACAACAATTGAAAAAGATAAAGCTATAGCAGTTTCTCTAAATAGTGTACCTGAGATACCCTTTATAAAAATTAGAGGTAAAAATACCGCCACTAAAATTAATGTTGTTGCAATAATTGCAAAGGTAATTTGTTTTGATCCCTTATATGCAGCAACTAAAGACGTTTCTCCTTTTTCAATACGAGTATAAATTGCATCAGTCATTATAACAGAGTCATCTGTTATAATTCCAATTGCTAGTATAAAACTTAGCAAAACGAAAATATTTATTGATAAATCAAAAATATATAAGCCCAAAAAAGATCCAATTAAACTTACTGGAAGTGCAATTGCAGGCACAATGACAGCTTTTAAATTTCCTAAAAATAAATAAATGATTAATACAACTAATACAAAAGCAATTATTAAACTTTTATAAACTTCTTGAATAGCAGTTCCAACATAAGTTGCTCTATTAAATGCAATTTCAAGATTTAAACCATCTGGCAATAAGGGTTTTATTTCATTAATTTTTTTTTTAATTTCATTAGATAGTTCAACTGTAGAGGCACCGCTTCTAGCATAAATACCAATTCCTACAGTTTTTAAATTTTTTGCATTTTTTCTCTGTGCTTTAAACAGAGTTTTTTCTGAGACAGGTCCAAATTCTATATTTGCGACATCAGATAATAATATTGCTTTATCTTTAACTTTTTTAATTGGTAGTGATTTTATTGTTTCTATATTTGTATAAGATTTATCAATGTTTAAAGTTAAGTCTCTATTATCTGCTTCTAAAGTACCAGCAGGAAGATCAACATTCTCATTTCTTAAAGCTCTTTCAACTTCTTGAATAGTTAAATCGTTTGCAGCTAATTTAATTGGATCAATCCATACCCTAACACTTAATTCTCTAAGACCCCCGACTAAAATTCTACCAACATTTGGTACGCTTGAAAAAGCATCCACAAGGTATCTTTCAGCGTAATCCCCAAGATCTAAATCGTTCCATGTAGGAGATGAAAGACTTAGCCACATAGTTGTAGTAAATCCTGCTGCTCTTTTTAAGATTTGAGGAGGACTAGACTCACTTGGTAAATTATCAACTACCCTTGATACTCTCTCTCTAATGTCATTAGCGGCATTGTCTAGGTCTATATCGGTATTAAACTCAATATTAATTCTACTTCTGCCATTTAAAGAGGTGGAATCTATGTTCTTGATCCCTTCAGCACCCCCTATTACATCTTCAATTTTTTGTGTAATTTCCTCATCAATAATTTCAGTAGAAGCTGATTTATAATCTGTTTGAACTTGGACTACAGGTGGTTGAATTCCCTCAGGCAGTTCTCTTACTGGAAGTTCTGAGAAAACAAACATCCCAAAAATAACCAATACTAAGGACATCACCCATGCTACTACCGGTCTTTTAATGCTTATTTCTGTAAGATTCATTATAAATGTTTATCTTAACTTTTTTTCTCAGCTTCAGATTTTTTAAAAATATTTAACTTTTTAAGCCAATCAAATTTTCCTTTTGTCGCTTCACTTTTAGTAGTTTTCTCTTTTTTCCCCCATGTCGATGCTTTCTGTTTTTCACCTTTTTCAATTGGCTTTATTTCTAAATTTGGTCTGACTTTTTTTAATCCCTCAGCTACAATTTTGTCTCCAGAATTTATGCCGTCTTTAATTTCAATAAATCCTTTATAACGATCACCTATATTAACTTTAGTTTTAATTGCTTTGTTTTCATTGTTTACTTTATAAATAAATACATTGTCTCCCTCTACAATTGTGCTTGTATCAGGTGCACCCAAATTATTTCTTACATTGTATCTAATTGAGACTTCAAGAAAAGATCCAGGTAAAATTTCACCTTTTTGATTATCTATTTTAATTCTAATAGGTAATGATCTTGTGTCCTCTGTAATTCTACTTGATATGGAGTCTACTACTCCATCAAAATATTTTTTTGCAGAGCCGGAGTATTTAATTTTAACTGGCAATCCAACTTCAATAAAAGGAAAATAAATCTCTGGGATTTGAACGTCACAATATATTGTTGATGAGTCATCTAAATTTATTAAAAGTGATGATTTTGAAACTTCAACGTCCTCGGAGAATTCTTTTTTACCAATAATCCCATCAAATGGAGCAAAAATTTTCCTATTTTTTAATTCGACTATTACATCATCTTTTTTAACTTTTCGGTTAAATTCTATTGGTTTAATTATTTCAAATTTTTCTATTTTATATGCTTGAGTTTGAATAGGTACTGCCGTACCAAAAGTACTTATATTATTTTCAAAAATCCTTTCTTTAGCGTATGTTACTATTACTCCGGGAGGTGGCATTTTACTAAATTTTTTTTTGAAATGATTTCCAATCATTGTTCTTGCAATGATTACTCCTGCAATAATAAAAAAAAATATAAATATAACTGTTGTAATTTTAGATGATCTTTTCATTTATTTTTTATTCTATTTTTCCGTACTCTGCCCATGAACCATCGTAAATGGTAGGCACATATTTATTATCAACCAAAGAATATGCAAGTGCTAATATACAAGCTGAAACTCCTGAGCCACAAGAAAAAACTAACAATTTATTATTATCAGGATTTATTTGATTAAATATTTGTTTAATTTCTTCAATATTTTTAAATGTTTTGTCTGATCGTATAATATTGGTGAATGGCAAACAGTGTGAGTTCGGTATCGATCCACTTCTAACATTTTTTCTAGGATCAGATACTTTTCCAAAAAATCTTTCTTCACTTCTCGCATCTAAAACTAAAAATTCATTTGTCTTAATATTTAAATCAATCTCAGATTTATTTTTTACCATATTTCTATTTTCAACAGCTTCATATTTCGTTTCTTTAAATTATTATTTTATCTTCGTTTTCTATACCAAGCTTTGAGATATTTTTTGACCAAGTTTTAGCATCTGATAGCATATGAGGAAGATCAGTATTTTTTTCTGAAAACTCATCTAAATCAAAAAAAATTGAATTCTCAATGTGTTCAATTTTATATTCTTCAAATCCATCTCTATTTGTCGAGGGCAGATGCCATGAGGCATCTATTATTTTTACATGACTTAAATTTCCTATTAACCAGTCTGTGGAAACTAAATACATTAGAATTTTTTATCTAAATATTTCTGATGATATTCTTCTGCTGTACAGTAATTTTTTAAGAGTGATAGTTGTGTCACCACTTTTCCATTTAACTTTTTATTTTCAGCTTCAATCATTTTTTCAGCAGACAATTTTTGTTTTTCATTTAAATAAAAAATTTCACTTCTATATTGTGTACCAAAATCATAACCTTGAGAGTTAAGCGTAGTAGGATCATGAAATTCAAAAAAATATTTTAATATATCTGCGTAAGTGATAGTTTTTTCATCATATTCAAGTTTAACAACTTCAGCATGGTTAGTTGTTCCAGTACAAACATCCTTATAAGTTGTGTTTTCAGTATTACCCCCACAATAACCAACCTCTGTTCTAATTATTCCATCTATCTTACTAAATTTTTGTTCAGGACCCCAAAAACATCCAAGTGCTAAAATTGCTATTTCCATTGATAATTAGTGTATTTAATTTAAAGATAATAACATGCTCTCTAAAAATCAATTGGGATTTTTGTACATGTTTCTATCTGTATGTGCATTTTCAGTAATGGATATAATTGTAAAATGGTCTCAACATTACCCTTTGGGTGAAGTTTTATTTTTTAGGGGATTTTTTGGCGTTATTTTTTATTTATTTATTATACCATCAGATAGACGAAAAAATTTTTATTACACTAAGAGGGCAGGGTTACATTTTTTAAGATGTGCTTTTGGATTAATTGCTTTAGTTGCAATATTTATAGCTTTAAGAAATTTGCCATTAGCGACAGTAGTAAGTATTTCATTTGCTGCACCTATATTCACAACTATATTTTCAATTTTTTTATTGAGAGAAAAAGTTGGCATATTTAGATGGTTAGCAGTCATAATAGGTTTTGTTGGAATAATTATTATTACAGAGCCTGGTTTGAGTTCAGTGAACATTTATTACATATACCCAATAATCTTTTGTTTGGGATTATCGTATGTAGCAATTGCTATTAGACAGTTGTCAAAAACAGAGCCAGTTTGGTTAATTTCTCTCTATTTTTCAGTAGCAATCACTTTATTAAGCTTATTTACAATACCTTATGGGTGGATTATGCCAAGTCTATATGACCTTGCATTTTTATCTTTTATAGGTTTTTTTGGAGGCGTTGCAAATTTATGGTTAAGTCAGTCATATAAATATTCTGAGGTATCATTAGTTACTCCTCTTAAGTATTTAGCTTTAGTTTTTGCTATATTTTTTGGATATCTAATTTGGGGAGAGATACCAACAATAAAAACTTTGATGGGGGCAGGTTTGGTAATAATTTCATCATTAATTATTTTTAGAAGAGAGATATATCTCAAAAAACAGTTAACAGTTGGAAGACATGAGTAAACCGCCATCATATTGGAATAAAGCGAGGAGATATTTATCATCAAAGGATAGAGTAATGAAAACTTTAATTGAAAAATATTCTGATGCCTCACTTACAACTAGAAAAAATATATTTCTTTCACTTTGTAAAAGTATTATTGGTCAGCAGATTAGTGTTGCGGCTGCTAATTCAGTATTTTTAAAGTTTAAAAAAAAATGTAAGAATAAAATTTCTCCTAAAACAATTAAAAAATTAACCTTCACACAATTAAAAAGCTGTGGATTAAGCAGGCAAAAAGTAAAAGGAATTAAGTCGTTAGCTGAAAAAATGCTTAACAAAGAATTTAAACCTAATTTAATAAAAAATATGTCAGACGAGCAAGCCATTGAATATTTATCAGAATTGAGACAGATAGGCAGATGGTCTGCTGAGATGATACTTTTATTTACTTATAACAGGTCAAATATTTGGCCTGTTCAAGATATTGGTTTATTGAGAGCTATATCAAATAATTATAAAAAAAAATATTTGCCACCAAATAATTTTGTAGAAAAATTAAAAATTAGATTTTCCCCATATTGTTCAGTAGCAACATGGTATTTATGGAGATCTATAGATGATGAACCTATTCAGTACTAAATCCTTCTACAACTTGCATGTGTCGAACAGTTGTATTTTTAGCTAACGCCCAACCTTTTTGATATTCTTTTGAGTCATGACATTCAATTGCCTTTTGATAATTTGGAAATTCCCAAACAACTGTTCTTAAAAAATTATCTCCCTCAAAAGATTGACTCTTTCCTCCTCTTACTAGAGGCACACCTCCATAACTTTTAATAATTGGTGTTGCTGCTTCAGCATATTTTTTTAAGTTTTCTTGGTTTTCAATTTTTGTATATAAACTTATCCAATATCCTTTCATTATATTTCTCCTTTTTAAATTTTAAAATTTATGATACCAGATTTTATGTCAGAAAAATTAATAATCAGTTTTGAAGAATACCTGGACACAGTAGAAAAACTTGCATTAGAAATAAATAATAATTTTAAACCAACTGTATTAGTTGGAATTATGAGAGGCGCTGCGCCTATAATTGATATTTTATCAAGGATTTTAAAGTTACCTACAGCTTATATAGTAATCCAAAGTTACTCTGGCGAAGGCATGGAAGATAAGCAAGGAGAATTAGTTTTTGCTAGAGATATAAGCTCTATAGCTAAAGAGGAAGACTTTAAAAAAGTTTTATTGGTTGATGACTTATCTGATACGGGTCTTACACTAAATAAAAGCATAGAATGGTTGAAAAATTACCAACCAATTAAAAATCAAATTCAAGAAATTAAAACTGCTTGTTTATGGAAGAAAAAATCATCTAAATTTACACCAGATTTTTGTCCAATTAAGCTCGATAACGATCCGTGGATAGTCCAACCTACAGAGCATTATGAGGAAATGTCTATTGATGAGGTAATTGAAAAACAAGGTAGGGCTAGAGATTAACTCTAGCCCATTTAGATAATTATTTAAGCTACCACGAAACTAATTAAACTTAAAACCGCAATAACCCATATTGCAGGAGAAGTATCAGAAGCTTTTCCTGTAAATAATCTTATTAATGCATAAGATACAAATGCCAAGGCAATACCATTGCTGATACTGTAAGTTAATGGCATCGTTATCATTGCAAGTATTGCTGGGGCTGATTCACCTATATCATTCCACTCAATATCTGTAATGTTTCTTACAAAAAGAACTGAAACAAATAATAGAGCAGCACCATCAATTTGTTTTGGTAAACTAGTTGCTAATGGTGCAAAAAATATGCAAGAAAGAAATAGAAGCCCAATAACCAAAGAAGTCATTCCAGTTTTCCCACCTGCTTTTACACCAGCACCAGACTCCACATAACTTGTTACAGTAGTGGTTCCCATCATTGCACCTGCAACAGTACTTACGCTATCTGATAGCATTGCTTTATTTATATCTTGAACTTTACCTTTTTTATCAACTTTGCCAGCAACATTAGCAACAGAAGTTAATGTTCCTGCAGTATCGAAAAAATCGATAAAAAGTAACGTAAAGATTACCGTCGACATTCCTGCTGTCATAGCCGCAGATAAGTCAAATTCAAAAAGGTATGTCATAGGAGGTGGAGCACTTGCAATACCATTAAATTTTGCAAGACCAGTTGCCCATGAAATTATACTGAACGCTAAAATACCAATAATAATATTTCCTTTTACATTCATTTTTTCAAGCACTACAATTACAATAAAAGTTGCACAACCTAATAAAACTAATGGATTACTTAAGTCTCCAAGTTTTACTAAAGTTACAGGATCGTCAACAACAACTTCCATAATTTGTAATCCAATGATCGCTAAAAATAATCCTATACCTGCTCCAATACCTAACTTTAAGCTTCTTGGAATTGAGTTAATTAACCAAGCTCGAATTGGTGTGAGAGATATAATTAAAAACAATACACCTGCAACAAGTACAGCACCTAAAGCCTCTTGTGGCGTGTATCCCATTCCTGCACAAACTCCAAATGCAACAAAAGCATTAATTCCCATTCCTGGAGCTAATCCGATAGGCCATGTCTTTCCGTAAAATGCCATTATAAAACATGCAAGAGCGGTTGCTAAAATTGTTGCCGTGTAAACTGCCCCAAAATCAAAAAATCCTTTTTCAGGTCCAGCAAATTCCCCTGAAAGTATAAATGGATTTAAAAACATAATGTAAGCCATAGTTAAAAATGTTGTTACACCGGCTATGACTTCAGTACGAAAGTCTGTTTTATGTTTTTTATAATTAAAATAATTATCTAACATTCGTTCCTCCTAAGGAACTATCTTTATTATATTCTTAATTGAAATTCCCGATTTTAGATTGAATTATTAACATTTTTCAACTGTGGGGTTTAAATTTGCCTTATTTTGGTGGTTATAATTTATCATAAAATGTACATGAAAATAAAATTTATTTTAATCTCTGTGTTATCTCTAATTCTCCTATCTGGTTGTCAAACAATCAAAAATAAATCTGATGAAGTTGCAGAAAAAGAGAATGAGAAATATGGACAATTCGTAGGCAAACAAGTTAGTGAATTAAAAATGGAACTTGGAGCACCTACAGAGGATTTTGTTAATGAACTTGGGAATGAAACTTTAGTTTATAAAACTAAAAAATATGGTTTACCTTGTGACAGAAAATTCGAGATTAATTCTTCAGGTACAATTATAGGATTTAATTCAAGCGGTTGTTTTTAAACCTGTGGGGCTTAACCCCACAAGCAAGGTTTACTTATTTGATTTCAATAAGTTTTCTTTTTTTATGCTCTGGTATTATTCTTTCACAAGCAATAGTTAAAAGACCATCTTTTAGTTGAGCGCCATTTACTTTTACATCATCAGCAATTGTAAATGATCTCGCAAAATGTCTTTGAGATATTCCTTTGTGAATTATTTCACCATCATCGTTTTTATTTTCTGACTTATCAACTTGTTTTGTTCTAACAGTTAATAAATTATCTTCAAATTCAACTTCAACATCATTTTTACTGAAGCCAGCAAGCGCAACCTCTATAGAGTATTTGTCTTGTCCAGTTCTTCTGATGTTGTATGGCGGATAGTTTGATTGCATGCTCAAACCTCCATTTCCAAGCATATTTTCGAATTGGTCAAACATATCGTCGAAACCAATAGAAAACGGCCTTAATGAATTGAAGATAGATAGATCCTTACTTGTCATAATTTCCTCCTTTGTTAAGCAAGTATATTTTTGCAAGCCCCATTAGGCGACTTACAAATTATATATAGGAATGAAGTTTATTTTTTCAAGATTGATTAAATTTTATCAGTAATTTTTAATATAAAAGAATAATCTAGTGCAATTTCTTCAATAGCACCATCTCTTCCAGATTTGCCACCGTGCCCAGCATTCATTTCAGTTTTTAATAGCAGTAGATTATTATCTGTTTTGAGTTCTCTAAGCTTAGCAGTAAATTTTGCAGGTTCATCGAAGAGAACTCTGTTATCACTTAAACTTGTAGTAATTAATATATCCGGATAATCCATTTTTTTTATATTGTTATAAGGTGCATAAGAATAAATATAATCGAAATGTTCCTTGTTTTCCTTAGCATTTCCGAATTCATCAAATTCTCCTACAGTAAGAGGAAGTGAATGATCTAAATTTGTTGTTAATGAGTCTACAAATGGAACAGCCATAATGATACCTTTAAATAATTCCGGATTTTTATTAACAACTGCCCCCATCAATAAACCACCTGCAGAACCACCCATTCCAATTATTTTTCCCTTAGATGTATATTTTTTTTCAATAAGAAATTTTGCAACTGCAATATAATCCTCAAAAGTATTTTTTTTATTAAGAAGTTTTCCCTCCTTCCACCATTTCATTCCTTTTTCCATTCCCCCTCTTATATGTGCAGTGACCCATATTATATCTCGACCAATTAAGCTTAATCGCGTTGAAGAAAAGTTGGGTGTCATTGAACTTCCATAGGACCCATAGCCATACAATAGTAAATTAGCTGAGCCATCGACTGGTGTATTTTTATGCCTAGTTATTGTTAATGGAATTAATCTATTGTCATGTGAAGAACACTCAAGCCGTTCCACTATGTAATCATCTGAATTGTGACCAGAGGGAATTTCCTGTTCTTTTAATAATTTTCTCTCTTTAGTCTTAAGATTATACAGATAAGTTCTTCCGGGTGTTTTTGGTGACGAATATGATAAGTGAACCTCATCAGTATTCTTATCTTTTTGAGCTAAAGAAATACCAGGAACAATAACTTTTTCGTCAGAAAAAATAATCTCCTCCTCTTTGTTGGTTTTTGGGTCTCTAAGAATAAGTTTGCTCAATGCGTTTGAGGTTTCAGATCGTATTATCCAATTTTTTAAAAATACTAAACCACCTATCAAAACTTCGTTTCTTGCTGGTATAAAAACTTCCCAATTTTGATCTTCCAAACTTCTTGCTCTCTCAATTTTAAAATCTTTTCTTGCTCTCTCAATTTTAAAATCTTCAGCATCTTTATTGGTGTGTTTATAAAAATTTTCATCCCAAGAATTTACGGAATAGATTATTCCTCTTTCCCTTTTTTGAATAAGTTTTGGTTTTGGTTCCTGCTCGTCCACTGCAAAATAATATTGTTCTGATGTATTATGATCAGAAGAGGTAATAAAAAAAAATTTTTCATCTGAACTAATACCTAACCCAACCGTGAATGCTTCACTTTTTTCCTCAAAAATAAGCTCATCATCTAAAACACTGCTACCCAATTTATGTCTGAATATTTTTCTTGGTCTATGATGTTCATCAAGTTTTGAGTAAAAAATGTACTTATCATCTAAACTGAAAGTGATGCTTCCACTTGTTTCCTGTATTTTTTCGGTGATTAATTTATTTGTTTCTATATCTCGTACATGAATTGTGTAATATTCAGATCCCTTCAAATCTAGAGAGTAAGCAAGATATTTATCATTAAAACTAACTTCCAAATCTCCTAAACCAAAATATTCAGTATTTAATTTTTCTTTTTCCTTATCGCCATTCCAAATTTCCTCTACTTCATTGGTATTAATTTTTTTTCTTAATTTAATTGAATAATTCCCTTTTTCTGTTGTTTTGGTCCAATACTCATAACGAACATCTTTATAAGGCAACGATTGATCCTCTAATTTTATTCTTCCTTTGATTTCATCAAATATTTTTTTTTGACTATCTTTAGTATTTTTCATTTGATATTCAAAATATGCATTTTCTTCCTCTAGATATTTTCTAACTTCAGGTAAAAGCTTTGAACTATCCTTGAGGACTTCTAAAATATTTTTTTGATGTATCCAGCTATAATTATCTTCCCAAGAGACATCGTGACAAGATTTTACTTCTAGTTTTTTTCGTAATTGTGGTATTTTCATTATGAAATTTATTACATGAATTATTTTATTTTAATACTTATTATTTTTATTGTTGTATATCTGTTCCTAAACTGGTTTGCCAAAACTTCTTCGAAAAAAATTTCAAAGTATATTAGATTATTTATAATTTTTTTTTCAGTTCTTTTAGCATTTCTCATGTTTTATGCAGGAAGGTATATTTTCTCATTACCATTTTTGTTGGCAATACTTCCTTTAATTAAAACAAAAGCTGGTATTACTTTGCTTCAATTAATTAGGATCTGGGGACTTTTGCGTGTTTTAAAAAGCTCTGGAAGATTTAATTTTAATAATTTTAATCAAGCCAACAATACTCAAAATATGAAAATTGATGAGGCATTTAAAATTTTAAATCTTGATATGAATAAAAAATATTCAAAAGAAGAAGTAATGAAATCTTACAAGAGCATTATGAAAAAAATTCATCCAGATGTAAGTCCTGAACTTTCAAGATTGGCATCTATTGTAAACGAAGCTAAGGATGTTGTGATAAAAAGTATAGATATTTAATCTTTACTAAAAAAATATTATCTATTAATTTATTATAATGAGTAAGGTAAATGGTATATACGCTGCAACACTATCAGTATTAAATGATGACTTGTCCCTAAACATTAAAAAAACCATTAATCATGCAGAGAATGTAATGGAATTAGGGTGTCACGGTGTAGTTTTTTTTGGCAGTACAGGCCAGTCACAACTAATTTCTTTATCCGATAAGATACAAATGATCAATAATTTACCTGGCAGTCAACATAGAGAAAAATTTATAATCGGCACTGGCTTGAATTCGCTAGGTGACACAATCAATTTGATGAGTATTTCACTATCGAATAAATTAAACAAATTTTTAATAATGCCACCTGCTTATTACAAGTATCAGGACGATGATGTTATAAATTTTTACTCAAAGATTATTGAAGCTTTACCTGAAAGTGAAATAATACTTTATAATTTTGAAAAATTATCTGGTTATGTTTTTAGTTTAGAATGTATTGAAAAATTAGTCTCTAAATTTCCAAAACAAATTATTGGTGTAAAAGATAGCTCATATAACCTGTATAAAAAACTAAAAATAGATAATTTTTCCATCATGCCTGGCTCTGAAATAAAACTGCTGGAGGGACTATCTATTGGTTGTTCTGGAATTATTACTGCAACTGCAAATGTTACAGCTTCACTTGCAAGAAATGTTTATGATGATTTTGTAAACAAAAGAGATCAGACACAAAATCAAAAATTATGTGATGTAAGAAGTACGTTTGACAAATTTAATTTAATTTCAGGATTACATACCTTTTTAAAAAGTAAAGACAATAATTTTAAAAATTTATTACCACCTCTTCACTTACTACCCAAAGATCAAGAGCATGAATTAAAAACTTTATTAAAAAATTTAAATTTTGATATTGAAATACCAAGAGCTGCATAATGAATTTAGCTAATTTTTTAAATAAAATATTTACTCAGGATGGATTTATACTAATTGATTATAATTCAAAAAAATATCAAATAGGCAAACCTGTTAAAGAAAAACCTATAAACTTAAGAATATTAGATAAATCTTTACATTACAAATTAATGTTTTATCCAGATTTATATTTAGGAGAGGCTTATACAGACGGATCTTTGATAATAGAGAATGGAACACTTACTGAGTTTTTAGAAATAGCATTTAAAAATATAGGGAGAAGTGAAATAAGTACATATAGCAAGATACTAAAAAAAATTAGAGGAACCTATAGATACCTTACTAATTATAATCAAATTACAAAATCAAAAAAAAATGTCAGTCACCATTATGATATATCTGAAAAACTCTATGATCTTTTTTTAGATGAAAAAAGACAATATTCATGTGCTTACTTCAAAGATGACAATAATACTTTAGATGAAGCTCAAAATAATAAAATTGATCATATAATAAAAAAATTAAATATAAAACCAAATCAAAAAGTATTGGATATAGGATCAGGCTGGGGCTCTCTTGCAATCGACATTGCAATGAAAACAAGTGCTCATGTGGTTGGAATAACACTTTCAGAAAATCAGTTAGAATACAGTAAAAAAAAAGTTAAGGAATTAAATTTAGGCAATCAAGTAGATTTTAAACTTATTGATTATAGAGAAATAAACGAAAAGTTTGATCGAATTGTAAGTGTTGGAATGTTCGAGCACGTAGGAAGGAAATATTATCAAAAGTTCTTTAATCAAGTTGCAAAATTACTTAATGAAGATGGAGCAGCTTTAATCCACACAATTGGTTCTGTAAACAGCCCAAGAGACCCACAGCCGTGGATAAATAAGTATATATTTCCAGGCGGTTATACTCCAAGTTTGAGTGAGGTTGCCAGCCCGATTGAAAATTCCGGTTTAATTATAACAGATTTAGAGGTTCTAAGAATGCATTACACCCACACCCTCAGACATTGGAAAGAGAGATTTTTATTAAAAAAAGATCAAGTTTTAGAAATGTTTGATGAAAGGTTCATGAGGATGTGGGAATTTTATCTTGCAAGTTGTGAAATGGCTTTCAAATGGGGAGATCAGGTTGTATTTCAGTTACAATTAACAAAAAAATTAACTTCGGTTCCTAATACTAGAGACTATATTTATTAAATTATTACTGATAGATCTTAAAATTCACTTTGATGAAGAAAAAAAAAAATAAAAAAAAAAAATCAAAAAAAACTAAAACTAAAAAAAATAAACACAGAAAAATAAGAAAAATTAAATATGCGAAAAATATAATTTCTACACCAAAAAAAAGTGAGAGTTTAATTCTTAAAACGATCAGAATCCAAGAGCTATTGACAAAGCAATTGCTAAATTTTTTCAAAAAATTGATCAAAAAATAGTTGAGTACAGAGAAATTAAAGCAGAGGAGAAAAGAAGAATTAAATTAGAAAAATTAGAAATAGCTCAAAAACAAAAGATACTTTTACAAAAGCAAAAAAAGGAAGACGACGAAAATAAATTAAAGCTTAAACAAAAAGAATTAAGAGAAGAAGAAAGATTAGAAAAAGAGAGAGCAAAAGATATAAAAATCTTTTTAAGAAAAGAGCAAGCATTAATAAGAAAAGAACAAGCAGAAAGACAGAAAAAATTCTTACAAGAAATTAAATTAGAACAACAAATAGAAAAGTTCAGAATTAGGGAAATTAAAGAACTTGAAAAATTAGAAAAAATTGCACTTAAGGAAAAGAGAGATGATTATTCAGGTTTACAAGAAAGAATAGAAAAACTTAAAAATAAATATCAACAACTAAGGGATCAAAAAATCAGAGAAAGAGTTGAGGCTCTAGGCGTTGAAATCCAAGAAGGAGATGATAGAGAAACACTTTTAAAAAAAGAAAGAGAATACAATATCGCCAGACAAAAAATTGAACTGGCTCTTGAAAGCTTTTATAGAAGTGCAAATAGTTTAGTTTTTCAACTTAACAAAAGATATATTACAAAACATATGTCCATACTTAGATGTATAGATAGAAGATTTGAAACAGGAGAAATATTTATTAAATGGGATGAAACAATTGATGATGACTGGTTAATTCTAATTTATATTAAAGATAATGCCCCAGATAAAGGAATTATAATTGAAGATAAATCGAATGAAGAAAAAAATCTTTCTTATGAATACAAACCTAGTGAAATTTTTAAAGCATCAGACACGATGGTGGACTCTTTAACACAACTAATCGCCAGAAAAAGATCTAAGAAAAACTAAACTTGTAATTCTTTTATCAATTTTTTTATTAATTCAATGCTTTCGCCACTTTTAATCAATGGGTAAATTGTTTTTGCCTTTTCTAAGTCAGTTATAGCTTTTTCATACTCCTTTAATGATAAATAAATCTGAGCTCTACCTGATAGTGCTCCAAAATGTCTTGGCTCTAGAATTAAAACCTGTTCAATATCTTTTAAAGAAGCATCATAATTTCCCATTAAAAATAGCAAAGTCGCTCTTTTATTCCAAGCTTCAGCCCAGCTGGGATCTTCACTAATTACATCACTAAACAACTTAAGTGCCAGACGATATTGATTGTTATTCATTGAAAATGTGCCATTTTCAAGCTTATCAGTTAAATATTTACTTTTTGGGTGAGTAACCCAATTTCTCCAAATATTTTTTTCAATATACTCTGCAGCATAAATACTTTCAGCCTTTTGCAATTCATCGAAAAGACTATTTAATTCTTTCGCATTTAAATTTAAAAAAGAAAGGCAAAGAATTAAAATAGTAAAAGTAATTTTTTTAATCACTAACATAAACTGAAATACCTCGAGAATTAATATCTACATCAAATTTTTTGTGCAGAGGAGGGAAAGCTCTTTGAGAGCAATCTAAACGATCACAAGTTCTACATGATACACCAACAGGAATTTCGGACTTTTTATCATTTAAATCTAAATTTTCTGTATATACAAAATCTTTAGCATATTTAGCTTCGCACCCTAAACCAATAGAAAGCATACTTTTCTTCTGGCCATATCTTCCAATTCCTTTTTCCACAGTGCGTGCAATACAAACATATTTTTCTCCATTAGTCATTTTACTTACAGCAGCTTGAATTACCCCAGGCCTTGAAAAAGCTGAATAAACATTCCAACGAGGACAAGCACCGCCATATCTTGGTATTTCAATACCAGATAATGAAAATCTTTTTGAAATATTACCAGCAACATCAACTCTCAAAAAATGAAACGGTACCCCAGGTTTTTTTGGATCATTTAAACATGTAACTCTATGTGTAACTTGTTCAAATGAAGTTGCAAATGTATTTTGTAAAAGTTCTAAATCGTATTTTAGTTTTTTACACTCTGAGTGAAATAAATTGTAAGGCATTAAAATTGCTGCACCACAATAATTTAATAGAGCAACTTTTGATAATTTTTTTGATTCCTCAGATGGAAAATTAAATGTTTCTAAATACTCGTTAATTAAATCTTCTGCTCCCTCTTGTGCGATTTGGGCAGCTGCATGAAGCTTTTTTGTTTCCAAAGATAAGTAATCTGACAAATAAAGCTCTTTATTTTTTTTATTATAGATTTTGGAAAATGGCTTACCTTCCTCTGGAATAATATCCTTTACTGTGATACCGTACTCTGTTTTTAAAAATTCACATAAAGCGATATATCTTGTTCTATTATTTTGTTTTATTTTTTCGAATATTTCATTTGCAAAATTTTCAAGTTTAGAAAAATAATTTTTGTTTTCCTGAAGAAAATCGGAGATTACTTCACCAGTATATCTAAATCTTCAAAAAGTTGATCGTCCAAAAGTTCAGATATTGTATTGATCATATTAACATCTGATTTAGAGGTCAGATCAGAGATATTAATTTTTAATTCATCACATATTTTAATTAATAGATCGCCATCAATTTTTCTTTTTCCACCTTCAATTAATGCTAAATAGCTAGGTGAGATATTCAATTGGTTAGCAAGTTTATTAGCTTGCAAACCTATTTGTCTTCTAAAGGCTTTAATTTTTGGACCTAATTTAAAATCTAATTGACTCATTTACTATTTGTAAATTTTGTAAATTTATTTTTACAAAAAATTTCCTTTATTTACCTTATTATATAACGTTTTTTGTGGAATTTGTAAATATTGTAAATTATAAGATTTACATGGACAAAGATAAGATTAAAAACAACGAAATTGAAGCACAAATTATTAGTAAAGAAGATTTGGACCAACACAATAGCAGAGGAGTTTATATGCGAGACGATCATTGCGATTGGGGTTCAAGTGGATTAGATCAGTTAATAAAGCCTATTAACGAAAACAATTAGATCTTTTTACTTTTATTCAATTTCAAAAATAAACAACCTTTACAGAACAGGAAAAAATGAGCGCAGAGAATGTTTCTTACGATTTAAAAAGATTTGCCGGCATTAAAAGAGATTATACTCCAGAAGAAGTAGAAAGATTAAAAGGTTCGCTCAAAATTGAATACTCTCTCTGTAAAAATCAGTCACAAAAACTCTGGAAATTACTTAATTCTGAAAAATATGTAAATACATTAGGCTCGCTATCAGGAAATCAAGCTGTTCAACATGCAAAGGCAGGATTAAAAGCAATTTACTTAAGTGGATGGCAGGTTGCGGCAGACGCAAATAGTGCTGGAGAAATGTATCCAGACCAATCACTTTATCCCTATGATAGTGCGCCAAAACTTGTGGAAGCAATGAATAACTCATTGATAAGAGCTGATCAAATTCAGCATATGGAGTTGACTGATGGAGATATGAAAAAAGAAAATTCTATTGATTATATGTTGCCAATAATTGCTGATGGAGAAGCAGGATTTGGGCCATATGGGCGGTAAAGTTTTAGTTCCAACAGGCACAATGGTTAGAAACCTGAAGGCAGCAAGGTTGGCAGCTGATATTGCTGATGTTCCTCTCATTATACTTGCAAGAACAGATGCCAATGCTGCTAAATTAATCACAAATGATTTTGATGAAAATGATAAACCATTTTTAACAGGCGAGAGATCACCTGAAGGTTTTTATTACGTAAAGGATGGAATTGAGCAAGCTATCTCTAGAGGTCTAGCTTATGCGCCATATGCAGATCTTATTTGGTGTGAAACAGCAACGCCAAATTTAAAAGAAGCAAAAAAATTTGCTGATGCTATTCACGAAAAATTTCCAGGTAAATTATTAGCCTACAACTGTTCACCATCATTTAATTGGAAAAAACATTTGTCAGATGATGAAATTGCATCTTTCCAACAAGAAATTGGAAAAATGGGTTATAAATTTCAATTCATAACTTTAGCAGGTTTTCATACTCAGAATATTGCAATATTTGAGCTTGCAGAAAAATATAAATCAAAAGGGATGAGCGCTTATTCCGAAATTCAAGAGCATGAGTTTGCTAGAGAAAAAGATGGTTATACTAGCGTTAAACATCAAAGAGAAGTAGGAACATCATATTTTGATGCAGTATCTAACACGATAAGTTCTGGAAAAAGCTCAACAACTGCAATGGAAGGCTCAACAGAATCTGAGCAGTTTTAGTAACTAGTTTTTTAATTTTTGAACTTGGTCCCAAGCAGAATTTATAGATCTCATTTTCTTTTTACTTTCTTCTATAACTTCAGGAGGAACACCTTTGCTTAAAAGCAAATCAGGATGGTGTTCTTTACTTAGTTTAATATATCTTTTTCTTATTTCCGTTAGGCTATCATCAGGATTACTTTCAAGCACTATATAAGGGTTTAGCTTATCAGATGACTTTCTGCTTTCCTTCAAACTATTAAATTGACTTTCACTGAGGCCAAATATTCTTGCAATATCCTCTATCATAACCAACTCGGCTTGACTTATGTTACCGTCAGCTTCAGCTATGTAGAATAAAATATTTATAACCTCCTCAAGTACGTTTAAATTTCCTCTATAAATTTGAGCAATTTGTTCTGCATATGGCTTATACCCAGTAGACTCATTTTTTGCTTTATTAAAAATTTTTCCAACTTGATCTATTTCATTTTCAGGAATTTTAAGTTTATCTTTAACTGCAATTAACTCTTCTTTACTAACTTGTCCATCTGCTTTACTTAATTTTGCAGAGAGAACAATTAAAGACAGTGCAAAGATTTGTTGTGGTTGTGCAAAAGAATTATTTATTGAGCCTTTTGCTCTAGATATCTTTCCACCGATCAAGGAACCTAACAGCATACCAAAAGGTCCTCCTAGTGAAAAACCAATCATTCCACCTATTAAACTTCCCCAAATAGACATAAATATTTTAAAATTATATAATAAATTTTAAAATGTTAACAACTTCTTTGATCTTATTTATACTTTTTTTACTATTCAGCTGGGTAGCCTCATGGATTAGATACTTTAACAAATTAGATAAAAGATTTGGCGAGTCCATTTGGAGATATAGTTATGACCATCATGTGGTAGGCGAGAGGGATATTTCAATTTTAGATGATAGGGAGTTTGTCCTATTGAGACGGAAAAGAAACAGTGTAATTACAACTATGTACTTTATTGTTTTTTTAGCATTTATCTTTTTTATGTCATTGATGGGCGACATACTTATAAAAATAACTGGTTAGTTTTTTAGTTGTTTTCTATTTTTTAAATATAAGAAAAAAGCAACAATTTCATAACCTATATAAAAAAAATGGTAAACAATTGGTAATTTAAAAAATTTGTATAAAATTTTGTATTTTGGGATTTCTTTCCAGACTAATAAAAAAGCATCAACGCCAACATAAATTTTTCCTTCTTTTTCTACATGTAACCTTCTTAAAAGCTCTTTATCAGATTTATTTGTTTCATCTTCTGCTTCTTTATTTTTAGTTATATCTATCCAGTTTAACTCACTAATATTTTCTTTTTTATAAAGGTTAATTTCTGCTCTACAAATACTACAAGAATTATTAAAATAAACTTTCATCAATTAAATTTATAATGATTTTTTTAATTTTTCTTAATGTGATAAAACGACTGTTGAAATATTAATTATGGCAACTACATTAACTCAATGTCAAATTTCTTCAAAAATAGCGACTTAGATAACACTAAAGCAGAGATTATCGTATCAGATACACTAAATAATTGTGATGACGGGGAGTTATACTTAGAAAATTCGAAATCAGAATCAATCTTATTAGACGATAACAAAATTAAAAACTCAAGCTATAGCTCTGACTTAGGCTATGGTTTTAGGGCAATTACAGGAGAAGTTGTAGCTTATTCTCATTCTAATGATATTTCAAAAGACTCTATTTTAAAATCAAGTGAAAATCTTAAAGATACACTTAAATCGAAAAAGGGTACCTACAATCATGAAATTCCTAAATCAAATAAAAAATATTATGAAGATCTAAATCCAATTGAGGAAAAATCACAAAATTCAAAAATAAAAATTTTAAATGAGGTAAATAATTACATTAGATCCAAAGGCGATATTGTTAGCCAGGTAACAGCCAGTTTTTTAGGTGAACACAAGGAAATCGAAATTATACGATCAAATTCTGAGGTTTTAAAAGATGTAAGACCGCTGGTTAGATTTAATGTTTCAGTAGTATTAGAAAAAAATGGAAAAAAAGAAACTGGTGTTTATGGTATTGGTGGAAGACAGTCCTATGATGAATATTTAAAAAATGAAAACTGGAAACATGTTTGCGACGAAGCTTTTAGAATTGCTGATGTAAATCTTAAAAGCAAACCAGCTCCTGCTGGAGAAATGAAAGTTGTTTTGGGACCAGGTTGGCCAGCGATATTAATTCATGAAGCAATTGGACATGGTTTAGAGGGAGATTTTAACAGAAAGAAAACTTCAGCATTTCATAATTTGATGGGCCAAAGAGTTGCTAGTGAGGGAGTAACAATAGTAGATGATGGTACTTTAAATCTTCGAAGAGGAAGTTTAACCATTGATGACGAAGGCACACCAACAGAGAACACTGTGTTAATTGAAAACGGAATACTTAAAAACTTTATGCAAGATAGGCTTAATGCAAGGCTTATGAATACGAAATCTACAGGTAGTGGTCGAAGAGAAAGTTATAAACATGTCGTATTACCAAGAATGAGAAATACAATGATGTTAAGTGGAAAATATTCACAAGATGAAATGATAAGATCAGTTGATAAAGGTATATTTGCAGTGAGTTTTGGAGGAGGACAAGTCGATATTACCTCAGGAAAATTTGTTTTTAATTGCACTGAAGCTTATGAAATTAATAATGGAAAAATAGGCTCTCCAATCAAAGGCGCTACATTAATTGGTGACGGTCCATCAATTTTAAAAGAAGTTTCAATGGTTGGGAACGATATGAAACTAGATCCTGGAATTGGCACATGTGGAAAAGCTGGACAAGGTGTTCCTGTAGGAGTCGCTCAACCATCTATTTTAATAAATAAAATGACAGTTGGTGGAACACAACTTTAACAAATGGTCAAAGATCAAGAGTATTTAAATAGTATTGCAAGTCAAACAATTGAGTATTCAAAAAAGCTCGGTGCCACAGATGTAAATGTTGAGGTTGTTCATTCCATCTCAGAAACAGTAAATTTAAGAAATAAACAATTAGATGAATCAAACAGATCTGATAGTTTTGCTATAGGCATTACGACTTATATAAACAAAAAAAAATCAACTATCTCATCCTCAAATTTATCAAAAGATAATATTAAAATACTTACAGAAAGATGCATTGAGACAGCAAAAATAACTCCTGATGACGAATTTAATTCATTACCTGACAAGGAATTAATGGCAAAAAATTTTGAAAGTTTGGATCTTTATGATGAATTTCATGTTCCAAATAATAAAAAAATAGACATTTTAAAAGAAGCTGAGGAAGCTGCATCAAAAGAAACTAAAATTATTAACACTGAAACAGACTTTACTGAAAATAAGTCAAATTTTGTTTTAGCAAATAGCAATGGTTTTATAAATGGATATAAAACTTCAAACTTTAATATTAGTTGTGTAGCGGTTGCTAAAAAAGATAGCCAAATGGAGAGAGATTATGACTTTACTACTAAAAGACATTTTTCTGATTTAATTAACCCTAAAAATATAGGTGAAAGTGCTGCAGCAAATACGGTAAAAAAATTAGATCCTAAGAAAATAAAAAGTGAGAAAATAGGTATTGTATTTGATAAAAAAATTTCGAAAGGTATTTTGAATGTTTTATCTAGCGCAATATCTGCAGGGGCTATTTCAAGAGGAACCTCATTTTTAAAGAATAAAATTGGTGAAGAAATTTTTCCTAAATCTCTAAATGTTATAGACGATCCAAAAATAAAAAAAGGACTTGGCTCTAAAAATTTTGATAGCGAAGGAGTAGAAACTAACAATCTTAAATTAATCGAAAACGGTGTACTAAAAAGTTATTTAGTAGATACTTATTACGGAAAAAAATTAAATTTGAAATCAAATGGTAGATGCGGTGGTACAAGTAACTTATATTTTGAAAATGGGAGTATGCCTCTTGAAACACTACTTAAATCAAGTAAAAAAAATTTATACATTACAGAAACAATTGGACATGGCACAAACCTTGTAACAGGGGATTATTCTGTTGGAGCAAATGGTTTTATGGTTGAAAATGGTGAATTTATATATCCTGTAAGTGAAATTACAATTGCAGGAAATTTTAAGGACATATTTAAAAATATTACTTTGGCTAATGATCTAGAATTTAAATACTCTACTAATGCACCAACTCTTTTAGTTGAGGGTATGATTGTAGCTGGAAGGTGAAAAGTATTTGCGTAATTGGTAGTGGGATTTCTGGATCAACAATTGCCAATTTGTTATCTAAAAAATACAAAGTTGATGTTTATGAAAAAGCTAAAGGAATTGGTGGCAGAAGCTCTCATAGAAGGTATTTAAACAAACTAGGTTTTGATCACGGGCTACAATATATCTCTCCAAAAACGAGTAAATTTAAAAAATTTTGTTCTGGATTACAAAAAAAAAGAGTTTTAAAAAAATGGCAGGGTCCACATAATTTTGATCACAGTAAAGTTTTAGAGAATAAAAAACATACCAAACTTATTGGAGCAAAAGGAAATAATGCAATATCAAAATATTTATTAAAAAATATTAATTGTATTTTTGAATATGAGCTATCTAAAATTGAGAGGATAAGAAAAAATTGGAAATTAAGTTTTTTAAATGGTGATGTTAAATATTATGAAATATTAATAATATCAATTCCTTTTGCACAATCAAAAAAACTATTAAAAAAATTTCTTCCTAATTTCTTCAAGAATAAAAAAGTAAAAATGGAGGCAAATATCACAGTTATGACTGTAACAAATAAAATTAAAAATAATTTTTCAAGTTTCTTATTTAATGATGAAGTAATAGGGTGGGCAGCTAAAGAAAATAGCAAAAAAAGGTTTAAGTACAAATACGATCTTTGGACAATTCAAAGCACATTTAAATGGGCTAATAGAAATATTTTATATTATAGAAATAATAAAAAAAAATTTACGAATTTTTTGATCAATAGATTTAAAAAATTATCCAAAATAAATATCAATAAAATATATTTTTCAAATATCCATGGTTGGAAATATTCTGCAAACAAAAAAAACTTAAATATTCTATCTTTATGGAGTAAATCTTTGAAAGTTGGGATTTGTGGTGATTGGTTCGGAGGCCCTCGTTATGAAAATGGATGGATAAGCGCCAGTGATTTATATAAAAAAATTACTAATTAACTTTTTTTAGTCTGTACTCCCAAGTACCTAATCTTTTATATCGAATTTTAACTATCATTGCTCTTTTTTTATCGTACCAAATTTCAAAATCTAGTCTCTTATCTTTTGGAAGACTTTCATCAGTAGATTTAAGTCTAAATTTTTCAACATTAATTTCATTTTCATAAAGTCTAATTTTTTCCTTTTTTAGAAATTCTACTGACTGTTTTTTGATACTTCCAGAAAGTGGACTAATTTGAGTATCTGATTGTAACAATCTATGATTCCACCAATTACCAATTACGTTCTCTAAATTTCCGGTTCCTTTATAAGAAGATCCATTAATTTTAAAATTTCTATTTTCTTCATCGAAGAACACTTCCACAAATTTTTTTTTATCATTTTGTACTGTATCTGATTTAAAATAAATTAGTTGATCATTTTCATAAATTTCCAAACCTTCACTAATAACTGAGAAAACTGTTATACCCATTAGTTTAACTTCAAAGTTTGTGATATTTGTTACTTCAAATTTTTTTTGAGTTTTATTAAAAAAAAATTTACTAAAGCCTATATATTTATTGTCTTTAAATATTTCCATTTCAATCGATTTAATATTTTTATAATGATCAGTGTGAGCATATGCATTTATTTTAAATAAAATTCCTAAAGCAATGAAAAAGATTAAAATGATTTTATTCATAAAATTTATTAAATTATTTTAATAGAAATTAATATTTAACTAAAGTGAGAAGATATTAGAAGAGAATATAGATAAACTTATTTTCTGTTGTTTATACATAAATTCTGTTATGCAATATGATCTTTGATTGATAATGTTTTTAACTATTAAAAAAATTCCAATAAAAACGTGGAGCTCTGAAAAACCTTTAAATTTCAAACCTAAATTTTCAACCTTTTTTTTTCTTTGTTTGGGATTAGTTTTGTTTGGTTTAGGAGAAGGTCTTTTAGTTTTATCAACAACTGGTAATTCACCGTGGTCAGTATTTGCTGAAGGAATATCCAAAAAAACGGACATATCGATTGGTGCAGCTACATTTATTGTAAGTGTGAGTGTCTTATTTTTGTGGATTTTTCTAAAACAAAAGCCAGGAATAGGAACAGTTATGAATATTATCATTATTGCTGGAATGATTGATGTAACTTTATATTTGTTTGATCCACCAACAAATTTTTTTTCTAAATATTTATTATCAGTTGTTTCAGTATTGTTAGTTGGATTAGGTAGTGGAATATATTTAGTTGCTAACTTAGGACCAGGACCGAGAGACGGTTTAATGACGGGATTAACAAAAATTATGAATTTACCAATTGCTTTTGTGAGAGCTTGTCTAGAAATTTCAGTTGTATTAATTGGATGGTATTTAGGTGGAACTGTTGGTGTTGGAACATTAATATTTGCATTTGGGATAGGCCCTGCAGTTGCCTTTGGTTTATTCTTTGTTAATAAAATTAGTTAGCTAAAGAGGCTGCTTTTTCAATTCTTTTTCTCTCGTGAGGATCTAAAATTGATTTTCTTAATCTGCATGATTTAGGAGTTATCTCTAAAGCCTCGTCAGTGTTTAGCATGCTTAACTGCTCAGCAATTGACATTTTTCTCACTGGAGTAAGGACAACATTTTCATCTGTTCCTTGTGTTCTCATATTTGTTAATTTTTTTCCCTTCATGACATTAATTATCATATCTCCAGGTTTTGGAGCTAAACCAACTATCATACCTGAATAAACAGGATCATTATGAGTTACGAACATTTCACCTCTTGCTTGTAGATTAAATATTGCAAAGGCAACAGCTTTACCTTGTTCCATAGAGATTAAAGCACCATTTCTTCTACCTTCCATCTCTCCTTCAAATTTACTATATGAGTGAAAAATTCTATTTATTACGCCTGTGCCTTTTGTAAGAGTTAAAAATCTACTTGTATAACCCATCAGACCTCGAGTAGGTGCATGGAAAATAAGTCTCTTTTTATTTTTGCCTGTATCCTTAAGATCTATCAACTTTCCTTTTCTTCTATTCATAGAGTCAATGATTTTTGATGAATATTCCTCATCTAAATCTACGGTTATTTCTTCAAAAGGTTCTAATTTATTTCCATCATCATCTTTTTTGAATAAAACTCTTGGTGGGCTAACGGTTAGTTCAAATCCTTCTCTTCGCATTTGTGTAAGAAGAATTTCTAACATTAATTCACCACGTCCACTTATTTCAAATGCATCTTTATTTTCATTTTCGGAAAATGTAATTCCCACATTATTTTGTGCCTCTACCATCAATCTTTCTCTGATCTGAGTACTTGTTAATTTTTTACCTTCGGTACCTGCGAGTGGCGAACTATTTACAGTAATCTTTATTGACATTGTTGGTGGATCTATTGGAGTAGCTTGAATTGGATTATCTACATCTAGATCACAAATAGTATCAGCAACATTTGCTTTTTCTAAACCAGCTACAACGACTATATCTCCAGCTTCACCTATATCTATCGGAACTTTTTTTGTACCTTCATATCTAAATATTTTAGTTAATCTTCCCTCATCAACTTTTTCACCATCTAAATTTATTGCTTTAATTTGTTGGTTTGCTTTTGCTGTACCTTGAGATATTCGTCCAACTAAACTTCTACCTAAGAAACTATCAGCATAAAGTAGGGTAGATAGCATTGCAAAAGGTTTTGTCTTATCAAATTTTGCTGGTTGTACATGTTCAATTATTAAATCTAATAATGGATGTAAGTTTTCCCTAGGGCCATCAATTTCTTTACTAGCCCAACCCGATCTACCACTAGCATATATAACTGGAAAATCTAATTGCTCTTCGTTAGCATCTAAACTTACAAATAAGTCAAAAGTTTCATCTAAAACTTCATTTGCTCTTTGATCTGGCTTATCTAATTTATTTATCACAACTATTGGTTTTAGCCCTTGCTTTAGTGCTTTTGCCAAAACAAATTTAGTTTGAGGCATCACTCCCTCAGCCGAGTCAATTAATAGCAAAGCTCCATCTGCCATACTTAAAACTCTCTCTACTTCTGCTGCAAAATCTCTGTGTCCAGGAGTGTCAATTATGTTTATTCTTGAATTATTCCAATTAATGGATGCTGGTTTGGCTAAAATTGTAATTCCTCTCTCTTTTTCAAGTTCACCGGAATCCAATAATCTTTCATCTATAACTTCATTTTCTCTAAAAGATCCGCTTTGTTTCATCAGATTGTCGATTAAGGTTGTTTTACCGTGATCGACGTGAGCGATAATGGTTATGTTTCTAATTTCAGTTGTCATTTGAGCGCCGTTATATATAAAAAATATTTTTTTAAAACATCTAAAAACTCTTAATTACAAAGCGTTTTTTCTCAATTACTAAGTGATGGATACAACTTGAGTATAAATATAGACTCGCAATATGTGGTTAACCAGAAAAAGACTACATAAATTTGTTAGATTAAGTTTTCATCCACCATGAAAAAGATACAGTGGATAAATAAATATATTTTTATAACAATAATATGAAAAGATACTTATTTATTATCATATTAATTTTATTGGTAAATCCACCATCAAATGCAGATCACGACTCTTTTCCATACGGATTTTCTTTTTTTCCAAAGTATAAAATTGAGGGATCCGATCAATATCGTCAATTTAAAACTAAACTTATTAAAGACAAACTTATAAAAAAACAAATTAAAAATTTTAAAAAAACAGGATTGGTAAGTTATATTTTTTATGAAAATGACAGTATAACAATAGATGAAAAATCTCCAGGCTACTGGCCCGATGGAACCAAAGAAGAAGAGAGATTGTTTAAATCAAATTCAGTTGGAAAAAGTTTATCTTCTTACGTGATAGGACATGCAATTTGTGAAGGATATGTCGACGGCGTTAATGTAGTAATGAATGATTGGCCAATTATAAAAAATACTTTGTATGATGGTCAAAAATTAATTGATGTATTGAATATGACTGCAGGAGATCAAGATTATATTGGAAAAAGAAAATTTGAAAAAGATGATTTATTAAAAGGTAGTGCTGCAAGGAGTGCGAATTTATTAGCCTTAAGATATTTAATGGAAAATAATTTACAAAATACAAAGAAATCTAAACCAGTTTACAATTATAGCGCACTAGCAACACATGTTGCTCTTAATTATACAATCTTCAAAACAGGTAAAAACTATCAAAATTTGTTGAACAAAGTTTTTAACGAACACGTCAAAGTAAAAAATAGTGTTTATTTTTTAAGAAATAGCAAGGATGAAACGATTGGCTCAGGTAGATATACTTTTTTTGCAACCAGATATGATTATTTAAGAATAGCTCAAACCATAATGGAAGACTGGAAAAATGATACTTGTGTTGGAAAATATTTAAAAAGTATATATGAAAATAGAATAGATAAAAATATAAAAGTTACTAATCGTTATAATAGTATTTTCAGTGCTACCAAAAAATATGGTGGTCAATTTCATTTTGATGTTGTTGGTCTTGAAAAGAAAAAAATTATAGGCTTAGATGGCTTAGGTGGACAACAAATTATTATTGATATTGATAATAACAAAATTATTGTAATTAATTCAATTTACAATCACTATAACTGGAAAAAAATAGTTTATAAAAAATTGAAGAATAAATAAAAAAAAAGGGCAGTAAAA
>LULQ01000073.1_pt1 | contig 29198 bp, 28 predicted proteins | sample 728091 | NCBI WGS metagenome assembly LULQ01 (sample SAMN03860285, study PRJNA289734) | marine metagenome | biome: seawater column; feature: ocean; material: water; isolation source: Red Sea water column Station 149 - depth 10m | place: Saudi Arabia: Red Sea | collected 2011-10-15 | depth 10 m
TCGTCTATGCCTCCGCCTGGATCAAATGCCACCACCCCTCGGTCTTTGCCTGTGCGCTGCTCAATTCCCAGCCGATGGGGTTCTACGCCCCCGCCCAGACTGTCGGCGCGGCAGAGCATGTCGTAGACCCCTTGGTCCTCGGGCGGCAGCGTGGCGAGACCGTAGTCGAGGCCCAAGTGCCGATCCATCAGATCGAACGCCTTGCGGATACAGGTCAGCATCCCGAGCGCCAGCACATCGACCTTGAGAATGCCGAGCGAGTCGATGTCGTCCTTGTCCCAGCAGATGACCGTGCGATCCTCCATCGTCGCGTTCTCAATGGGCACAAGCTCGTCCAGCCGCCCCTCGGTGATGATGAACCCGCCCACGTGCTGGCTCAGGTGGCGGGGAAAGCCCTGTATCTCGTCCACGAGGTCGAGCACCTGACCGAGCTTCGGGTCAGTCGGATCAAGCCCGATCTCGCGCAGCCGTTCGGCACGCATCCCCGATCCGCCCCAGCCCCAGACCTGCGAGGACATGGAGGCGATGGTATCCTCGGACAGCCCCATCACGCGGCCCACCTCGCGAATGGCGCGTTTGCCGCGATAGTGGATCACGGTCGCGCAGAGCCCCGCGCGGTGGCGGCCATAGCGCTGATAGATGTGCTGAATGACCTCCTCGCGCCGCTCGTGTTCGAAATCCACGTCGATGTCGGGCGGCTCGTCGCGGGCTTCAGACACGAAGCGCTCAAAGACCATCGTGCCGATCTCGGGCGACACGCTCGTGACGCCCAGCGCATAGCAGACCACGGAATTGGCCGCCGACCCGCGCCCCTGACACAGGATGCCGCGCGAGCGGGCGAAGGCGACGATGTCGCTCACGGTCAGGAAATAGGGTTCGTATTTCAGCTTGGCGATAAGGGCGAGTTCATGCTCCAGCATCTTCGTCACCCGTTCCGGTGCCCCTGCCGGATAGCGGTCGCGCAGCCCCGCGCGGGCGAGCCGTTCGAGCCGGGCGGCGGGGGTTTCGTCGCCCGTGATCTCGGAGGGATATTCGTAGCGCAGTTCGTCCAGTTGAAAGCGCAGGCTGTCCGCGATCACGCCCGCGCGGTGCACCGCGTCCTCATAGCCCCGGTAAAGCCGCAGCATCTCGGCCTCGGTCCGAAGCCGGCGTTCGGCGTTCACCTGCGCGTTTCGCCCCAACGTCTCGATCCGCACACCCAGCCGGACGGCGGTCAGCACGTCGGTGATCCGGCGGCGGCGGGCGTGGTGCATGATCGGCGCGGCGGCGGCGACAGTGGGGATACCAAGGGCCCGCGCCTGCTGGGTAAGCCGGGAAAAGCGCGCCCGGTCCTGCCCATCATAGGCCGGGGCCATGACGAGATAGATGTCGCGCTCCTGCGCCCGGATCAGGCGGCGCGCGTGGGCTTCCCATTCCGGCGCGATGCCCGGATGGAGCAGAAGCACGCAGTCCTCGAGTGCCCCAGCGAGGTCGCCCGTGTGCAGCAGGCAGTCACCCTTTTCCGCCCGAAGCCGCCCGGTCGAGATCACCCGCGACAGACGCCCCCAGCCCGCCCGCGTCCGGGGTAGCACCGTCACCCGCAGCCCGTCCGTCGTGACGAGCGTCGCGGCAGGCAGCAGCCGGGGCACGTTGCGGATGTCGGCGGAGGGCGGTTTGGGCAGATGGTCCGGCGCGGGCGGACCGATGGGGCCATGCTCGGCCTCCTGCCGATCCCGGTCCGTGATCATCCGCGCGATGGTCTTGGCTTGGGTAAAGGCGCGCACGATCCCGGCGACCGAATTCACATCGGCCACCGCGAGGGCGCGCATTCCCGTCAGCGCGGCCCGTTCCACATATTCCTCGGGGTGCGAACCACCCGTGAGGAAGGTGAAGTTGGACGTGATGCAAAGCTCCGCGAACATGGTGAGTCGGGAGTATATTCACGTTTTGTTCTCATGTGGAGTCAGGGTGTGCAGTCGGGGTTGTAGGATGGGGTTTAACCCCATCTTACGGATTCCATTCTGGACAGTCCCCGGCCATGCAAGCCTGCATATCCTCGAAGGCCTGTTCCTCGATCCCCGTGAACACGTTCGACTGGCAGGCCGCCACATCGAGGTAGAGCGCCTTGCCGTCGGCCTCCTGCCGCACGAACATCAGCGCGTCGTCGTCTTGCGCCAGCGTCGGGCACCACGGGCCGACGCAGGAGATGACAACGACCACCTCGGCATCGACGGGCGAACTATAGCCCTCGGGCGTCAGGACATTGCCGGTAATCCGGCCCGTGGTCAGCCAGTCGTCCTCTGGCGCGTTTTCGTCGTAGCCCGACGGCGCGCCCTCGGCGTCATAGGTGAAGGACCCGCGCACGACCGAGTAGACCTTGTCCGACGCATCGGCGGTCTCATAGGCCACGGTTGGCGGATAGGGCATGCAGGACAGCGCAAGCGCCTGCGCGGGCAGACCCAGCGCCAGCGCGCCGATCACAGCTTGTCTGAGAACTCCGCCAGCACGGCGCGGTAGATGTCGCGCTTGAAGGGCACGATCCTGTCGATGATTTCGGTCGGCTCGATCCAGCACCATTGGCTAAACTCCGGGTGTTCGGTTGCGATGTTCACGTCCCCATCCGTCCCCTTGAACCGAAGGAGGAACCAGCGCTGCTCCTGGCCCCGGTAGCGGCCCTTCCATATCCTGGGCACGATGTCGTGCGGCAGATCATAGGGCAGCCAGTCGGGATGCTCGGCCTCGATCTCGACGAGATCGGCGGTCACCCCGGTTTCCTCCCACAATTCACGCAGGGCGGCGTCGCGGGGGTCTTCGCCCTCGTCCACCCCGCCCTGCGGCATTTGCCAGGCCGTCGCATCGGTGCCGAGTGTCGGCGCGTCGATGCGCTGGCCCGCGAAGACCTGCCCCTTGGCATTGGCGAGGACGACCCCCACGCAACGCCGATAGGGCAGTTTCGCGATCTCTTCGGGTGTCATCCCCGGATCACTCCGTCCCGAGCTTGGACAGACCGTGGATCAAGTCCACCGCGTAGGATAGCTGGAAGTCCTCGTCGCGCATCTGCGCGGTTTCCTCGGCCTTCTGGCGTTCTTCCTCGATCTGGCGGATCTCGTCCTCGGTCAGGCTGTCGTTGTTCAGCGACCCGCGCAGGTCGGCCTCGGTGCGGGAGGGACGGCTGGTGTCCTCTTCCTCTTCCTCGATCGGATCGGGCTGCGGCTGTTCCACGACGATGTCGGGCGACACGCCCAGCGCCTGAATCGAACGGCCCGAGGGCGTGTAATACCGCGCGGTGGTCAGGCGCATGGCACCATCGCCACGCAGCGGCATCACGGTCTGGACCGAGCCCTTGCCGAAGGATTTCGTGCCCACGACTACGGCGCGGTGGTGATCCCGGGGTCGCGGCCCCGGGTCGACACGATCTCGCCGCCCTCGAGGAAGGCGTCCGAGAGCTTGATCGCCTGTGTCAGCAGACCACCGGGGTTGTTGCGCAGGTCAAGCACGACGCCTTCGACGTTGGCCATTCCGCCCATTTCCTCGACCGTCTTGCGGAAGCCGTCCTCGACGTTGGGATAGGTCTGGTCGTTGAAGGTGGTGACGCGGACCACGACGCTGTCGCCCACCTGACGCACGGTGGCGGCGGTCAGCTTGATCGTGTCGCGGATGATCGAGATGTCGAAGGGTTCGTCCACGCCTTCGCGCACCACGGTGATGAGGATCTCGGACCCGATCGGCCCGCGCATCAGGTCGACCGCCTGATCGAGCGTGAGTCCAAGAACGCTTTCGCCGTCCACATGGGTGATGAAGTCACCGGCAAGCACGCCGGCCTGATCGGCGGGGGTGCCGTCCATCGGCGAGACGACCTTGACGAAGCCCTCTTCCTGCGTGACCTCGATGCCCAGCCCGCCGAACGATCCGCGGGTCTGCACCCGCATCGATTCCGCGTCGTCGGGGGGCAGATAGCTCGAATGCGGGTCGAGCGAGGACAACATCCCGTTGATCGCCGCCTCGATCAGCTCACTTTCGTCGGCTTCCTCGACATATTGCGCGCGGATCCGTTCGAACACGTCCCCGAAGAGGTCGAGTTGTTCATAGACAGAGCTGTTGCGCTCGGCGTCCTGAGCCAGAAGCGGTCCGGCCACCTGCGTCGTCAGAACGGCCCCGGCCATGGTGCCGCCGACGGCGGCCATAAGAAATTTCTTCATGAGGTCTCTACTCTTTCGTCGTTTCCGACATCACGGTCGGCATGGCCGGATTTCCGGTCGTCATCCCTCTGGTCCCACGAACCAATCCCCGGGGTCAACAGGCTCGCCCCGGTAACGCAATTCTAGATACAGCGTCTCGGACGCTTCTGCACCACTCCCGTCGCCGTTTGAAATCAAGAACGCTTGAGGGTCGCCGGGCGCGGCGCCGCCCATCAGGCCGATGGGGGCCGCCCGCGAGCACGAGGAGGTAATCCTCGCCCGGTTCGAGGATGGCGACCTGCCCGTAGTCGAGAAGCGGTCCGAGATAGCGGATCGTCGCCGCCCAGGGCGTGGTGACAAGCGTCAGAGGCCGGGTCGCGATGACCCAGCCGGGACGGGTGACGCCCGCCGCGTCGGTGTCATTGTAGCGTCGGATCACGCGGCCCAGCACGGGAAGGTCCAATGCCCCCTGCGCCTCCTGAAAGTCCGGCTGAGCGATGGAGACGCTCGTATCCTCGACCGTCGCGGTCATCAGGCCAGAGGCGAAACTTTCCAGCGTATCGGCGGTGGCGATCAGGTTCTCCATCGCCTCTTCATCCGTGAGGAACCGCTTGGGCAGGTCCGTGCGGTTGGACACGGCCTGCGACAGTTCCGTGCGCGCCTGCTGCACGCCCGCCAGCCCGTCTTCGAGCGTGGAAACGGCAGCCTCTTGCAACGCGCGCAGCATCGCGACCTCCTGCAGCGCGGCGCGCAACCGCGTCGCCTCGCGGTTCAGGGCCGGGGTCACCTCGGACAGGATCATGCCGGTGCGCGCGGTGCCAAGCGGCCCCTCGGGGTGCAGCAGAAGATGCGGCTCGGGGCTGGCCTCGATCGCCTGCAAGACGCCGAGCAGTTGCGCGAGCCGGTCGTTCTCGGCCAGGAAAACGCCCTGGATGGCGGCCTCGCGCACCCGGGCCTGACGCAGACCTTCGCGCAGGGCTGCAAGCCCGGCCTCGTAGGCCTGAACGGTCTGGGTAAGCGCCTCGACCCGGTCCCCCGCCCTGTCCGCGTTGTCGAGCGCCGCGCGGGCATCATCGAGCAGCTCGATCGCCGCCTGTGCGCTCATGGTCGGATCGGTCTGGGCCGTGACGGGGCCAGCGAGCGCGACGACAAGGGCGAGGACGAGGTGTTTCACCGGACGATCAGGCTCTCGCCAGTCATCTCGGGGGGCGGCGCGATCCCCATGAGGTCGAGCAGGCTCGGCGCGAGGTCAGCGAGCCGACCCGATTTGATCCTGGCCCCCGCTGGTCCGTTGAACAGCGCCACGGGCACGGGGTTGGTCGTATGCGCAGTATGCGGCCCGCCCGTTTCGGGATCGACCATCATCTCGCAATTGCCGTGGTCGGCGCAGACGATCATGGTCCCGCCCTCTTCCTTGAGCGCGATCATCGCCTCGAGCACCTGTTCATCGACAGCTTCCACGGCGGCAATCGCCGCGTCCAGATCGCCGGTGTGGCCGACCATGTCGGGATTGGCGAAATTCACGACGATGAGGTCGTATTTCTCATGAATGGCCTTCACCAGTTCGCGCCCCACCTCGGGCGCCGACATCTCGGGCTGGAGGTCATAGGTCGCGACTTTGGGCGAGGGCGCCATGTAGCGGGCCTCGCCCTCCTCCGGGTCTTCCTTGCCGCCGTTGAGGAAGAAGGTGACATGAGGGTATTTCTCGGTCTCGGCCAGGCGGAACTGGGTCTTGCCCTGCTTCGCCACCCATTCGCCAAGGGTATTCACGATCTCCTGTTTCGGGAAACAGGTGGTCATGTAGTCGTTATGTTTCGACGAATAGTCGACCATGCCAAGAAGGGCAGCGAGTTTGGGCCGCGCGCCCGCGTCGAAGTCCGCGAACCCCGGCTCGCCGATGGCGCGCAGGATTTCGCGGGCGCGGTCGGCGCGGAAGTTGACAAAAAACAGCCCGTCGCCGTCGTGGACCCCGGTAAAGCCGTCGATCACGGTGGGCTGGATGAACTCGTCGCTTTCGCCCCGGTCGTAGGCCTGCGCGATGGCGTCCTGAGCGGAGGCGGCAGTTTCCCCCATCGCCTTGATCGCGGCATCATAGGCGCGGCTGACCCGCTCCCAGCGGTTGTCGCGGTCCATGGCGAAGTAGCGGCCCGAGACCGAGCCGATGGTCACGCCTTCGGGCAGGTCGGCAAGAAATTTTGCGATCTGATCGGCGGCGGATTTCGGGGCCACGTCGCGGCCATCGGTGATGATATGCACGGTGACAGAGAGGCCTGCATCGGCCAGAGCCCTGGCAGCGGCGACCACGTGGTCCTGATGCGAATGCACACCACCGGGCGAGACGAGACCCATGAGATGCGCGGTGCCACCCGAGGACTTGAGGTCGTCGATGAAGGACATGAGCGCCGCGTTTTGAAAAAAGCTGCGATCCTCGATGGCGAGGTCGATCTGGCCAAGGTCCATCGCCACGACCCGACCAGCGCCAATGTTGGTATGCCCGACTTCGGAATTGCCCATCTGCCCCTTGGGAAGGCCCACGTCGTTGCCATGGGTGATCAACGTGGCGTTCGGGCAGACCATCATCAGTTCGTCGAAGGCGGGCGTTTCGGCGAGCGCGACGGCGTTGCCGGAGCTTTCCACGCGCAGGCCCCAGCCATCGAGGATACACAGGACGACGGGTTTCGGGATGGTCATATGCGCCTCGCTTTGCTCTTGGACGATTTGTAGACGGGGGGCGGGCGATTGAAAAGGTTTCGCACCGGACTTCGTCCGGCACGACCAACTAGAGGGGCTCTGCCCCTCCAGACCTCCCCGGGATATTTATGAACCAGAGAAGCGGATCAGGCGCGGACCTTTTCGCCCTCGGCCAGGATGAGGCGGGCGCGGGTCAGGAAATCGGCCTCGAGGTCGCCACGAGCGGCGTTGAGTTTGGCGATATAAGCCTCGTTCTCAGTCGTCGGGATGGTCGGGTCGTAATGTTCGGCGGCGATGAGCATGCCGCTTCGATCCATCTCGGCGAAGAGGTCGGCCACCCGCTGCGACTGGTCACGGGAATAGCCCAGCGCCTCGAAGGCCGAGCGGCCCATGCGCAGCGACGAGTCGTAGGTTTCGCGGATGATGTCGCGGCAGCCCGCATACCAGAGGTCATAGACATGGTTGCGGTCGGTGGCGCGGGCCATGACGTGGATGTCAGGGTGGTGCTGGGCAAGGTGTTTCACCAGCCCGGTGATCTGGTCCTTGTCGTCGATGGCCACGACGAAGAGCTTGCAGCGTTCGATCCCGGCGGCATGGAGCAGGTCGGCACGGGTGGCGTCGCCGTAGTAGGCCTGCACCCCGAACCGCTTGAGCATCTCGAGCTGCTTCGACGAGTAGTCGATAACCGTCGGCGTCATCCCCGCGCCGCGCAGCATCCGGGCGACGATGCCGCCCACGCGCCCGTGGCCCGCGATGATGATGTCGTTCTCTTCTTCGATCTCGTCCATCTCGCGCTCTTCGGTTTCCGAGAAGCGGGGCGCGATCACGCGGTCGTAGAGGATGAAGAGCGCCGGGGTGAGAAGCATGGAGAGCGCCACGACGAGCAGGAGTTGGTCGGCGAGCGCGGTCGGGAGCACGCCGCTTGCCACGGTGAAGGACAGGAGCACGAAGCCTAACTCGCCCGCCTGCGCGAGGCCCAGCGCGAAGAGCCAGCGATCCGCACCCTTGATCCGGAAGACGAGGCTCAGGGCATAGAGCACCGCAACCTTCAGCAGGATGAGACCGAGGGTAAGACCGAGGATGGCCGCGAAATTCTCGGCCAGCAGGACAAAGTTGATCCCCGCCCCAACGGTCATGAAGAAGAGACCCAGCAGCAGGCCCCGGAAAGGGTCGATGTCGCTTTCAAGCTCGTGCCGGTATTCGCTGTTGGCCAGCACGACGCCCGCAAGAAAGGTGCCCAGCGCCGGCGAGAGGCCTACGAGCGACATGAGCAGCGCGATCCCGATGACGAACATGAGCGCCGTGGCGACGAACAGTTCGCGCAGGTTGGCCGCGGCGATGAAGCGGAACACCGGGCCGACGGCATAGGCCCCTGCGCCGACCACGGCGGCAATCGCCCCGACGGTCACCAAAGCCACGCCCCAGCCGGGCAGGCCGTCGACCAGCGAGAGGCCCGCTCCGTGCCCGTCCTCGGCCCCGTGATGCAGCGCTTCGGTCAGTTCGGGGAGCGCCAACAGGGGGATGAGGGCCAGCATCGGGATGACGGCGATATCTTGAAAGAGCAGCACGGAGAAACTCGACCGGCCACCGTCCGAACGCATGAGCCCTTTTTCCTGAAGGGTCTGGAGGACGATGGCGGTGGACGACAGCGCCAGTACGAGTCCGATGGACAGCGCGACCGACCAGACCTGCCCCAGAAGCATCGCCGCCCCCATGACGACGGCAGCGGTCAGCACCACCTGCCCGCCGCCCAGTCCAAGGAGCCGCGCGCGCATGGCCCAGAGCCGACGCGGCTCCAGCTCCAGCCCGACGAGGAAGAGCATCATGACGACGCCAAATTCGGCGAAATGCTGGATCTGGATCACATCGACATGGAGCCAGACGAGGACCGGCGAAATCACGATACCTGCAAGGAGGTATCCCAGCACTGACCCCAGCCCGAGGCGCGAGGCGATGGGCACCGCCACCACGCCCGCGATGAGAAAGACAAATGCGAGGAGAAGAAAGTCGGTCATGTGTGCGCCCCTGATACCCGAAAACAGCTTGGCGCAAAGCGGGCGGCGCGGCTAGTGCCTCATCTCACGCCCGGTGATAGGGCGACCCGGCGAGGATCGACGCCGCGCGGTAGAGCTGTTCGGTGAGCATCACGCGGGCGAGCATATGGGGCCAGACCATCTGGCCAAAGGAGAGCGCGGCATCGGCACGCGCGCGAAGCGAGGGGTCGATCCCGTCCGCACCACCGATGACAAAGGCCACGTCGCCGCGCCCCAGATCGCGCCAGCCCGCGAGCTGGTCGGAAAACTCGGGCGAGGACATGACCCGGCCGCGTTCGTCGAGCACTACCAGAACGGCACCGTCCGGCAGGGCACGCTCCAGCAGGGCGGCCTCGGCAACCATGCCGCCGCCCTTCTTGTCTTCGACTTCGATGAGGTTCAGGGGACCGAGACCCAGGGTCCGCCCGGTGCGGTCGAATCGCGTGAGATAGTCGTCGATCAACTCGCGCTCAGGCCCCTTTCTCAGGCGCCCGACCGCGACGATGTGCACTCGCATTCCCTAGGGTCGCGCGGCTTTCGGGGCCGCGTGGGGGTCCATCCACATCTTTTCGATCTGGTAGAACTCGCGCACTTCGGGACGGAACACGTGAACGATCACGTCGCCCGTGTCGATCAGCACCCAGTCGCCCTGATCCTTGCCCTCGACCTTGGAAATGATGCCGAATTCCTGCTTGAGGGCGTCGGTCAGCTTTTCCGAGATCGCCGCCACTTGGCGCGACGAGCGGCCTGAACAGACGATCATGTGATCGGCCATGGCGGATTTGCCCCGCAGGCTGATCGTGACCACGTCTTCGGCCTTGTCGTCTTCCAGCGATGCGAGGATGCGCTCGAGCACCAGTTCGCTCGTCGGTTCCTTGGGCGCCGTGCTCATGCGGCCCGAACCTGCGACCGCCAGATCGGCCGCGCCCGTTGCCGGGTCAGTGTCAGTGAACAGGACATAGTCCTCCTAGGTTGCGCGCCTGAATGATCCCGGCGCGGGGATACCTTAAAGGTATCATCGTCCGGCGATTTTTCAATTCTCGCTTTCGCTATTGGTTTCATTGGCCTTTGCAGCCTGCTCGGCCATATCTCGCGGATCGTTCAGGTGGCGCACTTCGCGCTGCGGGAAGGGGATCGAAATCCCGTGTTCCCTGAACGCATCCCAGAGCGCCAGATAGACGTTTCCGCGGATATTGGTAAGCCCCCCTGTCGGATCGTCGATCCAGAAGCGCAGGATATAGTCCACCGACGAATCGCCGAAGCCGACGATATGGCAGACCGGGGGGCGGAAACTCAGCACGCGCTTGACCGAGGACGCTGCGTCGATGGCGACCTTGCGCACGAGATGAGGGTCGTCCTGGTAGGCGGTGCCGAAGTAGATATCGAGCCGGACGAAGGCGTTGGTGTGCGACCAGTTCACCACCTGCCCGGTGATAAGGTCCTCGTTCGGAATGAGGTATTCCTTGCCGTCCCGCGTCACGACCGACACGTAACGCGCGCCAAGCTGTTCGATCCAGCCGAAGGTTTCACCCAGGCTGATGACATCCCCAGGCTTGATCGACTTGTCGAGGAGGATGATGACCCCCGAGACAAGGTTCGAGACCACCTTTTGCAGACCGAAGCCCAGACCCACGCCGATGGCACCGGACAGGACGGCAAGCCCTGTCAGGTCTACGCCGACCACGCGCAGCCCGATGAAAAAGGCCGCGCCGAAAAGCAGCACCTGGAGGAACTTGATTGCCAGCACCTGCATCGAGGGGCTGATATCGTCGTTGCGGCGAATGCGTGCGGCCGAGTTGATCGAGATGAACCGCGCGGCAAAGAACAGCGCGCCCAGAATCGCGATGGCCTGAATGACCATCCAGACCGACAGGCGCATGTCGCCCAGATGGACGGCCAGACTGTCGAGGATGGATATGGTTTCGTCGGTCAGGTTCAGGAGCGACAATGTCACCCAGACCCAGCCAGCCGTGCGCACCACGCCCCGGACAAAGGTATTCCCAATGAACCGCGCCAGCACCGCGATGACCAGCCAGGCAAAGGCCATCTGCCCGATGACGGCCAGCAGGTAGGTGCGCGAGGGCCATGTCACCTCGCGCATGATCCAGATCACGGGCCAGATTGTCGCAACGAACAGAATCAACGTCATCCGTCGGTGGACCACGATACCGAAACGCATCCGCCACGTCGGCCAGCCATCCCGCGCGCGCAGCCAGTCGTGGTAGCGCGGCGCGACATAGCGGCGGGCGAGCAGTGCAAAGACGAGGATGCCCAGCGCGATGAGCACCTGATAAGCGTTCCACGGGCGCATGAGGCTACCCGCGAAAACGATGATCTGATCCCAGAGGTCGAGGGCAATGTCTTCGGGCGCGGGGGTCATCGGCCCTGCCCCGACCGTGTCCGCCCCGGTCGATGCACCCGTGTCGGGACCGCCCTGCGCCTGCACGCGGGTCGCCATATCGGTGAAGGTCTCGAGCCTGAAGAACCTTGCGGCCATCGCTTATCCTTTTGCCACAGGTTCGCAAATCGGAAGCGATGCGTAAAGTCTCACGCGATCCGGGACTAACCGGGCGGTGACCGAACGTCAGCGTTGCGCCGCGCGTTTACCGGTTGCCAAGCCTGTCGCGCGCCGGAACTCCGACAGGCGGAGGACATGAGGGAGGATATCATGACCGAAGCAACCATCGCCCGCCAGATCGCCCGCGCCGGGCGCAACACCATCGCCGATGCGCTTGCCCGTGCCGCTGCGCGGTTTCGCGACCAGACCGCACTGCATTTCGCGGACCGGAACTGGAGCTTTCGCGAAATTCACGAAGCGGCCGGTCGCGTCGCCACCCACCTGCTGGAGCAGGGTATCAGGCCCGGCGACCGGGTGGCCGCCTATGGCCGCAACTCGGACGCCTATCTCATCCTCTACCTCGCCTGCGCGCGGGGCGGGTTCATCCATGTGCCGATCAACTATGCGCTGGTCGGGCGCGAACTCGACTACATCCTCGACAACTCCGGCGCATCGGCGCTGTTCGTGGACCCCGGCTTGGCCTCCAAGGCGGACGAGGTGCTGGCGAAGCGCGGCCCGCTGACGATCTACGGGCGGTTGTTCGACGGCGAACGCGACGTGCTCGTCGTCGCCCGCGACACCACGATCAACGTGCCGGGCGACCTTGGCGACGGGATCGACCCCGAGGACCTCGTCCAGCTTCTCTACACCTCCGGCACCACCGCCGCCCCCAAGGGCGCGATGATGAGCCACCGGGCGCTGCTCGCGGAATACACCTCCTGCATCGTCGAGCTGAACCTGTCCGGCGCCGACCGCGCGCTTGCCGGTCTGCCGCTCTATCACTCGGCGCAGATGCATGTGTTCACGGTCCCCCAGTTCCTCGTCGGGGCGACGACGTGGCTGATCGAGGCGCCGCTGCCGGACCTCTGCCTCGAGTTGATCGAGCAGCACAGGATCACGTCTTTCTTCGCCCTGCCGACCGTCTGGATCAGCCTCCTGCGGGCAAAATCCTTTGACGACCGCGACCTCACCAGCCTGCAATACGTCTATTACGGCGCGTCGATCATGCCCGTCCCGGTGCTCATGGAACTACGGGAACGGCTGCCGGGGGCGTCGCCCTACAACTGCTACGGCCAGTCGGAAATCGGCCCGCTCGCCACGGTGCTCTACCCGTGGGAACACAACGACCGCCCGGCGTCAGCAGGGCGTCCGATCTACAACGTCGAGACGCGGCTCGTGGATGACGAGATGAACGACGTGGCCCCCGGTGAACAGGGCGAAATCGTGCATCGCTCGCCGCAGCTTCTGTCGGGCTACTGGGACAAGCCCGAGGCCACCGCCGAGGCCTTTGCCGGGGGCTGGTTCCATTCCGGAGACGTGGGCGTGATGGACGACGAGGGTTATGTCACGGTGGTGGACCGAACCAAGGACATCATCAAGACCGGTGGAACCATGGTCGCCTCGCGCGAGGTCGAGGAGGTGCTTTTTACCCACCCCGCCGTTCACGAGGTCGCGGTGATCGCGTTGCCGCATGAGAAGTGGGTCGAGGCGGTAACGGCGGTGGTCGTCCTGCGCGAGGACGCGAGCGTGACCGAAGCGGAGCTGGTGGAGTTCGCCAAGGCCGAGCTCGCCGCGTTCAAGCTGCCCAAGGCGGTGGTGTTCGTGGAGGAGTTGCCGCGCAATACGGCGGGCAAGATCCTGAAGCGGCAATTGCGGGACGAACATGTGGGGCTGTTTGGCAGCGCTTAGCGACGCGCCCTCCCTCGGGTGGGCGCACCAACGTCCGTGGTCGCCGCTTTATCTCGAAAGCCCGGACGACCTGCATCTGGTGACCGGCAGCGACGTGCGCCCTCCCGGCGGGAGGGAGGGCGCGTCGCGGGCTGGTCGCCCGCTCCAATCCCGGCCACCATCGGCGAACCCCACCCGAAACCCTTGCGAGACTCGCTCCCAAGGCGTAAATGACCGCCCATGACTCGTGTATTCGATATGGACGATCGCGCCCGCTTGCCCTGGCGGTTCTTCGGCGCGACCCTGACGATCCTCGCCCGACTTTGATCGCGGCGACCCTTACGCACGTCCAAAATTCCTAAAAAATCTAGGAATCCTTTATTCGCCATTTCCCCTGAGGAGTTACCCATGGCTGGAAAAACGCTCTACGACAAAATCTGGGATGCCCATGTCGCGCATGAAAGCGAAGACGGCACCTGCCTGCTCTACATCGACCGTCACCTCGTCCACGAAGTGACCTCGCCGCAAGCCTTCGAAGGCCTGCGCATGGCCAACCGCAAGGTCCACGCGCCGGACAAGACCATTGCGGTACCGGACCACAACGTGCCCACGACGCTCGACCGCGTGTCGGGCAAGATCGACAACGAGGAAAGCCGCATCCAAGTCGAGGCGCTCGACAAGAACGCCAAGGACTTCGGCATCCACTACTACCCGGTGTCCGACGTCCGTCAGGGTATCGTCCATATCGTCGGTCCCGAACAGGGCTGGACGCTGCCCGGCATGACCGTGGTCTGCGGTGACTCGCACACCGCGACACACGGTGCCTTCGGCGCGCTGGCCCATGGGATCGGCACGTCCGAGGTCGAGCATGTGCTGGCAACCCAGACGCTGATCCAGAAGAAGTCCAAGAACATGAAGGTGGAAGTCACCGGCAAGCTGCGCCCCGGCGTGACGGCCAAGGACATCACCCTCGCCGTGATCGGCAAGACGGGCACCGCGGGCGGCACCGGCTATGTCATCGAATATTGCGGTGAGGCGATCCGCGATCTGTCGATGGAAGGCAGGATGACCGTCTGCAACATGGCCATCGAAGGCGGCGCGCGCGCAGGTCTCATCGCCCCCGATGAAACCACCTACGACTATGTCAAAGGCCGCCCCCACGCCCCCAAAGGCGCCCAGTGGGAAGCCGCGCTCAACTGGTGGAAAACGCTCTACTCCGACGACGACGCCCATTGGGATAAGGTCGTGACTCTCAAGGGCGAAGAGATCGAGCCGGTCGTGACCTGGGGCACCTCGCCCGAGGACGTGCTGCCGATTTCGGCTGTCGTGCCCGCGCCCGAAAGCTTCAAGGGCGGCAAGGTCGACGCGGCGCGTCGGTCGATCGAATACATGGGGCTCACGGCGGGTCAGAAGCTCACCGATATCGAGATCGACACGGTCTTCATCGGCTCCTGCACCAACGGTCGGATCGAGGACCTGCGCGCCGCTGCGGCGATACTCAAGGGCAAGAAGATCAAGGACGGGATGCGCGCGATGGTCGTGCCCGGTTCGGGTCTCGTGCGCGCACAGGCCGAGGAAGAGGGCATCGCGCAGGTGTTCATCGACGCCGGTTTCGAATGGCGTTTGGCGGGCTGCTCCATGTGTCTGGCCATGAACCCCGACCAGCTGTCCGAGGGCGAGCGTTGCGCCTCGACCTCGAACCGCAACTTCGAGGGGCGTCAGGGCTACAAGGGCCGCACCCACCTCGTGTCGCCCGCGATGGCCGCCGCCGCCGCGATCACCGGCCGTCTCACCGATGTGCGTGAGATGATGGCCGAAAACGAACCCGCATAAGGACCGCGAGAATGGAAAAGTTCGAAAAACTCACCGGCATCGCGGCGCCCATGCCGCTCGTCAACATCGACACCGACATGATAATCCCGAAGGTCTTCCTCAAGACGATCAAGCGGTCCGGCCTCGGCGTGAACCTGTTTGACGAGATGCGCTATGACCGTCAGGGCAACGAAATCGCGGACTTCGTGCTGAACAAGCCGCAGTATCGCGAGGCTGAGATCCTGATCGCCGGCGACAACTTCGGCTGCGGCTCCTCGCGTGAACACGCCCCGTGGGCCATCGCCGACTTCGGCATCAAGTGCATCGTGTCCACGTCGTTTGCCGACATCTTCTTCAACAACTGCTTCAAGAACGGCATCCTGCCGATCGTCCTGCCGGAAGAGCAGGTGGCGGTCTTGATGAAGGACGCGGAGAAAGGGTCGAACGCGCGGATGACCGTGGACCTCGAAGCCCAGACGATCACCACCTCCGAGGGCGAGAGTTTTGCCTTCGACGTCGATGCGTTCAAGAAGCATTGCCTGCTGAACGGTCTCGACGACATCGGCCTGACGCTCGAAAAGCAGGACTCGATCACGGCGTTCGAAACGCAGGCCGCACAGGCGCGTCCTTGGGTGTGATCCGCTAACGGTCCGGGCCGCAAAGGGCTGGCCCGGACCCTTGGTCGACTGTCGATAACCAGGCCCTGCCACTCACGGCTCGCGCGCCGATGAAGCACGTCGCCGACAGCGGAAAGCCATATCTTGTCCCCGCGCCAAGCCCACCCACCAAGACTTGATCCTCGCCGCAAGCCTGCCACATTCTCGCCCCCTCATAGGTGCAGAAAAGCACCAGTTCCCCCGTATAAACGACGCGAATCTCATGTCTCTTCTGAGCATTGCTTGCAGCAGGACGGGAAAGTGGGCAACTTTGTGTCAATGATAAGGCAGGCCGCCATAAATGGCGGACCCGGTTTGGAACAAGGTTTGCGGCACCGTATCGCGACCGTCCGAAACGAGGGATATAGGCAGTGACAAGTCGTCTGATAGGCGCGTTCATTCGCGCGGTTCTCGTCGTGATGCTCATCGTCACGCCGTCTCTCATGATCCCCGGCATCCATCAGGAAACGTCCCAGATCGTCGCGCTCGCTGCGATCTTTGCCTTTGCGCTCACCTTCTTCGAGTATGCGTCGACCTACCCCGGCCTCGTCGAGTTTCGCGAGGCGCCGCCGTTCAACCGCATCCGGTTCTTCAGCCTGATGGTAACGGTCTTCATCCTTTCCGCCGTGACTCGGGGCGAGACAGACCCGAACACCTTCACCGCTTTCATGACCGCCGTGGGCACGCTGATCGGCAAGGCACTTGATTTCCCTTATTCGCCTGTGCGGCTGATCACGCTGATGCTGCCGGACAATGCCACAGTGCACGATATCGTCATGCTGCGGACCCAGGCGGGCATCGCCTATCTCATCTCGCTCATCTCGCTCGCCATTTTCCTCATCGTGCTGCGTGTGACCGGCTGGCCGCGTCGCACGGGCGGCTTCAACGTCTGGGTGAACCTGCCGATGTTCGATCCAACCGCAGGCGGCGACGTCGTCGAACGTCTTGAGCGTGACGCACGGTTCAACGTGGCCCTGGGTTTCATCCTGCCGTTCCTGACCCCCGCCGCTGTCAAGGCCGCAGCCAGTCTGTTCGGCTCGCTGTCCATCGCCAACGACCAGACCATGATCTGGACGCTGGCGGCTTGGGCGTTCCTGCCCGCCTCGCTCTTCATGCGGGGGATCGCGATGCAGAGGGTGGCGAGCCTGATCACCGCGCAGCGGGCACGCAACGCGACCCGCACGGGTGCCGCGGGGCTCCAGCCCGCGTGATGCGTGGTGCCCTTTTACCGCTCGTGCTGGTCCTCGGCTCCAGCGCCAGTGCCGAGCCGGTCCGCTTTGCCACCTTCAACGCCGAACTGACGCGGGACGGGCCGGGGGTGCTTCTCGCCGACATCCTGACCGGACAGACGCAGGTGCGCGCGGTGGCCGATGTCATCGCCACGGTCGCGCCCGATGTGCTGCTCGTCACCGGCTTCGACTGGGACCATGACAAGCGGGCGGCGTCCGCGTTTCTGACGCTGCTTGCCGAGCGCGGGGTCGAATATCCGCACAGTTTCTCCCCGCGCGTGAACGCGGGCCTGCCGTCAGAGGCCGATCTAGACGGGAACGGCTGGTATGGCGAGGCGCGCGACAGTCAGGGCTACGGCACTTTCACCGGTCAGGGCGGCATGGTCGTCTTTTCAAAGTATCCCTGGACCGGAGCCTGGGATTATTCGGACTTCCTGTGGCGTGATCTGCCGGGAAACATCGCCCCCGTGTTGGACGGCCAGCCCTTCCCCAGCGAAGAGGCCGCCGCGGTCCAGCGCCTGTCGTCGGTCGCCCATTGGCGTTTGCCGCTGGATATCAATGGGCGCGAGATCGACCTGATGGTCTGGCACGGATCGACCCCGGTGTTCGACGGGCCGGAGGACCTGAACGGGCGGCGCGGCGCGGACGAGGCGCTGTTCTGGCTCAAGCTCATGGATGGCCTCCTGCCCTTCGACGCGCCCGAAGCTCCGGTGGTGATCATGGGTGACGCCAACATCGACCCGGTGGACGGCGACGGGCGGCACGAGGCGATCAACGCGCTTCTGTCCGACGAACGGCTTCAGGACCCGAAGCCCACGAGCGCCGGGGGGATCGAAGCCGCGAACGGGCACCACGAGGGCGACCCGGCGACCGATACCGCCGATTTCGCGGATCCAACGCCGGGGAACCTGCGCGTCGATTACGTGCTGCCCGACGCCCGCCTGACGGTCGAGGGCGCCGGGGTCTATTGGCCACCCAGCATGGACCCGGCGCATGAGGTGGTGACGACAGCGAGCCGCCATCGGCTCGTTTGGGTGGACGTGGCGGTGCCCTAAACCAGCGCCTTGATCCCCGCCACATGCGGGGCACTCGCGCCCAGCGCATCCACCGCGAGGAGCCGCGCCTCGGCAAGCGGGTCCTCCACGATCCGGTCGATCAGGCCCCAGGCGAGCGCCTCTTCCGCTGGCACCTTCTGACCGGCCATAAGGATCATTTTCGCCCGCGCAGGCCCGACGAGGGCCGCGAGCCGCTTCGGGTCCGACGGCTGCGGCAGGAAACCCAATTTCATCACGGGGTAGAAGAACTTTGCCCCCGCCACCGCGATGCGCAGATCACAGGCCAGCGCCATGCCCATGGCCCCGCCTGCAAGCGTGCCGTTCAGCGCCGCGATGGTCAGGATCGGAGCGTCGCAAATCGCGCCCGACAGCCGTTCCCACAGTGGCGATGTGGCGAGACCCGACCGCGCCTCGTCCAGATCAGCCCCGGCAGAGAACACCTTGCCCTCGCCGGTCAGGATGAGCGCCCGCGCCCCGGCCGCTGCCGCCTCGGCAATCTCGCAAAGCTCGGTCAGCATGTCGGCGGTTAGCGAATTGGCCTTGTCAGGCCGCGCGATGGTGGCGATCCAGAGCCCCTCTTCGCGGTCCAGGCGGATCATCGAATGAGCCCCACGGAGCGACGCACACCCTCGTCCCGCAGCGACACCTCTTGCCCAACCCAGGCATCGCCTTCGGGACCGCAAAGCCAGAGCAGACAGCGCGCGGGCCAGTCCGGCGGGATGTGGTCGGACCACTCCAAAGCGGCCACTGGGTTCAGCCCAGATGCCTTGATCTCCCGCTGCATTTCCGTCGCCACCGTGCCCGGCGATAGGCCGATGGCCCGGATGCCCGCATCGCATTCCTCCTTGTGCAAAGCCTGCGTCATCATGTGGACGGCGGCCTTCGACGCGCAGTAATGGCTCCAGCCTTCGAGCGCGTTATGCGCTGCCCCCGACGAAATGGTCAGCACCGTGCCCCCGCCCGCGGCCCGCATCCCGGGCAGCACCGCACGCATCCCGTGGTAAACACCCTTGAGGTTCACGTCGATCGCCTGCCCCCAACCCGCCGGATCGCTGTCGCGCAAATGGGCGATGGGTTCGATCACGCCCGCGTTGTTGATGAGCACGTCCACCGCGCCGAACCGGTCCACTACCTGCGCCACCGCGCCCTCGACGCTCGCGTAATCGGCCACGTCGCAGGTCACCGCCAGGGCGCGGTCCCCGATCTCGCCCGCGATGCGTTCAATGTCGTCCGACGACCGCGCGACAAGCACCACGTTCGCCCCCGCCTCGGCGAAAACCCGCGCCGCGGCCTCGCCGATCCCCCGGCTCGCGCCCGTGATCAGCACCGTTTTCCCGCTCATATCCATGGCTCACCTCCGTTTTCCTATCGCTAGCGCAGGATCACAGGCTCTACCACCCACCCTTGCGGGATGGGCCGCGCGAGGCTACCTCAGGTGAAACCCGGAAAGGACGCACATGCAGGTTTCTCTCGACACCCTGACCCAGCAACTTCTCGATGCCGCCAAACGCGCCGGTGCCGACCGCGCCGATGCGATGGCGGTTCAGGGCACGTCACTGTCCATCGACGTGCTCAAGGGGTCGCTCGAACAGGCCGAACGGTCCGAGGGCATCGACATCGGCCTGCGCGTCATGGTGGGCGACCGGCAGGCCAACGTGTCGGCCTCCGACATCTCCGAGGCGACCATCGCCCAGATGGCCGAACGCGCGGTGGCGATGGCGCGGGAGGCACCCGAAGATCCCACGATCCGGCAGGCCGACCCTGCGCAATTGGCCCAAGGCTGGGACTTCGAGGCGCTCGAGATCATGGACCCCTCGGCAGAACCCGATCCCGCCGCACTCGAGGACGACGCGATCCGGGCCGAGGCGGCCGCGCTTGCCGTCGAGGGCGTGAGCCAAGTGCAATCAACCAGCGCCGGTTACGGGCGCACCGAGATTCACATGGCGTTCTCCAACGGTTTCTCAGGCGGTTACGCCCGCACCACCCGCGCCCTTTCGCTCGCCGCGATTTCCGGTGCGGGCCCGACGATGGAGCGGGAGTTCAACGGCGAAAGCCGCATCTGGCAATCCGACTTGCCCTCGGCAGAAGAGATCGGGCGCATCGCGGGCGAACGGGCCGCCGCGCGTCAGGGCGCGAAACAACCGCCCACTGGCCGCTACCCTGTGATCTTTGACGAGCGCGTCTCGGCCTCGATCATCGGGCACCTGCTGTCGGCGATCAACGGCAGTTCCATCGTGCGCGGCTCGTCCTTCCTGCGCGACAAGCTGGGGCAGATCGTGCTGCCCGAGCACCTGTCGATCATCGAGGACCCGCACCGGCCCCGCGCGACCTCGTCCCGCCCCTTCGATGGCGAGGGGCTGCCCACGCAGAAGCGCGCCTGGGTCGAAAACGGCGTTCTGACCGGCTGGGTCACCGACCTGTCCACCGCCGCGAAGCTCGGGCTCGAGAGCACCGCGAACGCCGGGCGCGGCACCGGGTCGCCGCCCGGCCCCGGCGTGTCGAACGTGACCCTGACGCCCGGCGACATCTCACCTGAGCAGATGATGCGCGACATCGGGACCGGTCTGCTCATCACAGGGCTCATCGGTTCGACCGTCAACATGAACACCGGCGACTATTCGCGCGGCGCTTCGGGGTTCTGGATCGAGAACGGCGAGATTGCCTATCCCGTGAACGAATGCACCGTGGCAGGCGACCTCAACGACATGCTCAAGCGGATCATCCCCGCCGATGACGCCGAGGATCACAAGAGCCGCCGCGTGCCCTCGCTCCTCATCGAAGGGCTGACGCTTGCCGGAAGCTGACCTGCGTCTCTTGACCGACGCGGCCCGCGCCGCGGGCGAAGTGGCTATGGGGTTCTTCCGCGCCGACCCGGACCGCTGGGACAAACCCGGTGGCCAGGGCCCGGTGACCGAGGCCGATCTGGCCGTCGATAACCTCCTGCGCGAAACGCTGACGAGCGCACGCCCCGGCTACGGCTGGCTGTCCGAGGAAACACCCGATCACACCGACCGGCTCGACCGCGAGCGCGTGTTCATCGTGGACCCCATCGACGGCACCCGCGCCTTTATCGACGGGGGCGAGACATGGTCCCATTCCCTCGCCATCGCCGAAGCGGGGCGCATCGTCGCCGCCGTCGTGTTTCTGCCCGTGCGCGACCGGCTCTATGCCGCGCATCTGGGTGGCGGGGCGACGCTCAACGGCGCGCCAATGGGCGTGTCGACACGCAATGGAATCGCCGGAGCCTCGGTCCTCGCCGCGAAACCGATCCTCGAGCCTTATCAATGGATCGACGCCGAGGTACCCGAGGTGGTGCGCAAGTTCCGCCCCTCGCTCGCCTACCGCATGGCCGCCACCGCCGAAGGCCGCTACGACGCCATGATGACCTTGCGCGCGACGTGGGAATGGGACGTGGCAGCCGGCACTCTGCTGGTAGAGGAGGCGGGCGGCACCGTCACCGACCGCAAGGGCGCACCGGTGCGTTTCAACAACGAGGTGCCGCAGCTGAACGGCATCGTCGCCGGGGGCCGCGCCGTGCAAAACGGACTGATCGACCGGCTGCTTTGATGCTATTCTGACGCGAGCCAGTCCCGGAGACACACTATGCGCCTCGCCTTCCTCTTCCCCCTCTTTGCGTCCCCCGCTTTCGCCCAGGACGGCCCGTCCTTTGACTGCGCCAAGGCCGAAAGCAGCGCGGAAGAGGCGATTTGCGCCTCGCCAGAACTTGCCGCGCTCGACCAGAGGGTGGCCGATGTCTATGCCCGAGCGCTCGCCGCCGCCGAGGGACTCGACGCAGGCGCAGAGGACGCCGTTGCCACGCTTCACTCCGAACAGCGCGGCTGGATCGGCGGGCGCGATGACTGCTGGAAAGAGGACGACCTGAACGCCTGCGTTGAGACCGCCTATCTGATGCGCGAGAGCCAGTTGACCGCCCGCTGGATGCTGGCCGAGCCGACCGGCACGACTGTCTGGGCCTGCGATGACGGGGGCGAGGTCGTCACGACCTACTACGACACCCCGCTCCCCTCGGTGCGGTTCGAAGTGGGCGACTCGGTCGATGTGGGCAGCATGGTGCGCACAGGGTCGGGAAGCCGCTATGACGGCAGCTTCGGACGCTACATCTGGATGAAGGGCGACGAGGCGACTTACCGCCCCCCGGACCCCGACGGGACCGAAACCCTTTGCCACGCCAAGTCTTGACCCCCAATCCATGTTAGCGGGACACAATGACGCTAACATGATTAAAATAAGGGCTTTGGTTTTCTCACGTCAGGTCCTAACATCGACCTCAAACGACCGATAAGGAGACCCGACATGGCCGACACCCCGAAACGCCCGCTGACGTTGCGCGATGTGTCCGAGGCATCGGGCGTGTCCGAGATGACCGTGTCGCGCGTGCTCAGGAACCGGGGCGACGTGTCGGACTCCACCCGTGAAAAGGTGCTCGAGGCAGCCAAGGAGCTGGGCTATGTGCCAAACAAGATCGCCGGTGCGCTGGCGTCGCAGCGTGTGAACCTCGTCGCCGTGATCATCCCGTCCCTGTCCAACATGGTGTTTCCCGAGGTGATGACGGCCATTGCCGATGTGCTGGACGACACACCGCTGCAACCCGTGGTCGGCGTCACCAATTACCGCGCAGACCGCGAGGAAAAGGTGCTCTACGAAATGCTGTCGTGGCGCCCGTCCGGCGTGATCATCGCGGGGCTCGAGCATTCCGACGCGTCCAAGGCGATGCTGCGCGGCGCGGGCATTCCGGTGGTCGAGATCATGGACACCGACGGCACCCCCATCGACAGTGCCGTGGGCATTTCGCACCGCCGCGCGGGCCGGATGATGGCCGAGCGGATCATTTCCAAGGGCTACCGCAAGATCGGGTTCCTGGGCACCAAGATGCCGCTCGACCATCGCGCCCGCAAACGCTTCGAAGGGTTCACCGAGGCGCTCGCCAAGGCCGGTCTCGAGGTCATGGATCAAGAGTTCTACGAGGGCGGATCGGCGTTGGCCAAGGGTCGCGAGATGACCGAGGCGATGCTCAAACGCTCGCCCGACCTCGATTTCCTGTATTATTCCAACGACATGATCGGCGCAGGCGGGCTGCTTTACTGCCTCGACGCCGGGATCGACGTGCCCAACCGCGTGGGGCTTGCGGGCTTCAACGGCGTCGAACTGCTGAAAGGTCTGCCCAAGCAACTGGCCACCATGGATGCCTGCCGCGAGGAAATCGGGCGCAAGGCCGCCGAGATCATCGCGGCCCGGGTCGAAGATGATAGTGGCGCAAGCGAGGGCGTGAAGATCGAACTGACCCCCACCATCGACCGCGGCGATACGCTGCGCGCCAAACCGCTCGACGCCCCCTATCCGGAATAAGTGGACAATCGGCCCCGTTCGGGGCTAACAGGACCCCGGTCGGTCCCGTGGCTCAACTGGATAGAGCAGCCCCCTCCTAAGGGGCAGGTTGCAGGTTCGAATCCTGCCGGGATCGCCAGCCGGATTTATGCACCCACTGAACCGGAACATGACCATGTATTTCGACAGACAGATCAAACTCATAAGCGACGACATCGTTGATCTCGAGCAAGAGGTCGAAACGCTCCTCGTATCGAGAGATGATGGCAACCTAGCTCAGATCGCTGAGACCTCAGGCCTTTACGAGGACTACACCAAGATCAGGGAAATGATCGTTTCTTTGCTCAAAGAAATCGACGGTCGTCGAGCCGAGATCCTCGAGCCAGGCGATCCGAAGCTGCTCACGGACAAAGAACGTGCCGCGCTCTGGGATGAATTGAGACAGCTCAATGATCTGGTCATGCAGCTCAACGCTCTGCTCGGGCGGGTCGAAACCTTGCTGGACCGAGTCGACCTAGCGGCTGGTGCCGATCAGGACAGGTCGAGCGTCACAAGCAAGGTGCGACGCGGTCTAGCGTTACTCAAGCGATGGATACTGCGCATCAGCTCTGCCTTGTGGGCAGCAATTGGGCACCTGCTCACGCCAAAGGAATGGAAGATCTCGGGGGCAGTTAAGGAGCCCGTCCTCGGATTGTTCGATGTTGGCGTGGAAATAACCTTCGGTGATCGACCTTAGTCACTCCACCCGTATAACGCCCTTATCAATCGCCAGCATATACCCGCGCCGCGCAATCGTCTTGACCAAGAGTTCCGCCATCATCTGGTTGCCCAGCGCATCGCGCAGGCGCTTGATCCGGGTGGCACCTGCCGCCTCGTCGCATTCGGACGGATGGCGGCCCGAGATCAGGCCCTCGAGCTCGGCGCCTGTCAGGACGTCCTCGTCCATTCGCGCCTCGGCCAGCACCGACAGCGTTTCGAGCGCCGCCTCCGTCAGGCTGAACTCCATGTTGTTCAATGTCACGGTGCGCTGTTCGCGGTTGATCGCCAGCGATTTGACTGTGATCCCGGCGTCTTCGAGCTGCGCAATGCGCCTGTTCTGGCCGACGATCACCACGAGGAACACGAGCGCGGCGACGAGAAGCGCGGTGGCGAAGAGCATCAGCACGAAGATCACCACACGGTAGCTCGTCAGCGTGTCGGAGAACGCGGTCCCCGATTGCGCCAGAATTTCCAGCAGCTTGATCTCCGCCGTGCCGGTCAGCGCGTCGTTTTCGACAAAGAGCCGCTCGACGCGCGCGTTGAAGGCATTCGCGTCTGGGAGAGTCCGGAACAGGAAGATCGCCGCGACCGCGAGGATAACGACGATGGCGGCGATGCCCAGCCCGACGACGCGGTTTCCCGTCAGCCGGTCCGTCAGCCGGTTGGGCAGACGATCAGAAACGGAGGAAGTAGTCACCGGCACTCGCCTTCCTTTCCGACAGACCTTCGTCGCCGAAGACGCCCAGCACGTTGAGCAGCGTCCAGCCACCAGCCGCAATCTTTTCCGCGACGATCGGCGCGACCGAATTGGCCGCGTCACAGGCCGCATCGGGCAGCTGCACGACGCCGTAGTGAAGTTTCAGGGGATCATCCTGCTTGGCCTTGTAATCAGCGTAGCAGGCGGCCTGCGCCGCGGTCCCCGCGAAAAGGGCCACCCCGATGGCCAGAAGGATGCGGGGAAAGAATCTGTGTGTCATGGGTCCGATATGCACCGTTCCTGTTCCGCTATCCAATAACACCCCATCACAAGGGGCGCGAGAACCGCCTGCACCGCTTTGCTATCGGATAACCGGGCGCCGATATGGGTTAGCGCGACAGAATCCCGCACCATCCTCTCATCAGCAACCGGGCATCCATCGCCCATCCCACACAGAGGACCCGCCCATGACCGTTTTCCCCAAGACCCTCCTTGCCCGCATTGCCCGTCCGGCGACCGGGCTTGTGCTCGCCCTGTCGCTCGCGCTCCCCATCTCCGTGTCGCCTGCAGCCGTCGCACCGGCCAAGGCGGGCGATGCCGAACTGATCGCGGGGGCCATCGGCACCGTCGTGCTCGGGGCCATCGCGCTCAACGCCTATACCAACGCCGGGAACGGCCATACCATGACCCGTCAGGCTCCGCAGGTCACGCGCCAGCAGGCGCACCAACCCTATCAGCAACAGTGGAACGGGCGTGGAGACCACGGACGCGACCACGGCCGCGGGCATGCCAGCCGCACACTGCCGCAGGCCTGCGCGATTTCGGTGGGGCGCGGCCAGAACCAGGGCGTCTATTTCGGCAAGCGCTGCCTCTCTCAGAACTTCTCGGGCGCTCGTGCGCTGCCCGGTTACTGTGAAACCCAGATGGTCGACCGCCAGTCGGGCCGCGTGCGCAACGTCTACAACGGCACCTGCCTGCAGCGGGCGGGCTCCCGGGTGAGCGGCCGCCACTAGGATTATCGAGCAGAGGGCGGCGCGCACCCAAAGACGCACCGCCCCGACCGGGCGGGGGGTCGCAGGATCCCCCGCCCTTTTTCCGTTTGCGTTTACGCGGGTCATGGGTGAGCAAACAACATGACCCAAGCACCCGACTACAGCTACGAAACCGCCGCGCGCGCGCGTGGCTTCACGCGCATCGCCGGTTTGGACGAGGTGGGGCGCGGGCCGCTCGCCGGTCCCGTCACCGCCGCAGCCGTGATCCTCGACCCCGACAACATCCCGCCGGGCCTGAACGATTCAAAAAAGCTCTCGGCCAGAACCCGCGACGTGCTCTTCGAGGCGATCTTGGCGAGCGCACAGGTCGGCGTCGCCCATTGCTCACCCGCCGAGATCGACGCGCACAACATCCTGCGCGCCAGCCACATCGCGATGCTGCGCGCCGTCGCGCTGCTCGCCCCCGCGCCGGATCACCTGCTGATCGACGGCAATCTCCTTCCGCGCGATTGCGAGGTCTCGGCCGAGCCGATCATCAAGGGCGACGGCAAATCACTGTCGATCGCCGCCGCCTCGATCGTGGCAAAAGTGACACGCGACCGGATCATGGTGGACTTGGCGCAACAGCACCCCGGTTATGGCTGGGAACGGAACGCCGGATATCCATCAAAAAGTCACATTTCGGCACTTCAAGACTTGGGTGTGACCCCACACCATAGGCGATCCTTCAAACCGGTCCACAATATATTGTGTCCACCAAAACTGTAACCCGCTGATTTAATAAAGAAATTGACCGCGGACTCCGTCTGACTCAAAGTTATCCACAACAACGAGGCCGAAAACGGCCCGGGGAACGAGGCAGACGAATGACGACCAAGACAACTGCGCAGGGCACCGCCTTGCCGCTGAACACTATCCTTGATGGCGATTGCATCGAGGTCATGAACAGCCTTCCGGCGGGTTCCGTGGACCTGATCTTCGCCGATCCGCCCTATAACCTTCAGTTGAAGGGCGAGCTTCATCGCCCCGACAATTCCAAGGTCGACGCGGTGGACGATCACTGGGATCAGTTCTCGTCGTTCAAAGCCTATGACGAATTCACCAACGCCTGGCTCACCGCCGCGCGGCGGCTTTTGAAGCCCAATGGCGCGATCTGGGTCATCGGCTCCTATCACAACGTGTTCCGCATGGGGGCCGAACTTCAGAACCAGGGCTTCTGGATTTTGAACGACGTGGTCTGGCGCAAGTCGAACCCGATGCCGAATTTCCGGGGCAAGCGGCTGACCAATGCGCATGAGACGTTGATCTGGGCGTCCAAATCCGAGGAATCGAAGCCCACGTTCAACTACGAGGCGCTCAAGGCGCTGAACGAGGGCGTGCAGATGCGATCCGACTGGGTCATTCCGATCTGCAACGGTGGCGAGCGGCTCAAGGACGACAACGGCGACAAGGCCCATCCGACGCAGAAGCCCGAGGCGCTGCTCCACCGCGTGCTGATCGGCACGACGAACCCCGGCGACGTGGTGCTGGACCCCTTCTTCGGCACCGGCACCACCGGCGCGGTGGCCAAGATGCTGGGCCGCGAGTTCATCGGGATCGAACGCGAGGAAACCTACCGCAAGGTCGCGCAAGCCCGGATCGACAAGATCCGCAAATTCGACAAGGAGGCGTTGATGACCACCGCCTCGAAACGCGCCGAGCCGCGCGTGCCCTTTGGCCAGCTGGTCGAACGCGGGATGCTGCGCCCCGGCGAGATGCTGATCAACTCGCGGGGCCAGATGGCCAAGGTCCGTGCCGACGGCACGCTGATTTCCGGTGAGGCGCGCGGGTCGATCCACCAGGTCGGCGCGTCGCTTGAGAATGCCCCGTCGTGCAACGGCTGGACCTATTGGCACTTCAAGACCGAAGGCAAAATGGTCCCCATCGACGTGCTCCGTCAACAAATTCGCGCAGAAATGCGCTGAACGAGATGCCGGTCTGAACCGGCAACCGCGTACCGCCTGTGCCTGTGGCCATAGCCACGGCACCACTTCACCCCGCCCTCGTGGCGGGGTTTTTTTGGTTGAACCCTTTGGTCGGGCGGGGCCACCTGAGGGTATGAAGATCCTGATCTACGCCATCGGCTCGCGCGGGGACGTGCAGCCGTTCATCGCCTTGGGCCGGGCGGCGGTGGCGCGCGGCCATGACGCGCTTCTGCAGGAACCCGAGGTGCAGGCGGCGCTCACGTCGCTGGGGGGCAAGCTCAAGGCCTATCGCTGGGCGTCGGAGCTGATGAACGCGCAGCTCTCGGCGGTCTGGGACATTGGTTTCACGGTGAAACCGGACATCATTCTCAATCATTTCAAGGCCTCTCTCGCCCCACATATCGCGCGGGCACTGGGCATCCCCTCGGTCCCGGTGGCGCTGCAACCCGGCTTTGTGCCGACCGGGGCCTATCCGCAGTTCCTGATGGGGGCGGAAGGACACAATCGCGCATGGAACCGCTTCACGCACCGTGCCGTCATGGGCGCGATGCGGCTGGGCACCGGGATGATGCACCGCCGCTGGCGGCGGGCGACGGGGATCGACATCGGGGCGAGGATGGACACGCTCGGGGGATATGTGCCGGGGGGCGAGGCAGTGAGCCTGCAGGCCTATTCTTCCACGCTCGTGCCCCGGCCCCACGACTGGCCCGAGAGCGCGATCCAGACCGGATACTTCTTCGGCACGCCGGATGACTGGACCCCGCCCGACGACCTCGCCTCGTTTCTGGATGACGGCCCGCCGCCGGTCTACGCGGGGTTTGGCTCGATGCCAGGGATCGATCATGCGCGGACCACACGGGCTTTGCTGGGGGCGCTTGAGGCCACCGGGCGGCGGGCGGTTCTGGCGACCGGCTGGGGCGGGATTTCGGGGGTCGAGACCGGGGCGGACATTCATGTGCTCAAGGCCGCGCCGCATGGCTGGCTGTTCCCGCGCGTCTCGGCGGTGGTGCATCACGGCGGGTCTGGCACGACCCACGAGGGGCTGCGCTGGGGGCGCCCGTCCGTCATCTGCCCGCTCTTCGCGGACCAACCGTATTTCGGCGCGCGTGTGGCGGCGCTGGGGGCCGGGCCCGCGCCGATCCGGCAGCGGGACCTTACGGCGGAGGCGCTGGCCGCGGCGATCGAGGTGGCGCATCTGCCAGAAGTGGTCGCACGGGCGGCGGAGATCGGCGCGGCGATGCGGGCAGAGGATGGCGTCGGGCGAGCGCTGGCGGTGGTGGAGGGGTTGGTTCGGTCGAACGACGCACCCCGCCCGGAATAGCCGCGCAAGCGGCCCGGGCAGCGCACGGCCGCCCCCACGGCCGTGCCCTGCCCTCTGTCGCGACTGATGTCGTCTCGGCCATCTGACGGCCGATCAGAAGCGCGGCTATTCCGGGCAAGGGCACACCCGCCCCGGACTTGATCCGGGGCCTCTTGTCGCCGGGGGTGAGGCCCCGGATCAGGTCCGGGGCGCGAGGCTCACCGCACCACCGGAACCGGCAACTCCCCGCGCTTGTAAGGGCCCCAATCCTCGACCTCGGGG
>LULQ01000248.1_pt1 | contig 28619 bp, 28 predicted proteins | sample 728091 | NCBI WGS metagenome assembly LULQ01 (sample SAMN03860285, study PRJNA289734) | marine metagenome | biome: seawater column; feature: ocean; material: water; isolation source: Red Sea water column Station 149 - depth 10m | place: Saudi Arabia: Red Sea | collected 2011-10-15 | depth 10 m
TTTTGCAAGACTCTTACTAAATTCTCCAAGATTTGCAGTACTTGATGAAGCAACAAGTGCTTTAGATATTAACACTGAAAAAAAACTATATAGTTTACTTAAGGAAAGAGAACTTTCTCTTATTAGTGTTGGACATAGACCTAGCTTAAAAGATTTTCACGAGAATATTTTAGAATTAAATGGACAGGGAGACTGGAAATTATTGACGTCTGATAAGTATAATTTTAAGGATTAACAAAAAAAATGAATTCGAAAGAAGAACAAACTAACTCAGAAGTCACTAATCTAGAGAATGAGAGTTTTATAGAACAGCAAAAAGATCGAAATTATATCAATGAACAAATTGGAGATAATCAATTAGATGAAAAACCGATAGAAATTAAAGATGAATATAAATTTGGATGGAGTAGTTATTCTGAAAAAACTAATGGAAGATTTGCAATGATTGGCTTTCTTTCAATAATATTGATTGAACTATTTAGTAAACAATCGTTTTTAAAATGGGCAGGAATCCTATAATTAATCATCAAATCTAGAACTGTTATCTCTAGGTTTTTTCTTGTTTGTTCCAACGTTATATCTACTATTTTGATTTTTTGAACTTGATCTAGCTGAAGAGCTTACTCTACGAGTCTCACGTGGTTTTTTAGCTTGATTAGCATCTTTAAATGAAGCATCTTCTACTTGAGCTGTTGAAGTTTGCTGCCTAATAGGGGATCTAGTAGGTTTCTTTCTTAATGGAGAAGAATCAGCAGGAGGAGAGATATTATCTTGTCTAGAAACTGTACGATTCATTCTGGGTCTTGACCCTGTTTTAACTTCATCGCGAGATAAATTTCTTCTTTCACCAAAGTTATTTGTTTCTGGTTGTTTCCTATTTCTATCTTCAGAAGTCTGTCTTCTCCTTCTTATAGGTTCATCATTTTCAAACTGACTTATTTCCCTTGTAGATGGCCTACTTCTACTTGCTGCAGCAGAGGGTATGGCTCTTGAAACATTCCTCCTACGAGATCTCCCCTCCGTATAGTCTTCTTCAAATTCATCTTCTTGAGGTTTAAATCTTCTAGATGGTCTTTCAGATTCTTCAAACCTATCATAATCGTCATTAAATCGACCTCTAGAATTTCTTGGAACATCAGAAATAGGATCATCATCAAAATAAGATGACCTTCTAGCTTGATCAGTAGCAACTCCCCTCAATCGCACACTTTCATATGCGAAAAAAACTGTAGTTCCTGCTAATAAAAACTGACCAAACTGAAGGATAGGATCTAACCTCCAGCCTTGAAAAAATAATATTCCTCCGCACAAAAGTCCAATTGCTGCGAAGAAAACATCATAATCCCTTGCCAAGGCAGGCTTAAAGGACCTCAAAAAATAAAGGCCTCCTCCACATACCGCGAGAACTATACCAACAATACTGGCCCAATTGAGACTAGCATTGACCACATTCTTTCTCCAAAAATTTATTTTTTAAAGGGTTACTTATATCCCCTATATATATAGTGTACTTAAAACTTCTACAAAAACTAGCGTCTTCCAGTAGAAGTACGATCGAGGGAATCTTTCTGGCTGACAAAAATCAAAAATGCAGTGGCTGGAATAACGATAAGTAAGGCAGCAGCAATAAAACTACCTATCATTCCCACTGCGGAATTATTTGCAACTTCAGCAGAAAAATCTGCGGCTAGTAATAAATTTGAGATTTGAAACACTTTTTAAATATTAAATTCTCAATTTATAATACGAATTAAATACGTTTCAATGGGTTATTTATTAAGATGAATTAAATAATTGTGATTTCCTTGCTTGTAAACTCTCTTCAAATTTTAGATATTAGTTTAGGAATTTCTCTTTCATATCTAACTATAGTTTTTCTAATAAGATTAATACTTACTTGGTACCCAAAAATTGATTTAAGTAAAGGTTTATGGTTATTAGTTTCAATACCATCAAGCTCTATTCTTAATTTAACAAGAAAACTAATTCCTCCTATTGGAGGCGTTGATGTTGGACCCGTAATTTGGATCGGAATTATAAGCTTTTTAAGAGAAATATTAGTCGGTCAGCAAGGGCTTATAAAACTTGCATTGCATACACATATTTCATAGAAATCTTTTAATTATTTCTCAGTAATTTGGCAATAATTCTTCTTCTACATATTTAGTATGTATCTTACCCTGCTTAAATTTAGATTTATTCAGTAAGGTTAGATGAAAGTTAATTGTTGTAGGAATACCAGTTACTGCACATTCATTTAAAGCCCTATTCATACGTTTAATTGCAGTATTACGATCCTTTCCCCAGACTATTAATTTACCAATTAATGAGTCATAGAAAGGAGGGATTTCATAGCCTGTATAGACATGACTATCCACCCTTACACCAGGGCCACCAGGAGGAAGCCACCCAGTTATTTTTCCGGGTGATGGTCGGAAATTGTGAGAAGGATCTTCAGCATTGATTCTACATTCAATGGCATGACCGTTTAAATGGATATCATCCTGATTAAATTCCAAGTTTGCTCCGCTTGCGATTTTAATTTGCTCAGCTATTAAATCAACTCCTGTAACCATTTCAGTAACAGGATGTTCAACTTGAATCCTAGTATTCATCTCCATAAAATAAAAATTATCATCATCATCAACTAAAAATTCAACTGTCCCCGCCCCTTCGTAGCCGATACTTTTTGCAGCAGCAATAGCTGCGTTCCCCATTTTTTTTCTTAGCTCAGTATTAATTGCAGGACTAGGAGACTCCTCTAGTAACTTCTGATGTCTTCTTTGAACTGAACAATCTCGCTCTCCTAAATGAACAACATTACCCGACCTGTCGGCCAAAATTTGAATTTCTACATGTCTTGGCTTCTTTATAAATTTCTCCATATATAAACCATCATTACCAAAAGCTGCTTCTGCTTCGCCTTGAGCTGCTTTAAACATTTTTTCTAGATTATCAGAGTTTTCAACCAACCGCATACCTCTTCCACCTCCTCCAGCAGTGGCTTTAATAATTACCGGATAGCCAATATCATCTGCCAATTTATAAGCCTCATCAACATTTGATAACAAGCCTTTACTACCAGGTACTGTTGGAACTCCAACTGCTTCCATAGTTTCTTTAGCTGTAGATTTATCTCCCATAGATCTAATAGCTTTAGGAGATGGGCCAATAAAAACTATGCCGTGATCATTACACATCTCAGCAAATTTATCATTTTCCGCAAGAAATCCATAACCAGGATGAATAGCATCAACTCCTCTCGATGTAGCAGCAGCAAGTATATTTGGAATATTTAAATAACTCTTATTACTTAATGAATCTCCTACGCAAACCGCCTCATCAGCAAGCTGAACATGCAATGCTTTTTTATCTACAGTGCTAAAAACTGCAACGGTTGCAATACCTAGTTCTCTACAACTTCTGACAATTCGTAAAGCTATTTCTCCACGATTAGCAATTAAAACTTTTTCAACCATTATGAAAATAAAATTGAAGAAATGAAATGACTTAAAATAAAAAATTATTTGCCAAAGTATTCAACAAAATTTTTTAGTGATCAGAGGACATTTTTTACAATACAACCTAAAACGTTATATATGTATAAATATTTGTTTTATGCAATAGAAAAATTATTCATCATATTCAAAAAAACTCTTTTCGAACTACATGCTTAATTCAGCCAATAATGTATGATATTTTTAAGGTTTAAGCATCCCCCGGCTGCTGAAAACCCTTTGCGGACGTGGCGGAATTGGTAGACGCGCACGTCTAAGGAGCGTGTGGCTTCGGCCTTGCGAGTTCAAGTCTCGCCGTCCGCATTTAATGTATTCTGGTTTAACTGCAATGAAAAAAGAATCAGTTGCAGTAGTTATAATTTCCAATGGTCCTGGTGAATTAACTACATGGGTAAATCCTGTAGTGGATGAGCTAAACAAAATAAATAAATCACTATGTGATGAAGATAAACAAGATTTCACTCTTAGGTTAGTCCTTGTTCCTTGCCCAAATGCCACTGGTAAAGAATTTTTAGTTGCAAATTCATGGAATAAATTCGAATTAATTACAAAATCCAAAAGTTTTTGGAAATTATTAATAAAGCCACATTCTTTTGCTGATTGGCCAAAAAAAGGGATAGTTATTTTCCTTGGTGGGGATCAATTTTGGAGCATTTTATTAGCTAAAAGATTAGGTTATTTAAATATCACATATGCTGAATGGGTTTCACGATGGCCTAAATGGACCAATGAAATTGCTGCTATGAATGTAAAAGTAAAAGAGTTAATACCTAAAAGATATAAATATAAATGTAAAGTAATTGGCGATTTGATGGCAGATATCAAACTTAATAGCGAAATATCACTAAGAAATAAAGAAAAACACTACATTGCATTATTGCCTGGTTCTAAGAAAGCAAAGCTTTCTATTGGAATTCCTTTCTTCTTAGAAGTTGCAGATCATATCGCTAAAGAAAATCAAAATATAAATTTTATAATCCCCATTGCACCAACTACTGATAAAAGTGAATATTTATTTTTTCAAAGCAACAAAAATCCAATTGCTAAATATTACTCATCAAAAATCAAAACAATTAAAAACTTCAAAGACTCTAGTTTTGATTATGTAATTGAAACATCAAAAAAAACAAAGATTTATCTAATCAAGAAACATCCTTGCTATGAAATATTAAAAGAATGTGATCTTGCAATTACAACTGTAGGAGCAAATACTGCAGAATTAGCAGCAATTAGTCTTCCAATGTTAGTTGTTCTGCCAACTCAACATTTAAATATGATGAACGCTTGGGATGGTATTTTTGGAGTAGTTGGAAAAATTTCATTCATAAATAGATTCCTAACTTTTATAATTAAAAATTTCTATTTTAAAAAAAAGAAGTTTTTTGCTTGGCCAAATATTAAAGCTAAAAGAATGATTGTCCCTGAAAGGATAGGTAATATTTCGACAATAAAAATTGCAAGAGAAGTATTATTTCTTATTAAAAATAGAGATCAATTAAAAAGTATTAGGGATAATCTAAACAAAGAAAGAGGCGATAAAGGTGCTGCAAAAAAACTTGCTTCTATAATTGTTAATTCAATAAAAAAACTTTAACAATTACCAGGGATCATCAATTTCAAACTTTTCTGATTTTTTATTATCTTGAACTAAATTTTGTTCGTTTAGTGGTTCAATATCTAAAGTTTCAGTTGCATTTTGAATTGGTCTTTTCGAAGCTAAATTAGTAGTTGATTGTTTTTTTTGCTTTAAATCAATATTGTTTTTTTCATCTATTTGATTAACACTATTTTGATTCTGGATCTGATCAGAATCATCATTATCCATGTATAGCTTTTTTCTATTATTTATTTCTTCTTCAGAACCCTTTATTTCAACATATTCAAGTTCATCTTCATAATCATCTTCATAATCATCTTGTTCAACAACTTCTTCATATTCCTCGACCAAATTGTTTTGCTGTTCTGATTCAGAACCTGAAAGTAACTGATTCTCAACAGGTACAAGATTTGCTGAGTATCCATTGACTTCCCTTTCATCCCATGAAGAACCCCCGACTCCAAGTTTCTCAAGTAGTCCACTACTTAGTTGCTTCAATTTCTCTTCCGCACCTTCATAAACAATAATCCTATCGGTACCACTACTTACAATTTCCTCAACAGGTATTTCCCAAGTACTTAAAACTCCCTCACCTAAAAGCGGAACACCAACAGCACCCATAACAAGAGATATCAAATCCCCAGTCTCAATATCAAAAGAAAAGCCAAGAACTCTTCCCAGAAGTTGTCCAGATTCTGTAATCACTTGACAATTAATTACCTTCCCATACCTTTCTGGAGAAAAACTTTCACTCAAAGAATCTAGGGAGTCAACTAATATGACATCTCCAACTTGCTTTATACTTTCTAAAGGCATCCATTTTGGCAAACCTGGTAAAAATCTTGTAAGTGGATTATCTCTTAGTCCCAAAGCGACCACCTCTCTTCTATCAATATCAACAACAACTTCGCCAACTACGCCTAGCCGTCTTCCAGTATCAGTAGTTATCACTTGTGTTCCCATTAATTCTGACCTTAACCATAAACGTTCACTAGGAACCGAGTTAGGGAGATTCTTATTAGCAGATGTGTTAGACAAGCTCATAAATTTCTTTTTATCATTCTGACGTATAAATTTAAAAAAGTGTGTTTATGCAGCATTTGGTAACCCAAGAACTTGAGTATTAGCACCTCTCAACATTAATACCATCTAAAAAACTATCAACCTCGTCTAATGCATAAAAAGGTGAAGGCTTATACTTTTGCAAAGCAAATAAAAAACTTAAAGCAGTTAACGATTTTTCACCACCTGACATAGACGCTAATCTTCTGACATTTTTTCCCTTGGGATGAGCCACTAAAGTTAATCCTCCTTCTAAAGGAGAATTAGGATTTTCAAGTTGAAGAAATCCATCTCCATCAGATAAATTTGCAAAAATTTCTCTAAAATGTCTATCAACTTCTGTAAATGCTTGCATAAAAGCTTCTTGACGCATCGTAGATACAGTTTCTATTCTCAGCAATAATTCAGATCTTTCATTAGATAGAATTTCTAATTTTTCTCGCAAACCATTTAATCTCTCAATTAATTCTTCTAGTTCATCAAGAGCCAACATATTGACAGGTTCTAAGCTTTCTAGTTTTGCATTTATAATCGAAATTTCTGATTGCAAAGATTCAAGACTCTTCCCTTCATATTCTCCAAACTCCGGGGAAGGATTAGGTAGATCTTTTTTATAATTTTCTAATTTTATTTTCTCGCTCCTCATCTCTTCTTTAAGGGAATGCATATCCCTTTCAAGATATTCAAGCTTTAACAGATAGTTATTATATTCTTGCCTTTTATTTGAAATTGAAGAGTTTAATTCATCTCTTTTCCTTCTCAATAAACCTAAATTCTTCTCTAGAGAATTTTTTTGATTATCGAGATCTGAAAGCTCTTTTTTAAATTGATCCCTTTTTTCTATCCATTCACTATGAGCAATTGCGAGTTGTTTAATAGATTCCTGCAAGTTTTTTTCTTGTAGTAAAGTAATTTTTAATGAATTATTGATACGCTCTTTATTTAAAGCAAATTGATTCTTTTTATCTAGTAATGTATTTCTCTCTTTAATAAGTAATTCAAGTTTTTTATCAAGATTATTAAAATCGTCATTAAAAGCTATTAATGATGATTTTTGATTTTTTTCATAATTTGCCTTTTGAATGGTTTGTAGTTGATCAAACTTATCGTGATAAGGCTTCAATTGATTTTTTAAATGACCTAACTCGTTAACTAATAAATTATTAGCAGTATCAAGTTTATTTAATCTCGATTTACAATCCTCAATTCTTTGCGAGACAGCTTTAAGAGAATCTTGATTTACTTCAATTTCTTTATTAAATGAGGCACAATCCTCAATTATTTGACTGCGGTTAGAATTTAATATACTAAGTCTATTATTTTTTAGTATCAAATCATTATTTGACTCTTTTAAAGCTTCTTCGATAACTAATAATCTTTCTTTTATAGGACTGGAATCATCAATATCATTATTAATTCCAAACCTATAAGCCAAATCTTTATTTAACTTACTGCCTCCTGTAATAGCACCACTTGCTTCTAATAATTCACCACTTAAGGTAACCAACCTATTTTTTTGTGTAGATAACCTAGCTGAGGATAAGTCTGAAAAAACCAAAGTATCTCCAAAAACATATCGAAAAACATCTGAATAAACTTCATCAAAAGTAATTAGATTAATAGCTTTATCAATAAATCCATTCTCCCTGTTATTTTCAAATCTTGAAATTGCATAATTCTTTTTTTGACTTTTAATTCTATTTAAAGGTAAAAAAGTTAATCTTCCCGCTTTCTTCTTTTTAAGAATTTCAATTGCTTTTGCAGCAATATGATCATTATCAACAACAATTTGTCCTAACCTATTTCCAGCAGCAATTTCTAATGCATATCTATTTTTCTCACTGACCTCTCCAAGTTGAGCTACATAACCATGTATACCCTCTAACCCTGCCTCTAAGAGAATTCTGAGAGCATATGAACCTCTAGATTCGTTTAAAGCTTCCTTCCTGCTTTCGAATCTAGATAAATCCTTTTCAAGCCTTAATTGCTCGTTATTTAGCCTTGATTTAGTTTTAATTAATAAATCGATTTCATTTTTTAAAGAATTAATTTCTGCGCTATTACTTGCCAAGTTTTTATTCTTTGTATCGGATGTCTCTTTTTTTCTTTGATTTCCCTGAAAAAGTTTCTGCTTTTCTAAGTCTAAGGATTCGATCTGTGACAATATCTCATCTTTTTGAATATTATTTTGAATAGTTTCTTCTTCAATTTTCCTTTTTTTTATTTCCAAAGGATTAATTTGATTTTTTATACTTTCAAGCTCAGCATTTAATTTGATACTTTGTTTTGAGAATTCTCCAGATTCTCCAGCCGCATCAGAAAGTTTTTTTCTGGATAGTTTGTGTTTTAAAGTGAGATCATCAATTTGCAAGTTCAATTGATTTAAAAAATTATCATCGAAATTTTCTTGTCTCATCTTTTCTGACTCGATATTCCTCTTAGAAATTGCAATTTCATCTCTCTGTTTTTGTAATTTAATACCTTCTTCTTTATTCAGAATTGATATCCTATCAAGTTCTCTCAAGCTAGAGTTAATACTTCCAATATCAGAATTAACTTTTATCAATTTATCCTCTCCTTTCTCCTTAAGCTCATCAACAAGTATTTTCAAAGCATCTTCTAAAACTGATATTTCTTTACTAATAGATTCTTTTTCTTTATTAAACAAGATTTTATTTTTTTCAATTTCACTTTCTTTTTTTTCTATAGATTCAACATGCTTAACTTGTTTTTCAAAAATAAGAACTTTCTCTAATTCTATTATTTGTAATAGTTTTGCCTTTAACTCTTTATATCGCTTTGCTTTTTCACATTCTTTTTCAAGCTTATTTTTACTAGATTGCAATTCATTTTCTAAAATTTCACATCTTTCTTGTCTTTCGAAAACGTCATTTAATTTTGCATTAGTTTGTTCTATTCTTGTATCAAAAAGTGCGACTCCTGCTAATTCATCAATAAGATTTCTCCTCTCCTTATTATTCATTGATACTATTCTTGTTACATCACCCTGCATAACAACATTGCTGCCCTCAGGATCAACACTAATATCTCTTAATATTCTCTGTATTTGTTGCAAGGTACATTGTTTGCCATCAGAAGTATAAGTAGAAGCATAAGAACCACCTGGCATAAGCCTTAATTTTCTAGAAACTACCCATTCTTTTTGACCTTTATTAAGGGCAATTTCTTCTTCTTCTAGTTCCAAAGGCGGAAGGTCCTCTCTGGGAGACCAATCTTGAATATTAAATTTTACTGATACAGATGTTTCTGATGACTTACCCTCTTTAACTTTGGAGTTATTTATTAGATCTGGTAATCTTTCAGCCCTCATCCCTCTACTATTAGCTAGACCTAAACAGAATAAAATTCCATCTAAAATATTACTTTTCCCAGAACCGTTAGGGCCCGTAACCACTGTGAAGCCTTCTTCAAGAGGAATTTTTACATTTCCCCCAAAAGATTTAAAATTTTCAAACTCGACCTGATTGATATGTACCAATCTCAAGTCTCAATAGCTAAATAAGAATAACTAATTTGCAAAAATTCTCAATAGAATCTACAAGAATTAGCCGAAATTTCAAACAAACCAGAAAGAAGTTCACCATCCAAAATGAATCGATAATTTTCAGAGTCCAAGTCTGTAGAAACGTTTTTAAATATTCCATGATCAATTCTTTTTACAAAACCTCTATTATCAGAAAGTTCATGTTCTATCCTGGATAGCCATATAAGTCTATGATTTGGCTGCTTAGAAATTTCTATAGAAGCTTGATTTAATAAAGGTAGTTTTAAAAATTTCCAAGTTAAACAATCTATTCCATTTTCAACAAGAAAATCATAATGAATATCTTTAGACTTAGCATTATAAACTTCATGTTCCAGCAAAACCCATTTATCCATTATTTAGTTGATAAATAAATTAAATCTTTTTGCAAAACAAAGTTTAGATAAAGATATTTTTTCTTAAAGATGGTCCCTTTTATTTAATTACCTGCATCAGGAACAAATCTTAAAGCGATGAATAGCAAACTTCCAGCTCCAGCAATAGCTGCAGCTACTAATCCAAAATCTGTAGGGATTGTGCGAGATGCAAAAATTAATGATGCAAATGTAATATCCATGATGAAATTTAAACTCATTTAATAATCCAAATTAAGAAAATGGGTCTAATCTTAAAATAAATAAGTTTGAATAATGGAGACTTACCATCCTCCCAAAGAAGTAGAAGATAAAGAAGATAACTCTAATCTTCCTGAAAGAGAGGTTCTCTCGGAAAAATGGTTACTCGAAAAAATTGACAGTTTAATACCTTTAATAAAAGAAAAATGGCCTAACATTGCACAACAAACCCTTGAAGCCACAAAAGGGAGTATTGACGATTTAGTTGAAGTAATAGCAAGCCATAGTGGAACCTCAGCAATTAGAATAAAAAGCCAACTATTTGAAATAATTGATTCAATAAGAGAAAACAATTGGGAAATATCAGAAAAAATTGAGCCTATAGAAAGTCAATTAGAAGAATTATTAGAAGAACTTAACGATACACTTAGACCAAAAATAGAAAGTCCTATAAGAAAAAAACCATTATTATCTATTGCTATTGCGGCTGGTATTGGTTTACTAATAGGAACGCTCCTAAACAGTGGTAGAAAATAATATGGAAAAACCAAAAAATAAAAACTTTGCAAATACCGCCTCCAGAATTTCAGCGATTGCAAGTTCAGTTATGGATTTGCATGTAAGAATAGCTCTTCAAGAAGTAGATAGAGAAAAAAGAAGATTAATTAGTGGTGGAATATTTTTGGCAATTGGCAGCACATTATTATTATTAGTACTAATTTGCATCCATATTATTTTCTACCTTTTTCTAACAAAATATAATAACTGGAATATTGAATATAATTTATTACTCATAATATTTATCGATTTAGTTCTTGCAGGCTTAAGTTTAAAACTTGGAGGAAAATTAGCCAAAGGACCATATCTTCCTCAAACATTAGAGGGTTTAGGCAAGACAACAAAAGCCGTTTTAGGCAAAAAATAAATTACCTTATTAAATACTTTATCCATCTACAATCTATTCCCCCATTACTAACAGGAATTTTCAATGAAGATTTCATTTTCAAATATTTTGTTAGTTTTGGATTTCCACTTAGCAGCCAAAATTCCCAACCTGAAAAATTATTCTTTAGGAAGATTCCCATTTGTTCATATAAATAAATCAATTCATTTTCATCGCCTAATTTTTTGCCGTATGGAGGATTACATATGATTATCCCAGGTGTGCAACTTAATTGGAGTGCTAAAAAATCATTATTTATAAGCTCAATATAATTTTCTAGTCCAGCTAATGATATGTTTACATTCGCCTGCTCAAAAACCTTTTTATTAATTTCACATCCTATTATTATATCTTTCCTAAAGTCCAACCAATTCTCAAAAAGATATACTTGATCAATATTTATGGGAACTCCAAGGTATTGGTTGACTGCCTCAATTAAAAAAGTTCCCGAGCCGCACATAAAATCTATTAATGGAACTTTGCCATTCCATTGAGTCATATTTATCAATCCAGAAGCTAAATTTTCTTTTAATGGAGCATTTCCAATTGCGGGTCTATAGCCTCTTTTGTGTAAGCTTTCAACGCTGCTTTGAAGACTGAGAATTGCTTTATTATTATTTAAATGCAGATGAATTATAAAATCAGGATTATCTAGAGAAATATTTGATCTTTTATTCCAAACTGCCTGTTGCAAATCAGTTATAGAATTTTTTACTTCAAGAGCTGTGAAATGAGTATGACTTAAAGAAGATGTTCTCCCAGTTACTTGAACATTAAACGTTTTATCAAAGTGCAACCAATTTAACCAATCAAATGAATCTCTAACCCCCGCATATAAAGATTGCTTGTCATAGCAATTAAAACTTGCAATTTCTCTATAAAAACGAAAAGCTAATCTGGAATAGAAATGAACTCTATAAAAAGTTTCAAAATCACATTCAAAATTAATAAATCTTTTATAAGTATTAATATTAAAGCCGCCTAAATTTGAAATTTCTTCTGCTAAAGATTTCTCTAGTCCCTCCGGAGATGATGCCACTACATTCATATACGATAAAACTTAGTAAAAAAACTATTCAATAACCATTTTGCCTGTCAGAATATAAATGTCCAATTGGACTAGGTGATCTCAACCGATGTTTCGGACAGCGGTTCGATTCCGCTCAACTCCACTATTTGGGGTTGTAATGGTTTCGACGGGGCATAAGGAAGGTGACTGAAGCCGGCTCGGTTAGAGCAAAAACACAAATGCTAACAAAATCGTTAGTTTCTCCCGTCAAACAGCACCAGTTGCTGCTTGATCCTAAAGGAGATGGGGTTATATCAGCCTTATCAACCAAATGATACGAGGAGTCTGGAAGGACTCCACTTTTTTAAATAACTAAGAAGTTGTAGTAGATAATTTATGAGTGTGTAAATATTGCTGCAATTACTTGTATTAAAAAGAATTTTTTTAATTTTATAAGTATAAATACTGAGAAGATAAGTTTTAAATTAATTTATCTTATTAAGAAATCCAATCTTGCAAAATGGAATCTAATAAAAAACTAAATGACTTGATAATAAATCTCAAACCAAAAGTTATTAGATTCACTGGTGAAAAATTTCCCAATGAACTATGGAATAGTGGTTGTCAAATCAAAAAAAATAAGAACATATCTAGCTAAAAATTTAATTAATTACTCGAAAAAGGATTTTTCGGCATTTTTTTTAAACATTTTTTTGAAACTTCCTGAAGTACTTTAAATTCATTTTTTTTTAAATTCCAATTAAATACATTAGATACATCTATAACTTGAGATTTTTTTCGCATTCCAACTAGTGGAATAGTTCCTTGATAACAACACCAATTAATTGCTACTTGCGCTTGGGAAACTGATCTTTGATGCGCAATTCTTTTTAGACACCTCCGCAATTCATATGTTGGTTTTTTATAGTTTTCAAATAAGGAATTACGAATAAAACTTTTTTCTTTATTTTCTTCTTTATCTGGATCAATACAAAGTATTCCAAAGGACAAAGGACTATAAGCAAAGAAATCAATATTATTTTCGTCGCAAATTTTTTTTACCTGATATTGTTTTCCTAAATCGGGAGCAAGCAAAGAAAACTGTATTTGAACACTCTTTAGGTGCTGATCTCTTTTTGCTAAGAAATTAATTAATTTCATCAATCTTTTAGGGCCTATATTTGATAAGCCTATTTGAAAATCAAAGCCTTCATCTTTTAAATCGCAAAGATTATTCAACAGCCCTAATTCCTGCCAAGGATTGTATTTTGCAGTTGACCAATGTAATTGCACTATATCTAATTTGTTATTAAGTCTTTCTAAACTTTTCAAAAAAGGTTTATTAAAACCTCTGTTACCTATTCTCCAGGGATAAGGTGCAAGTTTGGTTGCTACTTGAATTCTTTTTTTCTTTGCTGAAGGAGTATTTAGTAAAAATTTTCCTATCAACAATTCACTTCTGCCCTGAAGATTCCCAGTACCGTAAGAATCTGCAGTATCAATTAGATCGAAACCTCTTCGTAACGCTTCATCATATGTCTCACGTAAATCATCGTCATTTGTAGATTGGTAATTCCAGAAAAGCTTATTCCCCCAAGACCACGTACCTAATCCAATTCTTTTCTTCACTAGCCAATTTAAATAAGGAACTTTATAAGGTTATCTAAAAATATTAACTTCTTTAAAATATTTCAAAAAATAAGTTTTAAAGCATTAAAAATCAATTTCTCTTGACATTAAGAAATTATTCTCCAAAGTAAGAGAAATAAAAATAAAAAATTGTTCATTACCGTTTGCGGACAAAAAGGGGGGGTGGCCAAGACCTGTACAAGTATTCACCTTGCTAGTGTTTGGCATTCTGAAGGTAAAAAAGTTTGCATAGTCGATGCCGACAAGAATAGATCTGCTTTAGCATACGCATCAAGAGGCAATCTTCCATTTCCAGTTTTCCCCGTCAGTTCAGCTGCTAAAGCATCAAGATCATCAGAAATTGTAATAACTGATGGCCAGGCTAGCAGTGATCAAGAAGAACTTAAACACTTAGCGTATGGTTCAGATTTAGTTATCTTACCTACAACTGCAAAAGCAAGATCAGTAGAATTAACTGTTGAACTAGCTAATTTATTAAGCAACTTAAAAGTTAACCATGCTGTAGTAATAGTAAAAGTTGATTTTAGACAGCAAAAAGCAGCGCAACAAGCCAAAGCAGCTCTAGAAAATTTTGGTTTATATGTTTTTGATACATTTATACCCTTACTTTCAGCATTTGATAAAGCAGAAGCCTCGGGCAATGCTGTATTTGAAGCTGTAGACGATTTAGGTAGATCAGATCCTCGTCGAATGACGGGCTGGTCTGCTTATTGTTCAATTGCCTCACAAATTCCATGCCTGATTTCGAAGCCCTCATCCGACACCAACAACTTAAACAACCAACAACCAATCAGCGCTTAAAAGTAGTTGATTCTCCTAATTTTGAAGAAGAAAAAAAAGAAGAAGCAATAATTAGACAATCTGGATTATTAGTTAATTTTTTTGGAGGTTTTATAGGCTCTGTAATTGGAACTTTAACAATACTGTTTCTTTATATGAATGAATATCTACCATTAGATTTACTAAAACTTAAGTAGTATATTCGCTATTCATTGCTATACAAAGATAATCACTCAAAATTGACTGCAACAACTGACTTTTTATAAGTCAACACGATTGTAAGCAAAGTGTAAGTGGTAATTAAAAAGTGAAATATTGACATGATTTCTTATCAGTATATTTTGTTTCTTATAACTTAAGGTTCTTGAAACACTTAAATTACGCGCAGTTTCAACGTTTCAAGGATTAAAGTCTCTACATTTTGATCTTTCGTTTTCATAATTTTTTATAGCAGTATCCCATTCTGATAAATCTGCTTCTTTCCCAGAAATATATAATTCCATTTGTTTCGAATAGTTTGCTGATTCAATTCGACTATTGAATGAAGTATTGCAAAAAATTATACTTCCAAATTTTTCATAGTCCGCATAATCTCTATTCGCAGCAAATTCAGCATTTCCCCTTAACTTATCTAATGCTTTATATTCCAAATCCTCAATACTAGGTTTTGGACGGAGTAAGAATGCTTTATAGTCCAAATTCTCAATGCTAGGTTTTGAAAGGAGTAAGGATTGGTTCGCTTGTGCATTTAGATATGCAAAAAGGCAAACACAAATAAGAACAACAGCAAATACTCTTATTAACCAAGTGTTAGTTTTATCCATCATTATCGTAATTGCGTTCTTGTTTCATTATTTATCTAATACACTTTTTACTTTATCTGAGAATTTTTGTTCTTTATCAGTTCTAGTATTTACTTTCATTGTTGTATAAATTCTAGGCGCACCTTTTGAATGAATTTTTTTATGGCATTTTTTAACACATTCAAATACTTTATCCCAATCTCCCTCTATTGCAGTTCCATTCGCTCCTAATTCATAGTTAAGACCTTCATTTTTGATAACTTCAATACACTCTTTTATATAAGGAGATAGGGAAGTTCCAACTCCAATAGGGACTAAACATAAATCAATACTTACAAACATAATTACTTCCTATTTTGATAAATCTAACCATTCATATCCTAAATACTAATGTCGATAAAATGTAGCGAAAATAATGAGTAAAAGTTTACTAAAAATAAAATAAGAGGGCATTTGTTTGCCCTCTTCGAGTCGTATGCACCTCGCTGTCCACAAAGTCGATGAAGTGCTTTTGACTCCTGAATTATTTCCGCTGTCCACAAAGTCGATGAAGTGCTTTTGACTCCTGAATTATTTCTACTCCTACTGAACGAGAAAAGATAGTCGTGACAACCACAAAGCACTTCTACTCGGGTAATAATACTCTATGAATTTCAAGTCAATAGGAGGACAATATAGATATAGATCTAGGAGGTCTTATGAAACTATTCAATCAATTTAACATTCTTCCAAGATACTTAACTGCATTTAATTATGCAGGATTAAATCTAAACGAAACTCCAAAAGAACTTGAGAAATGCACCCCTGAGTTTCAAAACTTTTGGGAGAAAGAATGTAGAGAACATCCAACAAATCAAAATTGTTTAATTTACTGCGACTGAGTTATTAATTTTTAGTCTTTATTAAAAAAGGAGGTTTTATGAAACTAACTACTCCATTCACCATTCTCAATCGAACATTCAATGAGATGGATTTAATCAGAGATGCAATGAAGAAAAGAAAATTGGCAACTGAAAGATTGCATGATGACTATAGAAAAATGTTCAAAAACAAAGAACATCCAACCATAGTTAATGGATATGTTTAACCTAGTGCGACTAAATTAAATTAGTAATAATAAGTCCTAATTTAATGTAAGCAGACCGTAAGCAACATATTAATAATCTTCAAATCTATTGATATAACTACGTTTTAGCGTTAAGTCGTATATTCGCTATTTATTTCAACATACTTTTTAGAAAGATCGCACCCCCAAGCTGTGCCTTTCGATTCGCCAGAATTTAGATTAATCATAATTTTTACAATATCATCTACCAAATATCTACCTTTCATTCTGGACTTAATATAGTCTGTGACTTTTTGTGGATCATATTTATTTAACTGGCCTTTTTCCAAAATGTGGGCGTTTCCTATATACAAGTCAACGTCATTTAAATTAAATTTAACTCCAGAATTACCTGCAGCAGAAATGATTCGTCCCCAATTTGGATCACAACCATGTATCGCAGTTTTTACCAAGGCAGAATTACAAATAGATTTCGCGAGCATAATTGCATCATCTGTATTTTTTGCTCCTTGAACCAAAACTTCTAATAAACAATTTGCTCCCTCTCCATCCCTTGCAATATTTTTTGCCAAGTTCTGACATACAATATCAATCCCTTGTTGGATAATTGGAAAAAACCTTTTTTCAATTTTCTCTCCTGCATTTATTCCAACAAAAGAATCATTTGTGCTTGTCTCTCCATCAACTGATATTGCATTAAAAGATTTTTGAACCGCAATAGCAATCATTTTGTCCCATTCTTCTTTTTGAATACCCGCATCACAGGTTAGAAAAGCAAGCATTGTAGCCATGTTGGGGTAAATCATTCCTGAACCTTTTGCAAATCCTGCTATTTTTATTTTTCTACCTTGAATAATCGTCTCTATTGACACTTTTTTCAAAGTCAAATCAGTAGTTAAAATTGCTTCTGCTGCATTTTCAAAATTATTACCCTTTAAATCACTAACTAAATTCGGTAAATTTTTTACTAAATCATTTATTTGTATTGGAACACCAATTACACCAGTTGAGCACATTAAAACTTCTTCTTCTTTTATTCCTAAAAGTTCCGCAATCTTTCCTGTAGCAATTTGAAAATGTTGAATGCCAAGATTTCCTGTACATGCATTTGCTTGACCAGAATTAATTAGTATTGCTCTTACAAAACCTGAAGTTGTTTTAATCCTTTCCTCACAAATATCCACACAAGAAGCTCGAACTATTGATTGGGTAAACATCCCACTAAAAATACTTCCTTCTGGAGCGAGTATTAGTGCTAAATCTTTTTTATTAGAAGCTTTTAAACCAGCAGATATCCCAGCAAAAAGAAACCCCTTGGGTGTTACCTTACTGTCATCAACAAACGACCAATTGGAATCTAACTGGCTCAAACTTTTTGGTATTTTAATTCATACTAACTACTCTTTAATACTAAAGAAACTAAGTAATTAGATTATTATTAATTATATGGATATTCTTCAAAAATTAAAAAACAACCAAAGAAGGATTGGTTTAACAGGAGGTATTGCAAGTGGGAAGACAACCATAACTAATTACATAAGAAAACATAAAAACATACCAATATTAGATGCAGATCATTTTTCAAGAGAATTAATCAAACCAAACACATATGGATATAAGAAAATTTTAGATTATTTTGGAAATAAAATTATTGATAATAAAAGCAATTCAGAAAGGGAAATAAACAGAAAACTTTTAAGGAACATTATTTTTAAACATTCAGCAAGCAAGGAATGGATTGAAAAACTACTTCACCCCTTAATTAAAGAAAGAATGATAGAAGAATGCAGTCAATACAGAAATAATCAAACTATAGTATTGGTTATTCCATTATTGTTTGAAGCAAAATTTGAAGATATTTGCACTGAAATATGGTTAGTTAAATGTCCTAAAGAAATACAAAAAAACAGACTTATCACAAGAGATAAAATTAGCGAAAAAGAAGCATATGAATTGATAAATTTTCAATTAAGTTTTGAAGAAAAAAGAAAATTCTCAGATATTATTTTAGAGAATTCGGATGATCAAAATAAATGGATCAATACGATAAAAGAGCTTCTTTAAGCTTTAGCTATTTAATTTTTCCATAAGAAGTTTATTTGCAAGTTTAGGGTCAGCTTTACCTTTTGTTCTTTTCATAAGTTGACCAACAAAAAAACCAAGTAACTTAGTTTTGCCATTTTTAAATGCTTGAACTTCATTTGGATGTTCATTTATAAGTTCATCAATTATTGGTGAAATACTTGAAGAATCAGATATCATTGCCAACCCTTTTTCTTCAACTAATTTTTTCGGGGAAATATTTTTTTGAATAAGTTCAGGTAAAATTTCTTTTGCAATTTTTCCACTAATTATATTTTTTGAAATCATGTTAATCATTTCAGCAAGATTTTCAGGACTAAGCTTTAATTCACTAAAACTTAGTTTGTTTGATTTTAAATAGCCCACAATATCACTTGTTACCCAATTTGAAGCTAGTTTGGCCTCGGCACCATTTGCTACTGTTTCTTCAAAAAAGTTTGCCATGCTTATTTCATCAGAAATTACCCTTGCATCATATGCAGACAACCCAAATTGACTTACATATTTATTTCTTTTCTTTGAAGGTAATTCTGGTAGTTCTTTAAACCATATTTCTTGTTGGGCTTTTGTTATTTCAATTGGACCTAAGTCAGGATCAGGAAAATATCTATAGTCACTGCTACCTTCTTTTAATCTCATACTTTTCGTTAATTGCTTAGCTTCATCCCATAACCTTGTTTCTTGGAAAATTTTTCCTCCATTTTCATAAACTTCTATTTGTCTGGCTATTTCATAATCACAAGCCTTTTGAATTGCAGAAAATGAATTCATATTTTTTATTTCCACTTTGGTACCAAAAGGAGCATTAGGTCCTTTTCTAACTGAAATATTGACATCGCAGCGTAATGAACCCTCTTGCATATTTCCGTCTGATACCCCTAGATATCTAACTGTTCTTCTAATCTCTGAAGCATATTCAGATGCCTCTTTACCTGATCTAATATCTGGTTTACTTACAATCTCACAAAGTGCTATTCCGGCACGATTGTAATCAACTAAAGAATACTTAGAGCCAGCTAATCTATCACTTCCTGAATGGACTAGTTTTCCGGCGTCTTCTTCCATATGTAGCCTTTCTATACCAATTTTTTTGATATAAGGTTCTTTGTCCTTTTCAATTATTTCAACCTCTAACCAACCATTTTCAGCTAGTGGCTCATCAAATTGTGAAATTTGATAATTTTTAGGCAGATCAGGATAAAAATATTGTTTTCTATCAAATTTACAATGTTCTGCAACGTTTAAATTTAATGCTAACGAAGTTTTTACAGCATACTCAAGAACAGTCTCATTCAGAACTGGAAGAGTTCCTGGTAACCCACAAACTACAGGATCTATATGGGTATTAGGTGCATCACCAAAAGCTGTTGACGCAGATGTGAATATTTTACTTTTCGTATTAAGCTGTACATGAGTTTCCAAACCAATCACAGCTTCCCAAGATTCCAAATTGTTCATTATTAAAAGTCTCTTTATTAATATTATTGGATATAAAGGAAAAGAGGACCAAAACACAAATAAAAATATTAATTTTTAAATGGCACAAGAAACCAAAAATTCAATATTAATCATTGGAGGTGGACTTTTAGGTTTATCTATTGCTTATGAATTTTCTAGAAATAACTTCAAAGTTTTAGTTTTAAGCAAAAACAGAAATGAATCAGCTGGATTTGTTGCTGCAGGAATGTTAGCTACTCATGCCGAAGGGCTCGAAGATGAATTACTAAAATTTGGCCAAGAAAGTCAAAATCTAATTCCAAAGTGGATAAAAAGTATTGAACAAGATAGTAATATTAAATGCGGTTTAAAAAAATGTGGCATAGTAGTTCCTTTTAAAAACAAAGAAGATCTTGAAGAGTTTCCCACTTATGAATATGGAAAATATTTAAATCACAAAGATCTTCAAACAGAAATTAATGGAATGAATTCTATTTGGAAACATGGTTTACTTTTTGAACAAGATGGTCAAATAGATAACCGAAGAAAACTGATGCGTGCTCTTGAGAGAGCATGCTCCTTGAATGGAGTCGAATTTCAAGAGGGATCAGAAGTAGAGGATTTGACATTCGAAAAAAACAAAATTACAGGTGCAACAGTTTTATGTGCCACTGGGGAAATAAAAAAAATTAACTGCGAAAAAGCAATTATATGCAGCGGTGCTTGGAGTAAAAAAATTTTTAATAAGATTCCAGTCTTTCCTGTAAAGGGACAAATGCTATCAATACAAGGTCCAACAAATTTTTTGAAAAGGGTTATTTTTGGTCCAAAAACTTATCTAGTTCCCCGTGATGATGGACTTATTATAGTTGGAGCGACAGTTGAAAAAGATTCAAAATTTAATCAAGGTAATACTCCTAATGGAATAAAACAACTGCAAGAAGGCATTCGCTCTTTATTGCCAGAAGCTATTAATTGGCCACAAATGGAACATTGGTGGGGCTTTAGACCTTGCACACCAGATCTAAAACCAATAATTGGAAAATCAAAAATTGAAAATCTTTTTATAGCTACAGGACATTACAGAAATGGAGTTTTATTTTCTGCAATAACAAGTGATCTTCTTTTGAAAATAGTTCAAAATAAAAATCTCAAAGAAATAGAAAAAAGCTTTTTAGAAAAATTTAGTTTAGATAGATTTGCGATTTAAATTTTAATTTTCAGATCGCCATTTCGAATCAGAAGTTTCCCACTCACATAATTCCTCTTCGTTAAACCATAGATCAATTTCAAATTTTGCTGTATCTTCTCCATCAGAACCATGAATAATATTCCTCCCAATATCAATAGCTAAATCACCTCTAATTGTTCCAGGCTCTGCTTCCAGAGGTTTTGTTGCACCTATTAGTTTTCTAGCACTCAAAATAACTCCTTCGCCTTCCCACACCATTGCTACAACAGGACCACTTGAAATAAAGTCTACTAAATCACCAAAAAAGGGTCTTTCTCTATGTACTCCATAATGATTTTGAGCAAGTTCTTTTGAAGGAATTAATTGCTTTAATCCAACCAATTTAAATCCTTTTTTTTCAAATCTGCCAATAATCTCAGAAACATATCCTCTTTGAACTCCATCTGGTTTAATTGCAATAAAGGTTCTCTCTTTGGTCATTTAGTTAATAATCACTCTATGTATATTCAACTTTTGGGTGGTAACTTGGCAAGTAATCATTAAAATAAAAGATATTGTTTTGAGTTATTTTCAAAAACATTTATTAATCACTAAGACATAAATTGACCAATTTTGAGCCGAAAAAATTAAAGAATATTTGGACTATTGAAGATAGTATTTCGACTTATAACATAGACAAATGGGGAGATAAATATTTTTCTATAAATTCCAAAGGAAATATATCAGTAACTAAAGATATAAAATCTGAAAATAAGATTGATCTTTTTAAGCTTGTCAAAGAACTTAAGAGTAGAGAAATAAATCCTCCATTAATCATAAGATTTAATGATATCTTGAAAGATCGAATAAATGCATTACATGACTCTTTTTTAAAAGCAATAAAAACCTATAAATATAAGAACATTTATCAAGGCGTTTTTCCTGTCAAATGTAATCAACAGAAAAATGTCCTAGAAAAGATAATAGAGTTTGGTAGCCAATGGAATTTTGGTTTAGAAGTAGGAAGTAAATCAGAACTATTAATTGGCCTTGCACTTCTTGAAAACCAAAATTCATTATTAATATGCAACGGATATAAAGATAAAAAATATATTGAGATTGCTACTTTGGCCAGAAAACTCGGCAAAAATCCAATAATAGTTATTGAACAACGAGATGAGGTAAAAAGAATTATTCAAGCAGTTCAAGAACTTAACGCGACTCCATTGATAGGAATTAGAGCAAAGTTATCAAGTAAAAGTAGTGGTAGGTGGGGTAAATCTATTGGAGATAATTCCAAATTTGGATTATCAATCCCAGAAATTATGTTGACAATAAAAGAACTAAAAGAAGCAAATCTTATCAACGAAATGAAATTGCTCCATTTTCATATAGGCAGTCAAATAAGTGATATTGCTGTGATCAAAGACGCATTACAAGAAGCGAGTCAAATATATGTTGAACTATGCAAACTAGGAGCCCCAATGCAATATATCGACGTTGGGGGTGGATTAGGAATAGATTTTGATGGAACTAAAACCTCCTCCAACACTTCTACTAATTATTCTCTCCAAAATTATGCTAACGATGTAATTGCAACTATTAAGGATTCATGTGAATTAAATAATATCAAGCATCCAACCATAATCTCAGAAAGTGGAAGAGCAATAATTAGTCATTGTTCAGTTTTAATTTTTAATGTCTTAGGAACAAGTCATGTCAGTTCCAAACTACAAATTTTTGATAAAAAAAATCAACAATTAATAATTTCAAATTTACTTGAAACTTTCTATGAATTAAAAAAACTTAAAAATAAAAAAATAAATTTATCTCAAATAATTGAACTATGGAATGATGCAAAAAAGTTTAAAGAAGATTGCTTAGTCGCTTTTAGATTAGGATTTTTAAGTTTGGCAGAAAGAGCTTATGCCGAAGAACTTACTTGGGCTTGCGCAAAAGAAATTTCTAATAACCTGAATAATGATGAAATCAATCACCCTGATTTATCTGAAATTACAGAAACTCTTGCATCAACTTATTATGCAAATTTATCTATATTTAAATCTATTCCTGATAGCTGGGCAATAAATCAGATTTTTCCAATAGTACCAATACATAGGCACTTAGAGGAGCCGTTCTGCAAAGGCAACTTTGCAGATTTAACTTGTGATTCAGATGGGAAACTAAATAATTTTATTGATAATGGAAAAATTAAATCACTACTAAATTTGCATAAGCCAGAAGAAGATAAAGATTACCTAATTGGAATTTTTATGACTGGAGCCTATCAAGAAGCATTAGGAAACTTGCACAATTTATTTGGCAGTACCAACGTTGTTCATATAGACATAAATCAAGATAATTCATATAAGGTCAGAAATATTATTAAAGAGGACAGTAAATCTGAAATTTTACAATTATTAGATTACAGTTCAGCTTCTTTGGTTGAATCTATAAGAATTAATACTGAATCAGCAATTGATCAAAAAAAATTAACTATTGAAGAAGCAAGGAAATTAATGGATCAAATCGAAATTAGTCTCAGAAAAAGTAGTTATTTATCAGAATGACTAGCTAATGTTTTTTGCAAATAATTTTTAGCATAATCTAAAGCATCACTTAACTTATCAATATCTTTAGCACCTGCTTGAGCAAAGTTAGGCTTTCCTCCTCCACCTCCCGAACAAATTCTTGCAATCTCATTAATTAATTTACCTGCATGCAATCCTATTTTTACTGCATCATCACCTAAAGAAACTACAAATAACAACTTTCTATTTTCTGGATTTGGTATTCCCCCAAGAATCACTATTGCTTTATTTCCCAAATGAGAAGTTAAATTAAGTGCTGCAGATTGCAAAGAATTCCCATCTAAGCCATCAATCTGATTTACTAAAATTGAAAAAGAATTTACTATTTCTGCGGATGATTTTATAGAAGAGTATTTAAAATATGCAATTTCATCTTTCATTTTTTGTATCTCTTTATTCTTATTAATAAGCTCTGCTTGCAAATTATTAACCCTTTCAAAAAGTTGATTAGGATTTGCTTTTAACAAATCACTTAGTTGATTTACTAAAGCATTTCTATCACTGAAATAGTCTAATGCTGATTGGCCTGATAATGCTTCGATTCTTCTGACTCCAGCTGAGATTCCTTCCTCACTAATTATTTTGAAAGAACCTAATTCGGATGTAGTTTTAACATGTGTGCCACCACAAAGTTCCATTGAAACTCCTGGTACATTAACAACGCGCACTTCATCATCATATTTTTCTCCAAACATGGCGACTGCGCCCTTTTCAAGAGCCTCACTCTTAGACATATTTTTTATTTCTAGGGCATGATTTTCCATAATCCAAGAGTTAACTAAAGTCTCAATCTTAGAAATTTGATCTTTAGAAATAGGATTAGAGGAATTAAAGTCAAATCGTAATTTATTAAAGGCTACTAATGAACCTTTTTGTCCAACACTTTCATTAACAACTGATTTAAGTGCAGATTGTAATAAATGAGTAGCTGTATGATTTGCAGCAGCCTTAGCTCTATTAGAGGAGCTAACATTAGTCTTAACTTTTTGTCCAATAGTTAATATTCCTTTTTTGATCGTTCCATAATGTAAAAAAACATTTTTCTTTCGCATAACATTATCAACCAAGACCTCTACATCTTTTGAAAATATCGTTCCAATATCACCAACTTGCCCGCCAGATTCTCCATAAAAAGTTGTCTGATCAAGAACAATTAAAACTTTCTGACCTTCACTTGCTTGCTTAACTAATGTTGAATCCAAGAATATACCCTTTATTTCAGCTTCCGAAAGGAGTGACTTATAACCATTAAAAACAGTTTTGTTAAAAAGATCTATTTCTCGCTCTAATGATCCCTCTAATGTCAAATCAATATTACTTGAAGCAGCTTTAGCTCTCTCTTTTTGTGCATTCATTTCTTCTTCAAAACCCTTTACATCTACACTGATACTATTTTCTTCAGCAATTTCTACAGTAAGTTCTAGAGGAAATCCATAAGTATCATAAAGTTCAAAAGCTTTAAAACCAGAAATTAATTTCTGCCCTGAAGAAATTAACTCATCTAGCAATTTCTCTCCTCTTTCAAGAGTTTCCCTAAATCTTATTTCTTCAATTTTTATCTCATTCAAAATTAAATCATTATTATTTTTTAAATCAGGATAATTATTTTGCATTAAATTGATCCCGACAGTAGCAATATGAGGTAAAAATTCATTTGTTATACCTAATAATCTCCCATGTCTGACCATTCTTCTAATAAGCCTTCTTAATATATATCCCCTGCCGAGATTACTTGCTGCTACTCCATCAGAAATTAAATGAATAACAGCTCTTGTATGATCACCAATGATTTTTAAAGAAATTTTGTTTTTATCATCTGAAGAAAAATAATCAATATTTGCAATCTCACAAATTTTTTGAATAATAGGAAAAATTAAATCTGTCTCATAATTATTTTGCTTTTTTTGTAGTATTTGAGCCATCCTTTCAAGACCCATTCCTGTATCAATATTTTTAAATTTTAAATCTGTCAATTTTCCATTAGGATCACGATTATATTGCATAAAAACAAGATTATAAAATTCAATAAAACGATCTCCATCTTCTAAATCAATATTCTGCAGACCCTTTTCAGGATGAAAATCATAATAAAGTTCTGAACAAGGTCCACATGGACCTGTTTTGCCAGATGACCAAAAATTATCTTCCTCACCTAGTTTCACTATCCTATCTGGATGAATACCAATTTCATCTCTCCAAATTTTTGCAGACTCTTCGTCTTCGTGAAAAACACTCACAATTATATTTTCAACAGAAAGTTGATAAATATTAGTAACTAATTCCCAAGCCCATTGAATAGCCTCTCGTTTAAAATAATCTCCAAAAGAGAAATTACCAAGCATTTCAAAAAAAGTGTGGTGTCTAGCTGTAACTCCAACGTTTTCTATATCGTTTGTTCTGATGCACTTTTGGCTAGATGTAGCCCTTTTTGATGGTCTTTCTTTTAAACCTAAAAAAACTGGTTTAAAAGGTAGCATTCCAGCAATTGTGAGCATAACCGTAGGGTCATCTGGAATCAAAGATGCACTTGGAATGATTTTATGTAATTTTTCACTGTAAAATTTTAAAAAAGCATTTCTTATCTCATCTCCAGTAACTATTTTTTTAATTAGTTGAGATGTCATTTATCCAGAATAAGAAGATTAAAAATTAAAGAAAAGCGTAATTTCGGTTATTTCGCAAAAATAATCACGCGAATTTATATTCTATATAACTAAAGTTAATTTATAAAGCTAATTATTCTATGATAGCCTCTGCCCAGACAAGTAATTCTAAATTGGCACAAACTAATAACAAGTTGACGGTTCAATCTCAAAACTTTGCTGATGATTCTTGTGCCATAAGATCTTTGGATTGGGATCGCAGTAGATTTGATATTGAATTTGGTTTAAGAAATGGAACTACTTACAATAGTTTTATTATTAAAGGCGAGAAACTAGCAATTATTGATACTAGTCACGCAAAGTTCGAAGAATTATGGTTTGAAGAATTACTGAAAAAGGTAAATCCGCAAGAAGTTGATTATCTAATTACTAGCCATACAGAACCTGATCATTCTGGTTTAATAGGTAATCTTTTAGAATTAAACCAAAATATCACAGTAGTTGGATCAAAATTAGCACTTAAATTTATTGAAGACCAAATACATATTCCCTTTAAACGTCTAGAGGTTAAGAGTGGAGAGTTTTTAAATCTCGGAACTAATCCTAATAGTGGTTTAGAACATAATATTGAATTTATAAGTGCACCAAATTTACATTGGCCAGATACCATATTTTCATATGATCACAGCACAAATGTTCTCTATACATGCGATGCATTTGGACTCCATTATTGTTCTGACGAATTTTTTGACACTGATCAAAAAGAAATATACGATGATTTCCGTTTTTATTACGATTGCCTTATGGGTCCAAACGCTAGAAGCGTTATGCAGGCAATTAAAAGAATAGATAAGCTACCTGAATTAAAAACAATAGCTGTTGGTCATGGGCCTTTGCTCCATAATCAGGTCAATTTTTGGAAAGGAAAATATCTAGAATGGAGTAGTAATAAAAGCAAAGGCAATGATTTTGTGTCAGTCTGCTACATAAGCGACTATGGTTATTGTGATCGACTAAGTCAAGCGATATCTCATGGAATAAGTAAAGCAGATGCACAGGTTCAATTAATAGATTTAAGATCTTCTGACCCGCAAGAATTAACAAGTTTAATTTCCGAATCAAAAGCAGTAGTCATTCCCACATGGCCAGTAGACTCAGATAATGAATTAAAAGAATCTCTCGGTACTTTATTTGCAGCACTAAAACCAAAACAATTTACTGCAGTTTATGATGCATTTGGTGGAAATGATGAACCAATAGATTCCTTAGCAAATAAATTAAGAGAACTTGGTCAAAAAGAAGCTTTCTCTCCCTTAAGAGTTAAAAATATTCCAGATCCCATTGTTTATCAACAATTCGAAGAAGCTGGAACTGACTTGGGTCAATTGATCAATAAAAAGAAGAATATTGCCTCTATGAAGAGCCTTGATTCAAATTTAGATAAAGCGTTAGGTAGATTAAGTGGAGGATTATATGTAGTAACAGCTAGTCAAGGGGAAGGTTCGACATTTAGACAAAGTGCAATGGTCGCAAGTTGGGTTAGTCAAGCAAGCTTTTCTCCACCAGGTATTACAGTTGCAGTAGCAAAAGATAGAGCTATTGAATCATATATGCAAGTTGGGAAAGGTTTTGTTGTGAATATCTTGAGAGAAGATAACTATCAAAAAATGTTCAGACATTTTTTAAAAAGATTTGCCCCTGGAGCTGATAGATTTGCAGATGTAGATGTAATTAGCAACATCGCTGAAGGAGGACCAGTTCTCTCAGATTCACTCGCCTTTTTAGATTGTAAAGTTAGTTCCAGGCTAGAGACTCCAGACCATTGGATAATTTACGGAATTGTTGAAAATGGTAATGTTTCTGACTTATCATGTAAGACAGCAGTTCATCACAGAAAAGTTGCTAATCATTATTGATTAGACTTTTCAAATAGAGTTTTGAGACCAATTGATATCACTAAACTCAAATAGCAAATATATATTTTTAATTTAGAAGAGGGCATTTATTTGCCCTCTTCGAGTTGTATGCACCTCGCTGTCCACAAAGATGATGAAGTGCTTTTGACTCCTGAATTATTTCTACTTCTATTGAATGGAAAATGATAGTAGTGACAACCACAAAGCACTATTACTCGGGTAGAAATACACTATGAATTTCAATTAAAAAGGAGGACAATATAGGTGTAGAT
>LULQ01000202.1_pt1 | contig 27657 bp, 32 predicted proteins | sample 728091 | NCBI WGS metagenome assembly LULQ01 (sample SAMN03860285, study PRJNA289734) | marine metagenome | biome: seawater column; feature: ocean; material: water; isolation source: Red Sea water column Station 149 - depth 10m | place: Saudi Arabia: Red Sea | collected 2011-10-15 | depth 10 m
GTTAGAAGTAAGAGGATAAATATACTTACAAAAGAAACAAGGATCTGAAACTTTAACCTATCAAGGTTGTAGTCTGTAGATTTTTTATATTCCTCACTGTTAACAATATTTTCAAATCTTTTTGGAACTCTTCCTTCATTTTGTTTTATAGAGTTTATGTTTCGATATTTTAAATATGTCTCAATAGTAAATTTCAACCCTATAAACAAAATAAATAGCATGGTGAAATTAATTGATTCTATAGTGTTGAGAATTTCCATATTCAACAATATTAACTGTTTTGACGGTATCTAAATAATTTTTTAATAGTAAAAATAAAAAAACATAGACTTGATAAGAGTAAAGAGATCATTGATAGTGGTAGCCCTAAATTATCCTGTACAACGCAACCGTTGATTCCCTCTTGTTCTATGCATTCACCTCCACCAAGTACTTGATAAATAATCCCGAAAACAAAAAATAAAAGCAAAAAAAATAAACCAGTTTTTAGAAGATTATCTGGGTTCCTTATCTTCATTTACCAAATCTTCTATCCCGCTGAACATATTCTCTAAGACACCTTAAGAAATCAATCTTCCTGAATTCAGGCCAATAAACATCTTGGAATACAACTTCAGAATAAGCACTTTGCCATAGTAAAAATCCAGACAGTCTTGATTCACCGCTAGTTCTAATTATCAAATCAATATCTGGTGAGTCAGGAGAGTACAAATGGTCTCTTATTTGTTCATCATTAATGCTCTTTATTAAATCATCTATTTCTAATTCTTTATTTTCTTTAAGTAAGCTCTTTATGGCATCAACTATCTCCTGCCTCCCACCGTAGCCCAAAGCAATTGTAAGGATTTTTTCACCTCCACCTCTGATTTCTTGCAATTGTTTAATTGAGTTTTGAAGATATTCAGGAAGTAAATCAATGCTTCCTACAAAATTTATTTTAAAATTATCAACTAAGTCATCTATAAGTAATTCTTGAAATAGTTCATTTAAAACAAGATAGTAAGAATTTAATTCCTCCTCAGGTCTTGATAAGTTCTCTTTGGAAAGTAACCAACTTGTAACATGATTTATTCCAAGCTCATCACACCAGGCTAAACACTCTTTAAATCGGACCATTCCAATCCTATAAGAAACTTCATAAGTAAGGAGGTTTTCCCTTCTTGCGTAACGTCTATGTCCATCATGAATTAGGCCAATGTGTTGTGGAAGGTTTTCGTTTTTTATTTTGTTTTGAAGTCTATTTTCATATACAGAGTAGACAAATCTAGGAGTGACCATAATTAACTACAAATTGCTTCAACGTCTTCTATAGATTTTGGTGCTTCCTCAGTCAAATTAATTGGCTCATCATCAGTACAGACAATATCGTCTTCAATACGGATCCCGATTCCAAGAAGGTCTTTTGGGATTTTGTGCTTTATAGATTTGGCATCTTTAATTTCTTCATTTTCTAATTTTGTCGCTTTTTCCATACCAAGAAGCTTTCTTCTTTCTCTTATTTCTTTTGGGTCTCTTTCAAGTAATTTAAACTCGATTTCGGGTTTGTTTGGTCTTATATAGATACCCGGCTCAACTGTGGTAACCATACCTGGCATTAATTTTCTTGGCTTGTTGTTTTCTTCTACACTTCCTGCATCGTGAACGTCTAAACCTAACCAGTGACCTGTTCCATGCATAAAAAATTCGAAATAATGCATCATAGAAATTGTTTCATCAACCCCCATTGGGACTAGTCCTAAATCAACCAATGATTGAGAAATTGATGACACTGTTAATTTATGTATATCAGACATAGTATTTTTGGTGTTGACACTATTAATCCCAAGGGTTTGAGCTTTTAGTACTTCTAGATAAACATCTTTTTGTGGAGCTGAAAATTTTCCATTTATTGGAAATGTTCTAGTTACATCCGAAGAATACATGTTATATTCTGCTCCAGCATCAATTAAAACTAAACCGCTATTGTCTACTTTTTCCCTGTTTGTTGAGTAATGAAGAATGCAAGCGTTATCTCCAGATGCAACAATTGAGGGGTAGCCAAGTCTTTCAGCACCTAGATCATAAAATGTTTTTTCCATTTCTGCTTCAATTTGGTACTCAAACATATTTTTTTGAGCGTACTGCATTGCCACTTTGTGTCCTTCAACTGTAATTTCACAAGCTTTTTTCAAATAATTAATTTCATCTTCATTTTTTATAAGTCGAAGCTCAGAAAGTATTGGAGAAAGTGGTCTTATTGATGCATCACTGAAACTAGCTCCTCTTTGGTCGTATGGTGTTGCCTGATTTATTATTTTTTTATCATATTTTTCAAAAATCTCATTTGAATAGTCGCAATAAATATCTTGTATTCCCGAAAGTAATTTAGGGGCTATTTTTTCATAATCATCATAAGTGAATGCCTCTGTTGCGCCAAAATATTTTTTTGCACCCTCTGGTCCAAATCTTTTTCCATCCCAGGTTTCCATTTCAACATTTCTATTCTGAACAAACAAATAAAGATCAGGTTGTTTATCTTTAATGGTGATTATTGCATGTGCAAATGGCTCAGGCCAAGCTGTTAGGTAATGAAAGTTTGAATCTTGCCTGAAATCGAAAGCAACATCATTGTTTCTATAAACAGTATTATTCCCATGTAAGAGAACAGCTCCTTCAGTTATTTTTTTTGAAAGGTTTTCTCTATTAAATTTAGATAATTCCATCATTCAAATAAGGATAATGTAGATGGGTAGAAAATTGCTAGTAGATTTTTATATCAAATAAGAATCAAGTAATTTTGAAATTAAAATTGCCTCATCTTTTCCATAAGAAATGATTAACACAACATTATCACCTGCAATAGAAGCAGCTATACCATCAACATATAGATTATCTATAGCTTCGGCAACAACTTGAGCAGCGGCAGTTGTTGTTTTTATAATTACCTGGTTAGAAACTGGTTCGACACTTAAAACAAAATCTCTTAAAGCTTTTTTTGCAATTGATTTTTGAGCATTATTTACATCGTCTTTTGGAAGAATATATTTCAAATTATTATTTGAATCTCTTTTTTTACTTGCTCCAATTTCTGTTAGATCTCTAGAGAGGGTAGCTTGAGTAATTGAGATACCTTGTTTTTTCAATATTCCTTTTAATTGATTCTGGGAAGTAATTTTTCCTTCTTCAATTAAATCAGCAATTAATTTTTGTCTTTGTATAGTTGATTTTGACATTTGTATAAATATACATTATTTTGGATATTTATACAATTAAAGTTTTTTATAAACTTCTTTGGCTAATTTGATTGCTTCCTCTTTTGATACTTCACCTTCATTAATTCTTTGTTCATACAACGATTCCATAATTTTTCCTAAAGATGGTCCTGGTTCAATTTTTAAAATTTTCATAATTTCATTTCCATCCACTGGAGGTCTCAACTTCTTAAGTTCTTCTTTTTCTTTAACTTCTTTTATTCTTTTTTCTAAATCATCAAGATATTTATATATTGTTTCAGCTTTTTCATTATTTTTAGTTGTAACATCGCATCTCACCAATTCATTTAGTTCATCAAGAACATCTCCAGCATCAATAATATATCTTCTTACTGCTGAGTCAGTCCAACCCATTTTGTAAGTATGAGGTCTTAAATGATTTTCTACTAATAAAGCAACTGACGAAATCAATTTTTTTGGATATTTTAGTTTTGATAGTATTTCTTTTGTCATTCTTGCACCCACAACCTCGTGATGCCTAAAGTGAACTTTTCCGTTATCGATACCTTTTGTTGCTGGTTTTGCAATATCATGCAATAACGCACCCAATCTTAAGATTAGATCAGATGATACTTTGCTTGTTACTTGTAAAGTATGTTCGTAGACGTCTTTATGATGGTGGTTGGGATCAACTTCAATTTTTAAATCTCTAATTTCAGGAATAATATAATCAATCAAATTGCTCTCAACTAATGCCTGAATTCCCATTGCTACATTATCTCCAGTTACTAATTTTGAAAACTCATCTCTTATTCTCTCTTTACTTACAATTTCTACTCTTTCAATGTTTTGTTGTATTGATTTAAATGTTTCATTATCAGGAGCAAAACCATGAGTACTTATGAATCGACATAGTCTAATCATTCTTAGTGGATCATCTGAAAACGACTGATTTGGATTGTCAGGTGTTTTTAGTTTTCCTTCTGAAAGATCTTTAAGTCCGTTGTATGGATCAATTAATTCATTTTGCTCGATATCAAATGCAATTGCATTAACTGTAAAGTCTCTTCGAATTAAATCTTCATTAATATCTTTGGAGTCTGTTATTTCTGGTTTTCTAGAGTTTTTGTTGTATACGTCGCTCCTGAATTGGGTAATATGTACAGTTAAATCCTCTAAGGCTGTTTCAATTGTTCCATACTTTATACCAATACTTGTGGTCTTATAATTATTATCCTCCAGTAATTTTTTTGACTCTTCAGGCGTTGCATTTGTTGTAAAATCAAAATCTTTTGTGTCGATATCTAAAATGAAATCTCTGACAGCACCCCCAACTAAGTAAAAACTAAATTGATTGTCATTAAATAATGAGGACAGCTCCATTAAAAATGGGTTCTCTTCAATTCGGTTTATTAGAGTTGTTGGTACCATATTGATAGCTTAGAAGATGTATAGAAACAATAAAGTATGAATTCAGAAGTTGATTTTGCAGCTGGTGGCATCGTTTTAATTGACGATAAGATACTGCTCGTAAAAAATAGATTGAGTGAAGAATATGCGGGTGATTACGATTCTGGATTTTGGGGTTATCCAAAAGGTCATTTAGACGATGAAGAAACACCAATTAAAGCTGCAGAAAGAGAAGTTTATGAAGAAACTGGTTTTAAAGTTTCTGCTGTTGGAAAAAAACCTATTGCAGAATCCCGTTATGAGATAAAAAAAGATGGTAAACCAGTCAAAAAAACTGTCTGGTTTTATGAAATGAATGTTGTTGAAAGTTTCTCAAAAGAGCCTGATGATGAAATAGAGGAGGTTGCCATTGTTCCCTTTGAAGAGGCCTATAAATTATTAGCCTATGAAGAAGATAAAAAAATTTTAAAATATGTATTCAACAGAAAATAAAAAGATTCATTACTTTTACAACGGAATATTTTATACAAGGAGTATTAATGAATTTGTTAATGATATATTGTTCCAAAAAATTTATGGAGGAGAGGGTCTTTTAAAAAAAATATTAAAAATATCAAAAAATTCAAACATTAGTTTTAATTCGTCAATGGTAAATGAAAGTTCAATTAAACCCTGGATTAAATCAGGATGGACCATCAATCATAAATTAAATGTTTGTGTATTAAACCTTAGAAATTCAAACCACAGATATCCGAGTGACAATAAACATATAGAAATTAAAAAACTTGAAAATAAAGATATAGAATATTTGCTTGAATTAGATCATAAAATATTTGAAGATTATTGGAAAAATTCTAAATCAAGTCTTGAGGAAACTATGAAGAGCTGTAACAACAATTATTTATTTAAAAGTGGAGGCGAAAATAACCTTGATGGTTATGCAATTTTAGGAGAGACTAGAAAGTTTACTTATCTTCAACGAATAGGAATAGTAAAGAGCTATCAAGGATTGGGTCTTGGAAATAATTTACTTAATTGTGTAATTAATTTTGCTGTTGAAAAAAAGTTTATAAATATGAAACTTAATACCCAAAGCGACAATATTGCCGCTCTAAATCTATATAAAAAAAACAAATTCGAGATTTCACCAAGGAAGCTTGTAATTATGAAAACTTCATGAATAGTTTTACATAGCTTATGATTAACTTATGGAAGAAGATAGCTTTGTTGAATCGGTTGAGAGCTTAATAAAAAGTGTAAAAGATCTTATTGTTCGACCTGTAAAAAGACTTACTGGTTTTGCATCTTTAGGTTTACTACTTGTTGTATTATTAATCACTGCAGTAATATTTTTATTCTCAGGAATATTAAAGATTATGCAAGGACTTGGTCTTTTACTAGGCGTTAACCCTACTGGATTTGCAATGGGTGCACTCGGCTTAGTATTTATGATTTTGTCATTGAATAGTTACAGAAAGAAAAAAAATGGATGATTTAGCAATAATTGGTTCTGGTCCTGCTGGGTATACAGCTGGAATTTATGCTGCAAGGGCCAACCTGAAACCAGTTTTATTTGAAGGGTTAGAATCTGGTGGACAGTTAATGCTCACTACAGATGTTGAAAATTATCCAGGTTTTGATCAAGGAATTATGGGTCCTGAAATGATGCAGGTATTTAAAAATCAAGCTGAAAGGTTTGGAACAAAAATTTTAACTGAGACTGTAGATTCAATAGAAAAGATTGAAAATGGATTTAAGCTAACAACTTCGAAAAATACTTATGAGTTCAAAACTGTAATTATTTCATCTGGAGCATCAGCGAACTGGCTTGATATAAAGGGAGAAAAAGAGCTACAAGGACATGGTGTTTCGGCTTGTGCGACTTGTGACGGTTTCTTTTTCAAAGATAAAAATGTAATAGTTGTTGGTGGAGGAGATTCAGCTATGGAGGAAGCTTTATTTCTAACTAAATTCGCAAAAAATGTAACTGTTGTCCACAGAAGAGATTCATTTAGAGCAAGTAAAATTATGCAAGACAGGGTACTTAGTCATGACCAAATTGATGTCTCATGGAACAAAGAGGTTGTGGAAATTAAAGGTGAGGGTCAAGTTTCATCTGTTCTTCTCAAAGACAGTCAAACAAGCGAAATGGAAGAAAAAGAAATTGATGGAGTTTTCATAGCTATAGGACACACACCAAATGTAAGTTTTTTAAATGGATTTTTAGAGCTTGATGAAAAAGGATATATAAAAACTGGCTCTACTACTGCTACTAGTACTAGTGTCCCTGGTGTCTTTGCAGCAGGAGATGTTGCTGACTCAATTTATAGACAAGCCGTAACTGCAGCCGGTACCGGATGCCAAGCAGCAATTGATGCTGAAAGGTGGCTTGAAAATTAAATTTGATTTATCTTCTATTATTGATAACTTATCGAATGAAGAAGTTGAAGACTTGAAAAATAAATTAAATTATGTTGGCTACTCAACCAATCAAGATATTAACGAATTAAAAACAGTTGTTGAAATATTTGTCGATGATAATAATTTAGAAAACATAAACAATAAAGAAGATCTTTGGAAAGAGCTCATTAATTTTGGATACAAACTTGGAGACAGAATATTAAGTTTTAATACTAAAGAACTTTATGGTTCAGATGTTGAAGAACTCCAAGAACTTTTATCAAGAATGGGTTTTTATTCCGAACCAATCAACGGAATATATTCAAATTCTGTTGTTGAAGCTGTAACAAGATTCCAAGAAAACAGAGGCTTAACTATTGATGGGGTGGTTGGGCTTAATACTGTTTATGAAATTAGAAATTTGGTAAGGCCTGGTCAAGAGATCTCATTAAACGAAGCAATAAAGTCAATTTCACCAAACCTTACTACTGGAACAATAGGTTTTAATGTTTGTTTTGATGTTCCAAATTTAGGAAGTTATAAAGAACAAATAAAATTTTATGATCAGATAAAAAAGAGTTGCATAAATCATGGAATTATTTCAATATTTGCATCAGAAATTAATGAAGAACTAAACCTTAAAAATAAAATTCAATATATTAACAATCTTCAACCCACTTTGTTTGTTTCATTTAATAACTCAGAAGAAGAATCAGTTAATTTCTTTAAAGGAAGGTTTTCTGAGAGTGTTGTTGGAAAAAAAGTTGCAGAACATTTATCTGAAACTTTGAAAATTGAATCAATAGGTAAGTCCTCAAACATTCTTAAAGAAACAAAATCAGTTGGAATCGTCATAAATGGTAAATTTTACCAAAAATTAGAAATTGATAATTTAGTAGAATCATTGGTTGATTCTTTAAAGAATCAATTTGAAAACTAATTTATTTTATTAACAAACTTATCAAGCTTATCTTTTGAATCAAAGGTAAAAGATAACTTATACTTTTCTTTGCTTTTATTTATTTTTACTTTTGATCCTGTTTTGTCCTCAAAAAAGTTTTTATAGTGAGTGACTTCTTGATCAGAAATTTTCTCACTACTAAGATCTCTTACTTTATCTTCTACCGCCCTACTTGAAAGCTTCAGGGAAATAATTTCATTTAGAATAGAGTTTTGTAAATTAAATTCTAAATTAATGAGTGGACGTACTTGCCCCATTGAGACTTTTTCTTCTTTTAGAGCTTGATAAACTGTGTCGCTTAAATTTGTTAAACGTAGAATATTAGAAACGTGTGCTCTACTTTTACCAACCAATAGTCCTATTTCTTCAGGGCTTAGATTGAATTTTTCTGATATTTCTTTATAACCCATTGCTTCGTCAATATGATTTAATCTTTCTCTTTGAATGTTCTCAACCAGGCCAACAATTGCTGCGTCTCTCTCACTTATGTCTTTTATGAGACAGGGTACTTTTTCTAGGCCGACCATTTTTGATGCTCTTAATCTTCTCTCTCCAGCAATTAACTTATATTTATTTGGCTCCACTTCTTGAACAATTAGTGGCTGAAGTAAGCCATTTTTTTGGATTGAATTTTTTAACTCATTTAGTTTATTTTCGTCAAATGTTGTTCTTGCTTGAGAATTGCTCTCACTAATATTTTGGACATTTATTTCTCTTACCTTATATTCTCTTACATTTGTATCAGTTATAAGACTGCTCAATGATCTTTTCATTAATATTCATCCTTTCTAATAATTCATTAGCTAATTGATAAAACTCTTTTTTGGATTTGTTGTCATTGGTAAAATCTTCAACAGTTTTTAAATAATATGGACTATCGGCAACATCTGCCGAGCTTGAAACTTTTGTATTTAAGAGTTTATCTGCCAACAAATACTCAAGTTCTTTTACAAAATCAAGATAGCTTGATCTTCCAGTTTCTATTTGGTTTAATACAACCCCTAGGAAAACGGGGTTAACTTTTATTTGTTTTGAAATTGTTTCTTTTGCAAAAGACATTGCTTGAGAAACTCCTTCTATTGCTAAAAATTCTGGTTTTGTTGGTATTAAATAGAAATCAGAAGCACACAATGCTTCTTGTACAAGCGAACTCATTGTTGGAGGTGTGTCAAAAATTACTATATCAAAGTCTTTAAAACCTAATGATTGCATAGCCTTTGTTAGAACAGAACCCCCGATTATTTTTTCATTATTAAATTTTAGAATAGATTCGTTTGATGGAATTATGGCTAAATTATCACTAAGAAAAGCGATTTCTTTTTCTAATTTTCCTTCCATAAGATCCTGTGAAGTAAGTATTGATTTATTTTGTTTATCAAAATCAAGATACGTTGACGTATTACCTTGTGGATCTAAATCAATAATTAGTGTTTTTATTCCATTATTCGAATATATTTTTGCAACATTTATAACAATAGTGGTTTTTCCAACACCGCCCTTTTGACATAATATGGATAAAGATTTCACATATCAGTTATAACATCTATATAACGAAAATTATTTTTATTTATGAGAAACTTTTCTTGTTTCACGTGAAACATTGTATTAAATATTTCTGATGATTTAGAGCTAGATGAGACAAATATGATTAGATTGTTATCTTTTAGTTGTTTTTTTTCTAACGTTTTCAGAATATTAGAGGTTGAAACATAGCACCTCATTACGATTATTGAGTTTTTTGCCTCTTTTAGAATTGTTTTTGCATCTTTTTTTGTAGGTTTAGCATTGTTCAAATTTAAAATTTTTACTAATCTTTCCAGTTCATATATTCTTTTTTGTTTGTTGTCTACTAATGAAACTTTTGTTTTGTTTACAATTGAGATGGGTATGCCCGGTATTCCAGCTCCTGTCCCAAGGTCAATAATTTCACATTCATTTAAATTTTTGAATTTTTTAATTAATTTTGCAAAATAAAGTGAGTGAATTATAAATTCATCCCAAATAAATTGATCTGTTTTTTTACTAATTAAACCGGTTTTTATGGCAGTATTTTTTAGCCATTCATGATATTCAAATAATTTATCTTGATGTTTTTTAAAGTCGTCTAAACCCCACTCTGGTATCTGGGGTTCAAAATTCATTCTTCTTCGTTGCTACTAGATGCAAAAACTACTGATCTGTATGGCTCTCTGCCTTCAGAATATGATCTAATTCCATCTATTTCTGCAACAGCATCGTGAAGAGTCTTTCTGTCTACAGAGTTCATTGGTTCGAGCATAACTTCCTGTTTGTCCTCTAATATTTGTTTAGTAAGTCTCTCAGCATAAATTGTTAGAGCCTCTTTCCTTTTTAAAGCATAATCTGCAACATCAAGCCTTAGTCTCGTTCCAGCACCTGTTTTTCTTTGAACTGCTGTTCGTGTTAGTTCATGAAGTGACCGAATAATAATTCCCTTTTCCCCTACAAGGGCTTCGGTTTGTTCTCCTTTAACGTTTACAACAAGATTTTTATCTTCAACTTCCCCTTCAACTTTTCCATCAAGGCCAAAAGATTCAATTAGTCCTTGTAAAAAGTCAACTGATACCTTTAATTGTTCATTGGGGTCTGCTTCAACCCTTGGTTTTTTTGGCTCATAGCTTCTTTTTTCTCTTTTTCTATTGTCTCTTTTGTTCCTTTGTTTGTATTGTCTTGAGTTATTGTTTTTAAACCCAGATCTAACCGAGATTCTTACAAGGGCTTTTGTCCCTCCGACCCCAAAAACTCCGCCTTCGGGTTCGCGTAAAATACTTATGTTGGCTTCAGTTGCATCCTCTAAATTAAGCTCTTTCAAACCTGCTTTAATTGCATCATCAATGGTTTTTGCTTCAACCTCTACCCATTTGTCTGACATTATTTTCTCCTTCTTTTTTTTCTTTTTTTGCGAGGGTCTTCTTGCTGCTTGGTTTCTGGTGTTTCCTCGTTCTCTTCATTATCTTTTTCAGTTTTGTCACTTGTTTCCTCTTTATCTTCTATACGAATAATTAAGGCTTGTTGACCAATTCTGAAAATATTTCCTGTTAAGAAATATACGACAAGACCTGAAGGCAAAGTCCATGAAATGAACCCGAAAAATATTGGCATAACCTTTCCAATCATTTGCATTTGCTGTGCTTGTGGATTGTCGCTTTTTCCTTGTTTCTTTGTAATTTGTTGTTGTTGAAATAGTGCGGTTGCAACAACCATTAAAATAAGAACAATGTATGGAACTCTTTCTACCCACCCTGATATTTCAGATGCAGGTATTTGAAGATCCATGTTAAAGAAAAGAATGTTTATATTGTTTTCTAGATCTGAAAATAAAGATTCAGATTTTGGTATAAACAAGAGCGGTTCTCTCAACACTCTAAACAAAGCAAACCAAACTGGCATTTGTACCAATAAAGGAACAACGCAACCAAGCGGGTTGATTCCTTTTTCTTTGTAAAAAGCTGCTATTTCTTTGTTTAATTCTTCTTTATTGTCTTTATGTTTTTTCTGTAACTTCTTTAGCTCTGGTTGAACATCTTGCATTCTTTTGGTAGACCTTGTTTGTCTAAGAGTTAATGGGAAAATAATTATATTAATTATGACCGTCAAAATGGCTATGGAAATCCCATATGAGGGGACATATCCGTAAACAAATGAAAGCAAAAAGCCAATAGCTAGTGCAAAAGGTTCAATTATTGCCAATTTTTACCAAACTTTCTATATACGGGATTACACTTATAAACCCTTTCTATAAAAACAGGGAAAGTCCTAATTAAACCTTTATTTTCAAAGCTTTCTCTTATCGCGTTCGAACAGGTTGGGTAATATAAACAATTTCCCTGACCAATGCCAAAGAGCCCGAGCAGTGAACGAAACACTGTAAACAAAATGTTTGTTATCTTCATTTTTTAATTAGTTTGGGATGAGAAGAAATTATTTTTTGTATTTCTAAAATCTTTAAATTCAAGTTTTTTTTTGATCCAATAATATAAATATCAAAACTTTCTTTATCTTCTAAACCCCTAACTGCCTCTTTAATCCTTCTTTTAAATTTATTACGTTCTACTGCGGTTGTCTGCTTACTTGAGATGCTTATACCAAGTCTTGAAACTTTTTCTTGGTTTTTCTCTATATAAACCCTTAATCCTTTTTCAGTAAAACAATTTGTTTCTTTTTTCAGTCTGAAAAAATCATTTTTCTTATTCAGTGCAGTAAATCTAACCAATTAGCTTATGCAGAAAGTGTTTTTCTACCTTTTCTTCTTCTTCTTTTAAGAATTTCTCTGCCAGCTCTGGTGCTCATTCTCGATCTAAAACCGTGTTTTCTACTTCTTTTTCTATTACTAGGTTGATAAGTTCTTTTCATTTTTCTTCCTGTTTAAACACAATATATTAAAAAATTATTTAAACAAAGTAAATTAATATTTAATTTAAAAGTTCGCGAAAACAAAACCATCTTCGCGAAAACAAAACTAACTAGGTTTTATAATCTGAAATTCACTTATTATTTTTCTTATTATTTCCTCTAATAAACTCAACAATCGTTGGGTTTTTAGTTGGTGTGTGTTTGTTTTCTAAAAATTAATATGTTTTTACCACTCTATGATTTCCGAAGGGGTTTTATTAGATTGTTCAGAATGAGTAATTTACTTAAAGAGTTTAAATCTGAAATACACAAACTAGATTTATCTAAAACTGAAAGATATTGGTTAGAACAAGTAAATTTTGAAATTGACAATGAGTCTTTAAGTATTTTCGTGGGATCAGACTTTGTAAAATCATCAATTGAGAAAAAACTATATAAAAAAATCAAAAAAACATTCAACATAAGCACGGGATTTAAAGAATGTGTTTTTGTTTTGGATAAGAATATGAAAAAAGACTTTCAAGCCTATGAATTTGAAGAAAAAAATGAAGATCTATTAAAAAATCGAGAAGAGATAAAAAAAGTTCAGCCTGATTTATCTGTTTTTGACGAGATGTTTGTCGGCTCCTCTAATAATCTTTCAGTAACGGCAGCAAAAAATGTTGTTAAAGATCCTGGTGGGCGTTTTAACCCTCTTTTTGTTTATGGATCTCCGGGGGTTGGTAAAACACACCTTCTAAAAACTATTGAAAAAGCTCACCCCTCCTCTTTTTATATTGATTCTGAATCATTTTTAGATTCATATATTCAAGGAATAAAAAATAAAGATATAGATATATTTAAATCAAAAATAAGGTCTGTCGAAATTTTACTAGTAGATGATATTCAGTTTTTTATGGGTAAAAAGGGTGTTTCAGAGGAGCTTTTCCACACTATTAATTATTTTTTAAACAATCAGAAAGCGGTTATTTTGGTTTCAGATCAAAAACCAAATAAACTTTTAGGCTTTCCGGATCGCCTAATTTCAAGAATTTTAAACGGTTTAGTTACTGACATTGAAAAACCTGATGAAGAAATGTTTCTTAAAGCAATTGAGAAAGCAAATGTTGAACAGGGCGGTTATTTGCTTTCTAAGGAAGAGATTAAAAAAATAAGTGGGTTAAGAGTCGATAGTTTTAGAGATATAAACGGAATCGTTAACCAACTCTTAATAAATAAACAAACAGGAAAGGGTAATTTCGATTATATTAAGGAGTTGATTTCTGTTTCTAAGTCGGGATTTGTAGAGTCTGTTGGTCCTGATCAAATATTAGATTACGTTTCAAAAGTTTTTCAAGTTGATAAAAACCTCATATCTTCAAAAAACAGAACATCGAAGGTTAATGAGTCTAGGAGGCTTTTTGCATCTCTGGCAAGGAAACATACAGATCTATCATTAAACCAGATAGGTTTATATCTTGGTGGTAGAAGTCACTCTACGGTTTTAAGCTATATTGATAAATCTAAAGACTCACCTTTAGTTATCAAAGAAATAAACAATTTCGACAGTTCACTCTCAATAAAAGAGGTTGGTTGATTCTTTGTCGGTTTTGTTGTCTTTTTGCTCCTCTAAAATCCTTTTTGTAAATTGGTTTTTTTTCTATTTATACATGTCAGACGTTCTTATTACTATTAAATTTATAAAAGATTAAATATGAAGTTTAAAACACAAACAAGCGTATTAAAGGAAGTAGTTTCTTCTGTTTCTCGAGTTGTTAATCCCAGACCTTCAACACCTGCCCTAACAGGTCTTTATCTTCACGCTTCAGACGGTTTTCTAGAGGTTATAGGTTCTGATCTGGATATAACTATTAAGTCAAAGATAACCGTTGACGTAGATGTTGAAGGAAAGTGTCTTGTTAATTCAAATAAACTATCAGAAATTGTAAGAAAACTTCCAACCAAATCATTAGACTTCACCTTAAGAAAACTAGAAGACCAGGATTACCCAGAAGCTTTTTTAAAAAAACATGAAAAAGACGACCAAACACAAGAGGTACTGGTTTCTGAGTTGTTTGATTCACTAAAAAACGTTGGTATTGCTTCTACTCCAGAGGGTGGAAGACCTGTCTTAACAGGTGTATATTTCAACAATCAAGACGAAAAAACAGAACTAGCGGCAACAGACAGTTACCGACTAGCAACACAACAAATTAGCAACTTCCCAATTAATGATGTGGGAATTATTTCATTTAAATCGTTAAGTGAAGTCATCAGGCTTTTTGAAAACGAAGAAGAAACACTGAACATTAACTCAAACGAAAAAGACCTTTATTTTTTTAATGAGAAATATTTTGCTTCATTACGAAAAGTCGAAGGAACTTTTCCAGAATATCAAAACCTTTTTCCTAAAGAAACACTGTTTACAGCAGAGATTGACAAGAAAGAAATATTAGAAAGTCTTGATCGCTCTACTGTCGTTGCTGAGGGGTATATACCCGTAACCTTTATTTTTGAAAACAACGAAAAATTAACAATCACCACACTTAATAAAGACGTTGGTGGTGGAAACGAAAGCTTAAATATAAAAATTCTTGGTGTTGAAACAGGGGATATAAACGGCTTTCAAATGTCTTTCAATCCGAATTACTTAATTCAAGGCATCGAAGTTTTAGAAGGCAACAAGGTTTACATTAGATTCTCTGGAAACGAAAAACCGGTAGTAGTACAAGGAGAATCAGAGAACTATAAATATCTCTTAATGCCAGTAAGAGCCTCGTGAAACAAGCAAGTGGACCTGAAAAAATAAACATTGAAGAAAACAGTGTTGGAATAAATTTTAAAAAATCAGAACAAGTTAAAAAACACCTTAATAACTCTTCCTACCCCTGGAAGGACGAAATATCTTCAGGACCAGTAATTAATGACAACCTTGTAATTTATGTGGATTCAAAAAGACTAAAAGACATAATCGAACTGGAGTCTCTAAAAATAATCAACAATATAGAAAAAAAGCTTGGATTTTCGGTGAATTCTATACGTGTTGAATTGCAAAATAGCCAACAATAATAACGTATTTCTACTAAAATAAGAGTTCAGCAAGGGGCTGTACTTAATATAAAAAAGAAGCGTATCTTAGGAGATCCGTGCCAAAAAAAGATTCAAAAAGTTATGATTCTAAAGACATAAAGGTCTTAGAAGGTCTAGAAGCGGTAAGAAAAAGACCAGCAATGTATATTGGTTCGACCGGACCAAACGGCCTCCACCACCTAATTTGGGAAGTTGTGGACAACTCTGTTGATGAGGCAATGGCTGGAAGATGTACTCAAATTGATGTAATGCTTGAAAAAAACGGCTCAGTCACAGTAAAAGACAATGGAAGCGGAATACCCGTAAAGCCCCACCCTAAAACAAAAAAATCTGCCCTAACAACCGTCTTAACAACACTACATGCTGGAGGAAAGTTTGAGTCAGGAGCCTACACAGTAAGCGGTGGTCTACATGGAGTTGGTATTTCGGTAGTAAACGCACTTTCTGTTTTTGTGAAGGTTGAAGTAGAAAGGGACGGACATGTATGGAATCAAAATTTTGATTACGGAAAGCCCACTTCAAAAATTAAAAAAGGAAAAGCCTCCAAAAAAACAGGAACAAAAATAAACTTCTTGGCTGATCCAGAAATATTTGATGAAACACAGGTTTTCGAATACAACATTGTTTCGGAAAGATTGAGACAAACAGCATTTTTAAACAAAGGCCTCAAGATTAACCTAACTGACAACAGAGTAAAACCAGCAACAAAAGAACAGTTCTTTTATAAAGGTGGTTTAGTTGATTTTGTTGATTATTTAAATGAGGGGTTTGAGGTTCTTCATGAAAAAACAATTTCATTTTCAGATCAAAGCAAGGACTCAGAAATAGAAGTTGCAATGCAGTGGAAAAACGAAGACGACGTAAATATAAAAAGCTTTGCAAACAACATACATACTCTTGAAGGAGGAACTCACGAAGAAGGTCTTAGAACAGCAGTTACTAAAGCAATAAACGATTTTGCTAAATCTAGAAATCTTCACTCTGATATTTCTTTAACAGGCGATGATATAAGAGAAGGCTTAACAGGTGTTGTTTCTGTAAGGGTGAAAGAACCACAATTTGAAGGCCAAACAAAAACAAAACTTGGGAACACCGAAATGAAATCTAAAGTACAAGTATTAGTAAACCAAGAATTTCCAAAATGGCTTTCAAAAAATACAAAAGAAGGACGAGCTATTGTCGAGAGGTGCGCTATTGCGGCAAAAGCAAGAATGAGTGCAAAGAAAGCAAGAGAGCTCACAAAGAGAAAAAGCATACTTGAAACAGCAGGCCTTCCAGGAAAGCTGGCAGACTGTTCTTCAACGGACCCATCAGAAAGTGAATTATTTATTGTAGAGGGAGATTCTGCTGCTGGTCCCGCCAAGCAAGCAAGAGACTCAAGAACGCAAGCAATTCTTCCAATTAGGGGAAAAATTATTAATGTGCAAAAAGTTACAGAAAACAGAGCTTTACAAAATGAAGAAATAAGTTCTCTTATCAAGGCAATTGGGACAGGAATAAAAGCAGAATATAAGGGTGAAGAATCAAGATATGACAAAATTATATTTTTAACAGATGCTGACGTTGATGGTGCTCATATTAGAACCCTATTGTTAACATTCTTTTTTAAATTTATGCCAGGGCTCATCAAAGAAGGAAAGGTTTGGATTTCCGAACCTCCTCTTTATAGAGCTAAGTCTTCTGGTTCAATAAATTATTTGAAAGACGATCAAGCCCTTGAAAATTTTAAAAAAGAAAACAAAAATAAGAAATTTGATATCAGCAGGTTCAAAGGTCTCGGAGAAATGAACGCAGGAGAGCTTTGGGACACTGCAATGAATCCAGAAAGTAGAACTCTTATAAAAGTAAGCATTGCTGATGGAAAGGCTGCTGAAGCTAAAGCAGCAAATATGTTTGAAATACTAATGGGCAATGACGTAGCAAAAAGAAAAACTTTCATTGAGGAAAATGCCAAAGATGTAAGGTTCTTGGACGTATAACATGGCAGCAAAGAAACCAGCAGCAAAGAAACCAGCAGCAAAGAAACCAGCAGCAAAGAAACCAGCAGCAAAGAAACCAGCAGTGCTACAAAGAAAAAACCAACAATTAAATCTGATACATCAAACGGTTCAATTGCTGTCGAAGATGAAATCTCTAAGTCATTCTTAGATTATGCTATGTCGGTTATTGTTTCCAGAGCTCTTCCAGATGTAAAGGATGGATTAAAACCAGTACAAAGAAGAATTTTATATTCAATGTATGAAACAGGAATTAGACCAACAGGGCCTTTCAGAAAGTGTTCAAAGGTTGTTGGTGATGTTATGGGTAATTATCATCCACATGGAAACGACGCTATATACGGAACCTTAGTAAGGTTGGGACAAAACTTTAGCACTAGATACCCCTTGATTGAACCACAGGGTAACTTTGGAACCCCCGATGACCCACCTGCTGCTATGAGGTATACAGAGTCTCGAATGTCTTCTCTATCCTCACAGTTACTAGATGGAATTGATGAAGAGACAGTAGACTTTGAGCCTAATTATTCGGGGGAGACAAGCGAACCAAAAGTATTACCAGGAAGATTTCCAAACCTTTTAATTAATGGAGCCGAGGGTATCGCAGTTGCTATGGCAACAAATATGCCACCCTACAATCTGAAAGAGATTACAGAGGCCGTTAAATTTACATTAAAAACAAAAGATCCGAAACCACGAGATTATTTAAAAATAATAAAAGGTCCAGATTTTCCTACAGGAGGATTAATTGTAGATACTCCGACGATAAAAGAAGCAATACTTAAGGGCAGAGGGTCTATAAAGCTTCGAGCTGTTGCAGACGTAGAAGAATTAGGAAAAGGCAGATCTGCAATTATTGTTAAAGAGCTTCCCTATCAGGCTTCAATTGACAGAATTATGGAAAAAATAGCGTCCTTAGTACAGGACAAAAAATTGACCGGGGTCTCAGACTTAAGGAATGAAAGTAGTGACAGAAATGGAACTAGACTCGTTGTTGAGTTAAAGAGAGACGCCGTACCACAAGTTGTATTAAATGATCTTTTTAAATTTACACAACTTCAAGATACTTTTTCAGTTAATTCAGTAGCCCTCGTTGAAGGAGTACCAAAAGTATTATCGGTTCCTGAACTTATTAGGTACTACATTGATCATCAAATAGATGTAATTCAAAGAAGATCTAAATACAGACTTGAAAAGGCAAAAGCACGGTTACACATCGTTGACGGCTTATTACTTGCATTGAATAAAATCGATCAAATAATAAAAGTGATTAAATCTTCCAAAGATGTGGAGGCAGCAAGAAAATCACTGATGAGTAAATTTAAATTATCAGAAATTCAGGCAACACACATCCTTGATATGCCCCTAAGAAGGTTGACTGCATTGGAAAAAGAAAAGCTCGAAGATGAAAAGAAAGAACTCAAAGAAACAATTAAAGACCTTACGGCAATATTAAAAAGTAGAGCAAAACAAAATCAAATACTTATTGAAGAGCTTGATGCAATAACAGACAAGTTTGGTGATGAAAGAAGATCCAGAATTGTTCCAGATGTTGGAGAGGTAAAAATTGAAGATTTAATTGAAGACGAGGAAATTATTGTTTCCATCTCATCTGAAGGTTATATAAAATCAGTTCCCTCAACCTCCTATAAAAAACAAGGTAGAGGAGGTAAGGGTGTTAAAGCAGCTTCTTCAGAGGAAGACGTAATTGAGCACCTCCTTTCAACATCTGTTCACTCTTATTTACTTTTCTTTACAGACAACGGAAAAGTATATAGAGCCAAGGCACATGAAATTCCAAAAACAAATAGGACTGCAAAAGGATCTTTAATTCACAATGTACTTTCAATGGGACAAGATGAAAAAGTTCAGGCAATAATTGACACAAGGGACTATGAAACAGAAAAATTCTTATTAATAATGACTGAGAAAGGAACGGTAAAAAAATCAAAATTTAAAGATTTTGATTCAAACTATAAATCATTACAAGCCATAAAGCTAAAGGATGGTGACAAAGTTGTTTCTGTAAAAACAACGTCTGGGAAAGAAGACATAATACTTGTTTCCCAGAAGGGACAAGCAATAAGATTTGATGAAAACAATCTCAAAGCCCAAGGTAGATCAGCAATGGGAGTTAGAGGAATAAAACTTCGTGAAGGAGACAAGGTTGTAGGTGCAGCAACATCCAGAGAGGAAACACTCTTATTTATTACGGCCAAAGGGTATGGAAAGCGTACAAAATTAGATGAATTCAGAAGAGCTGGAAGAGGAGGACTCGGAGTCAAGGCTCTTAAGGTTACGGAAGCCAAAGGAGATTTAATTGGCGCAGGACCCGTTGATGAAGATACAGAGGTTATGCTTATGAGTACTGGTGGAACAGCAATAAGATGTGCTGTAAAACAAATAAAACAAATGAGTAGAGTTGCTCAAGGAGTAAAGGTTATGAAGCTTTCAAAAGAAGAAGAAATATCTGCTTTTATTCCAATTAAAAATGAATCGTAATGGTAAGAGTAAACAGAGTTAGAAGAATTATAAGAAAGGTTGATCCTTGGACCGTCTTAAAAGTTTCTTTTGTCTTCAATTTTATTATTTCGTTAACAATTGTTCTTGGATTTTCAATTTTATGGGTTTTACTTGTAAATGCTGGGGTTCCTCAAGGACTTGAAGAAATTGCAAGAAGACTAGCACTACTAGACGACAATGCATCTCTAGTTGGCAATGTAGAAACTTTATTTTCTAGTGTCTTATTTTTTGCAACTGTATATTTATTAACTCAAACAGCAATAGCAACTCTAGGAGCATTCTTTTATAACCTAATTTCAGATTTGGTTGGTGGAATCGAGGTAATAGTACTAGAGGAGTCATATAACGAAACTGGCTCAAAACCTAGCAGTGATAACGCCAGGAATGAAAACACAGAAACTGCAGCAATGCCTGTTGCAAAAACGTTGGGAAGATTTAAGAGACAAAAAAACAGAAATGACGATTTTATGGTTCCAGAAATGCCCAGACCAGATGTTCCAAGAGACATTGAGGAAGAAACACTCACAGAAACTTTAAAAAGTTATCCTGAAAACGATACAGAACAATAATTTTTGCTACACTTAACCACTAAATAAACAAAGTAACAAAGCGAAGCTAGTGAGAATCTAGCGCTGTCCCGCAACTGTGATTCGAAAGATAAGTCAGGTCGACTTTATTACTTTTTACAACAATCCTCGAGAGAAGGAATGGAGTATCGTACTTTTTCTCGTGGTGAGAAAGGAAAATATGAAAACAAAAATACTTCTTCTTGCCATGATAATTTCAATGTGTGGAGGCACATCTGACGAAGGTAATGAAAAAAACATTATTTCATTATCAACCACGCATACAGAAATTATTCAAATGCTTGAAGCTGAGAATCAGCTAATTGGTGTTGATTCGTTCTCAGAGACAGAACTTCCAATAAAAAAAATAGATGCCTATACAGTTACAGCAGATGAGCTTCTTTTACTCAATCCAGATATTGTAATCGTTGCTTTTGATTTTAACGGTATCATAGAGGGATTAGAAAATTTAAATATTGAATATGCTTTTCTTCCACCTGCACAAAATTTGGATGACGTTTATTACCAAATTGAAACCATTGGGACAATTATTAACAAAGAAAATACAGCAAGTTCTCTAGTTTTAGAAATGAAATCTGACATTGATGAAATTATTGAAAACTCAGCAACTGAATCTATATCTGTTTATCACGAAATTGGTTACACATATGGCATTTATTCAATAAATGAAAATTCTTTTTTAGGAGAAATTTACAATATTCTTGGTGTAAGCAATATTGCAGACAAGACTGAGGACCCGTACGGATCTGGTTACCCACTTCTTGAAGAAGAACAGGTCTTAAATGCAAACCCTGATCTAATCGTAATTGGACACTCTGACTTTTTGAATAAAGACATCTCAACAAGACAAGGCTGGGATGGTCTTAATGCCGTATCAAATGAGAATGTTTATTTCCTCGATGAAAACTTAGCAAATAATTGGGGTGTAAATACTGTTGATTTGATAAATACATTATCTGAAATAACAAAATTTAATGAAGATCCTGGTTTAGTTTATAAAGCAAAATATTTAGAAAGTGATCTTGGCAGCTCAGACAGTACTCAAAACATCATCATTGCAACAATAATTGTGATAATCTTGACAGCGTACATACTTATTACGAGAAGGAATAAGAGTAAAGTACAAAGTTAAGGAGATAAATTACTATGAAGGGTTATTCTAATGAGCTCTATATACTTGCATTTGACCACAGAGGAACTCTAACAAAAGGTCTTTTAGGCGTAGAAGGAAGATCGCCTAACGAGGAAGAAGCATCAAGAGTGTCTTCAATGAAAGATATTATTTTTGATGGATTTATAGAAGCTAAAGAAACAGGTATTGGGACAGGTGAACCCGCAATACTTGTTGACGAGACTTTCGGATTACAAGTGCAACAAAAAGCAAAAGAAATGGGTGTTAAGTTCGCAGCCCCTGTTGAAAAATCAGGTCAAAAAGTATTTGATTTTGAGTATGGTGATGAATTTGGAGAAAAGATAAAAGAAGTTAATGCTGATTTTGTAAAAATTTTAGTCAGATGGAACCCAAATGATGATGAAGAAACTAGAGAAGTTCAAGGTAAAAGAATAAAAACATTATCTGATTGGCTTGAAGAAAATGAAAGAAAATTTTTGCTGGAATTTTTAGTCCCTGCGACTGAAGAGCAATTGTCGAGTGTAGATGGAGATCAATCAAGATACGATTCAGAAATAAGACCTAAATTAGCAGTTCAGGTTGTTGAAGAGATGAGAGAAAAAGGGGCAGACCCTGACATTTGGAAGATAGAAGGATTAGACACAAAAGAAGATTGTGAAAAAGTCTCACGGGAGCTAAGAAATGCCTGTTGGCAAAGCGGTAATTGGTCAATCAGGTGGTCCGACAGCTGTAATTAACAAGTCACTAGTTGGTTTCATAAAAGAGGCTATTAATCAGGAATACGATGAAATACTTGGAGCAAGACACGGACTGGAGGGGATATTAAAGGAGGATTTTGTTGATTTATCTAAACTTTCAGAGTCTCAACTTTATGGAATATCGAAAACACCTGCAGCTGCTTTAGGCTCGGTAAGAAAAAAACCAACTGAGAATGATATTGAGCAATTAGTCTCAGTTTTTGAGAAACAAAACATAAGATATTTTTTCTACATCGGTGGAAATGATTCTGCAGAAACTGCAAATCTTGTATTTGAGGGTGCTAAAAAAATAGGATATGAAATTAAAGCCTTTCATGTTCCTAAAACTATAGATAATGACCTCTTGGAAACGGATCATTGTCCAGGCTATGGTTCAGCAGCACGATTTGTTGCTCATGCATTTCAAGGGGATGATGCTGACAATAGGAGCCTTAGAGGAATAAAAATCAATGTTTTAATGGGTAGGCATGCAGGATGGCTTACCGCTGCCAGCACCTTAGGAAAATCAACCGAAGAAGATGGTCCACACTTAGTTTATGTTCCAGAAAAAGTATTTAATTTAGATGAATTTTTAAAGGATGTAAAAGAAGTTTACGATTCATTAGGAAGGTGTGTAGTTGCTGTATCCGAAGGTATTCATAATAAAGATGGTGAGTACTTTCTCCAAACATACGCAAGCGAGACAGGTTCTGGACTTGCAGGAAAAAAAGATAGCCACGGCAACATTCAGCTCTCAGGTTCAGGTGCCTTAGGAGACACACTTACAAATATTGTCTCAGAACATATTGACGGAGCAAGAGTAAGAGCAGATACGTTTGGTTATCTTCAGAGATCTTTTCTTGCCGATGTTTCAGAAGTAGATGCTGAAGAAGCTGAGAGGGTTGGAAAGCATGCAGTTATTGCTTCAAAAGAAAAACAAAGTGGATCAATTATTCTAAAAAGACAGTTTTCAGAAACTTACTATTGTGATGTAGATGTTGTTGAGTTACATAAAGTTGCAAAACATACAAAAAATATGCCTGAAGAATATCTAGAAAAAAACAAACCATACGTGACCAATGATTTTTTTGAATATGCAATGCCTCTAACCGGAGGTATAGAGCCCAAAACACAAATATTTGTATAAATGTCAAAAATAGAATTATCTAGAGAAGATTTTAAAGCATTCTGGGAGGCAACAGTAAGATATTACGAACTTGACCCTCAGGGAGTAATGCACAATGCAAATCATGTTGCTTTTTTTGACCAAGCGATTACTGCTTATTTCAAGCATGTAAATTATGACTATTTTAAAGATATTGAACAAACAAAAAAAGACTTTCACACAATACAAGTTTTAGTTCAGTATCACAAACCACTTCATTTTGAAGATACAATTGAGATAGGAACAAAAATTAAAAATATTGGTAATACAAGTATGACTTGGATAATGGGAATGTTTAATAAAAATTCAGGTGATTTAGTAAGTTCTTGCGAGGCAGTCCATGTTTACACAGATCAAACAACGATGAAACCAACTCCAATAACTGATGAACTCAAAAAAAAATTAAATTTTTGACAAATAAGTAATAATTATTATTAATAAATAAATATGAAAAAAACAAACATACTTTTTTTTATTTTATTTTTTAATATTTGTAGTGGCTCAGAAAGTGGGGTTGTTTCAATTTCTGAAAATACAACAACAACCGAAATTATAAATGAAGAAGATTATCCAATAGTTTTAGCGAATTGCTTAAACGAAGAAATGGGATATAACATTGCAACTCCGTTTGATATACAAGATTTAAAATCAACAATTAGCCAATTAAGCAACAATAAAAAAGAAGAGTCACAGTTAAGTGAAGATATTGATTTTTGTATAAGTAAATATAATCTCTGGTCGGATTCATCTTCCCTGAATCCAGAAGAGCTTGCCAAAATATATGATGAAAATCTTGAATTGGCTAAATGCTTAAGAGAAAAAGGATTAAATGTTCCTGATCCAAGCCAACAAGAACCTAAGGTTGATTTAAGCGGGCTCAAGGAATCCAAAGATGACATTATGCCGTTGTTACAAGAATGTGGTTGGCAAAAATAAGTATTTAAAAACTAATAATAAACTTAGCTCCACCAAGCTCGGATTTATCTATGGAAATAGTCCATCCATATTTTAAAGATATATTTTTAACAATACTTAAACCAATGCCTTTACCACAATCTAGTTCTTGGCCTCGCGACTAACGCGCATCGGATTATCTAGTGCGTTTATGACAGGCTCTAGATCAGCTGGCCCCGGAGCTGTATATCTAACACCTTCAAATGGTTCTGGGCCAGGACCACCAGGATTGTAAAAGGCATTGTAACCACCCTCTAGTGATGGGATTTCTACATAGGTAATGTTTCGTGCTGCTGCTTCATCGCCAACAAGAATTATATCAATGTAGTTATCCCTATCTTCAGCATAACAATCGTCATAAAAGATTCCTTCAGCAGGATTTTCTTTTTGCCCCAAATCCGAAAGCCCAACAATTCTGAGTGTTCCGCCTGCTACTACATACTCCTGCCCAACTCTTTCTAAGAGAACTACTTCACCGTTAGGTCCCTTTGCGTGAATTCGGAAAAAGTCCTCAAACATTGTGGGGGTTAAACCAGTAATACCATCGGGTGAGAAGCCTCCTGTTGTCAGCACGCGTATACGAAAGTCACCCTCATCATACAGCGATAGTTCGTCGTTTGGCATAACTCCGGATCTTGTACCAAATTGTATGCGAAAGCCACCCTCATCATAGAGCGATGGTTCGTCGTTTGGCATAAATCTAGATCTTGTACCAAATCCCAAACCTCCTTCACCAAGCGCCTCATTGCCGACATGATTCAGTTTAGCCCCGACTAATTTTGGGCCCGAATCATAAGGGCTTGTACCAGTTTCCCAGCTCAAGCCAACTGCATTAAACTCTTGGCCGTTCGGACCAATAAGAAGTAGCGGTGTTTCGTCTTCAACAATATCAAGCCTCACAGGGAAGATTGCACCTTCCTCACTACTGAGACCCCGATTGCCAAAATCACCAAACACAACAACCGTATTGCGTTCGTTCAATTCCCAATTTGGCAACATTCCAGCGCTATTTGGATAAACAATCTCTCCTGTGTTCAATGTGAATCGAAAATCGGTTAGATCAATCGTTTCTGTGGCTACAGGCCAACTAAACACAATAGGCAATCCGTCATCATCTTCAGAAGAACCTTTATAGAATAAACCAACCCCAGCTGTGCCCACAGTACTGGTATATGCACCAGCTGGCGGATCTTCACCATTTGTACACATTACTGAACCATACCAACTTCCTTCAGCCTCTCGGACAGTTTCTTCGTTTACTTGCGGCCAACCAATAATTCCCTCAAAACCCATACCGGCTGATAAAATAACTGGTTCATCACTCCAATAATCAGCTTCTTTTAAAGCGCCGTCAAACAGCTGATCTTGCATATTTAGCAAGTTCATAACTCCTACAGCCAATACAACTAGCACTCCAAAAATCGACAATGCAACAGCAAACCATCTTTTATGAAAATACTTTTGCTTGCTAGATTCTCTAATTTTCAAATCTTCTATTTTGAGTATTTGAGCCCAGCGGAGAAGCAAGTACAGACTTAGACCTACAAAAATGAGCATGGGAATTGCGAAATCGTTCTCGCTTACATGGACCGTGTTGAGAGCAACAGTTGAAATAAATGCAATTAGCAACAGCGTAAAAGAAAGTTTCTTGGGAGCACCTTGCAATATCGCAACTGCCACAAGAACAGAAATAATGTTACCAGTTATCCGCAGCGGCTCTGCCATGTCAATTGCAATATGAAGTAGTGCATCAAACATATTCCATCCGACTAAAACTGCCGGAATTCGACCAGCTTTTATGACTTTACTTACCACAATTTAATGATGACAACATATATTTATTTAATCAAGCTTTATGAAGCTATCATCACAGGATTCTCACAGGTTTTTAAGAATACAGTAAGAATTAAATTTGTATAATTAAAAAAATGAAGAAACTAGAAACACCTTATGAAAAAATTAATACCTGAAACAATCGAAAATAAAATTCCAAGTAACAAATTTGTCTATTATTTCACATGGCTATTAGTTGCATTTAATTTTTTTAGAAGTTTAGAGCATATATTTAATGATGATGGAGGAGCGCAATCTATTGCCGGTATTCCACTCGATTTTTATATTCCTGAAGCCTCAAATAATATAATTTCAATATTTGCTCAGTGGGGTTTTTCACAGCTAGTTTTAGCTTGCATACTATTACTTGTTGTTTTAAAAATGAGGGAATTAATACCCCTTATGTTGCTTATTATTGCTCTAGAAAATATTTTAAGAGGAGCAATAGGGTTATATAAGCCTTTAATTTTAGTAGATGCTCCTCCAGGTGCAGTTTCTCCAATTATTGGTTTAGTAACTTTAGTTGTTTTTTTTATTTCGATAAGAGAAAAGAATTAAAACTGTGAAAAAATATTCAAACAATCTCTTAATACTTTTTATTATTTTTTTATCGGCGTGCTCCTCATCTGATGAATCACAAGGAGTTATTTCTACGAATGATTTATCAAGCGATACAACAGTTACAACAATTGCAGAGGAAGTCATTGAAGAGGTTGTGTCAGTAGAAGATGCGCAGCTTTTACTTGCTAGATGCTTAAGAGAGAATGGATATGATATTACAGATCCTAAAAATGATGAAAGCTTACAAAGTGTTTTACGTCCAGTATTTTTAGCTGCTGATGAAAAAGAGAGAGAGGAACTTTTTGAGACAATTCAAACATGTGCTGACGAAAATAATATTCCACTAGGTGGCACAGAGGTTGAAGACCCAAATGTTGAGAGACCTCTTAGATCTATTCTAATAAGCCTTGTGCAATCCGGACAATACCTTGAAGATCAAATTAGAGAAACTGCTGGAGAGTGCTTTGACGATCTTGGACTTGAACCACCACAACAAGGTGGAGGATAAGATTAAGATTATTTATAATTTTTCTATGTATAAAAAAGCTTCAGTAATATTGATTTTTCTAACCGCATGTTCTTTTTTCCAGCAAGATGAGCAATCTGTTGTCTCTGTTGCAGATACTGACAAAGGGAAAGAGGCAATTGCTCTTGGTGTTGAGCTAGTAGATGAACGTGAAGAAATTTCAGATGAGGATGCACCTTTAGTACTTGTTCAATGTGTTAATGAATCAGGGTATAAATTTAAAGAACCAAAGAACTTTAT
>LULQ01000161.1_pt1 | contig 26374 bp, 31 predicted proteins | sample 728091 | NCBI WGS metagenome assembly LULQ01 (sample SAMN03860285, study PRJNA289734) | marine metagenome | biome: seawater column; feature: ocean; material: water; isolation source: Red Sea water column Station 149 - depth 10m | place: Saudi Arabia: Red Sea | collected 2011-10-15 | depth 10 m
TTATCGCAGAAAAATCGGGTGCAGTAGCTGTTATGGCATTAGAGAGAATTCCTGCTGATATTCGTGCAGAAGGTGGTGTTGCAAGAATGTCGTCAGTTGAGACAATTCAAGAAGTAATAGATTCAGTATCGATACCAGTTATGGCAAAAGCTCGTATTGGTCATTTTGTTGAAGCGCAAATGTTAGAATCCCTAGGGATTGACTTTATTGATGAAAGTGAAGTTTTAACACCAGCTGATGATAAAAATCATATCTATAAACATGATATAAAGACTCCTTTTGTGAATGGTGCAACTGACATAGGTGAAGCATGCAGAAGAATTGGTGAAGGTGCAGCTATGATTCGAACTAAAGGTGAAGCTGGCACTGGGAACGTTATTGAAGCTGTAAAGCATATGAGAAGTATGACTGATGGTATAAATAAAATTAAAACATCTGATCAAAATGAATTAATGTCATTGGCAAAAGAAATAAGAGCACCATTTGATGTCGTTAAAGAGATTCATGAAATTGGTAAATTGCCAGTAGTCAATTTTGCCGCTGGAGGTATAGCTACACCTGCTGATGCAGCATTGATGATGCAACTTGGTTGTGATGGTGTATTTGTAGGATCAGGTATATTTAAAAGTGGTGATCCAAAAGAAAGAGCAGAGGCAATTGTAATTGCAACTACAAACTACAACGATCCAGAAAAACTTATAGAAGTTTCTAAAAATCTTGGTGAACCAATGGTAGGAATTAATATAGATGATTTAGATGAAGCGGAGAAATTAGCTAAAAGAGGTTGGTAATGAAAACTGGTGTTTTAGCACTTCAAGGTTCTCCATGATAAAAATTCAAGAAAACAATGACTTATTTTCCGGATTAAAGAAACTAATAGAAAGTGGTATTCCAACATTAGGAACATGTGCTGGTTTAATTCTATTAGCAAAAGATGTAATTGATGGCGAAACCTCATTGGGAGTCTTAAATACAGTAGTTGAAAGAAATGCATACGGTCGTCAAAATCAATCATTTGAGGGACTCGTAAACATACTAGGTAATAAAGAAATGTATTGCTTCATAAGAGCTCCTAAAATTCTGTCCTATGAAGATTCAGTAACACCAATAGCAACAATTGATAATGAAGTTGTTGGCGTGATAGAAAATAATATTGTTGGTCTCTCTTTTCATCCAGAATTAACAAATGATAAAGTTTATTTAGATTGGTTAAGTAATTTCCTTAAGGACGGTGTTAATGTCAGGTCACTCTAAGTGGTCAACGATAAAAAGAAAAAAAGGTGCAAATGATGCTAAAAGAGGAAAATTATTCGCCAAACTAATTAGGGGTATCGAAGTTGCAGCCAAGAATGGTGGTGCTGATCCAAATAATAATGCTGCACTTTATCAAGCGATTAGTAAAGCTAAATCAAACTCAGTACCCAATTCAAATATTGACAATGCATTAAAGAGAATGTCAGGTGATTCATCAACTGAATCATTTGATGAGATTACATATGAAGGTTATGGACCAAATGGTGTTGCAATATTAGTTGAATGCGTAACTGACAATAGAAATAGAACTTCATCAGATGTAAAAGCAACTTTTAATAAATATGAAGGGAATACAGGTTCTCCCGGGAGTGTTAATTACTTATTTTCAAGAAAAGCAATATTTCAATTTGATGAATATAAAGAAGAGATAATAGATCTTGCAATAGATAATAATTGTATAGATATTCAAGAAAATGAAACCGGTGTTACATTTGAGTTCCAACCTTCTGAATTTCAGAAAGTAGATAAATTATTTAGAAATTCAGGTTTTAATTTAGTAAATTCGGAGGTTGCTTATTTACCTTCCAGTTCTGTAAATTTAGATATAGAAAAATTTAACAGACTGTCAAAGTTGATAGAAGCATTAGAAGATTTAGATGACGTTCAAAATGTATATGCAAATTTTGATATTGATAACAAACTATTAGAAAAAGCAATAACAGAATAATTTTAGCTACAATTGTTATGTGGTTAATAAAGCTAAAAAACAGGGAACTACATACGAATCAAATATCGTAAAAAGACTGAACGAAAATTCAAATATGAAAGCTCAACGTTTTGCTGAAGGTGGTTCTAATGATTTGGGTGACATACAATTGTTTGTTGACGGGGAAGAGTATTTTATTGAAGCAAAATCTCGACAAAATCTAAATTTACATCAATCACTAGGTAAAGCAATTGAAAAGTCAAGCGATGAAAATACTGTGTTATTTTGGAAAAAACTTAAGAGACAGGGTGACAACAAGAGAAGAACAAATGATGGAATGCCTGAAGTTGTGTCAATGTCATATGAACTTTTTATTAAGCTTTTAAACAAGTAATTGAACAAAACCCATATTTCTGATCTAGATTATCATCTACCAAAATCTTCGATAGCCCAAGATCCATACAAAAATCCAGAAGATTCAAAAATTCTTGATGCTGAAAGTATGACAATTCATCAATTTGAAAAAATAAATAATGTAATTCCAAACCGATCATTGCTTATCTTTAATAATTCTCAAGTTATAGATGTAAGAGTTAAAACAATTAAAAAACATACTCATGGAAACGTTGAAATATTCATACTTAAGATAGTTGATGAATATTCAGCAGATTGTTTACTTAAATTTAATGGAAAAAAGAAAATTGGAGAAGAAATTGAACTTGAAAATTTTTCAGTAAACATTATCAAAAATGTAAACGATGGATTCAGAATAAAATTTTCTTTACCCTTAGAACAGATAATCAATAATTATGGATCAACTCCTTTGCCACCTTACATTGATGATATGGATTATAAATATGAACACTACAAAACTTTTTTTAGTAAGAATGGATTTTCAGTGGCTGCATCTACAGCTGCTCTTCATTTCACTCCAAATTTATTTCAACAGCTTGAAAAAAAGGATATTAATATAAGATACCTTAATCTTGATATTGGCCTCGGTACGTTCAAACCTATTAGTACTGAATACGTAGAAGATTATGATATACATTCTGAAGATTATGAAATTAATGAAGCAACTTACCATGAAATAATTGCCAAAAAAAAGATCGGATATAATATTGTTTGTGTTGGTACAACAACATTAAGAACTTTAGAACATGTAAATAATACTTCTACTTTTAAAGGGAAAACAAATTTGTTCATAACTAAAGGATTTAAATTTAATGTTGCTGACTATCTAATAACGAATTTTCATGCTCCTAAGAGTTCTCTACTTTCAATTGTTCAAGCTATATATGGCGATTCCTGGAAAAAACTTTATGCTTTTGCTTTAGAAAATAACATGAAGTTCCTAAGTTTTGGTGATGCAGTAATGTTTAAAATAAAAAACAATGGCATATAAATTAATTTCAAATGATAAAAATGCTCGAGCTGGGTTATTGTCTATAAATAATATTGAAGTACAGACTCCTACATTTATGCCTGTTGCTACAAGAGGTGCAATTAAATCTACTCCTCATCAATATCTAGATAAAACCTCAATACTTCTAGCAAACGCATACCATCTTCATCTAAGACCAGGAGCACAGTTAATAAATGATTTAGGTGGATTACATAAATTTATGAACTGGGAAAAATTAATACTTACTGACTCTGGAGGTTTTCAAGCTTGGTCATTACCAACCAAATTATTAAATGATGGTATTGAATTTAAAAATGTATATGATGGATCCTTTTTTAAAATGACTCCTGAAGAATCAATCAAAAAGTGTACATAAAAACAATAAACAAGATTTGTTTGGCATAGTTCAAGGTGGTTTAAATCTTGATTTAAGAGAAACTTCAGCAAAATCAATGATCGAATTAGATTTTGACGGATATGCAATTGGGGGATTAGCAATCGGCGAAACAAGTACTGAAAGAAAAAAGGTCGTAGAACATCTAAATTCAATACTTCCAACAGATAAGCCAAGATATGTTATGGGTTTAGGAGACACCGTAGGTCTAATTGATTTGATTGATTCTGGTGTTGACATGTTTGATTGTGTCTGGCCTGCAAGACTTGCAAGGCATGGTAAATTAATTACTCGTAATTCGTACATCAATATAAAAAATCAAAAATTTATGAAAGATGAAAAACCTATAGATGCTAATTGCAAATGCTTTACCTGTTTAAATTATTCAAAAGCTTACTTACGTCACCTTTATGTAAATGAAAATACAACTTCTTGGTTATATTTAACAGTACATAATATAATTCAAACAGAACAAATTATTGAAGAAGCTAGAGAAAGTATATTAAACTCTAGTTTTGAAAGTTTTAAAAAGGAATTTATAAATGAGTGACGTTGTATCTCTATTGCCCTTAGTTTTGGTTTTTGTAGTATTTTATGCAGTTTTATATTTACCTCAACGAAGACGAAATAAGAAACATAAAGAATTTGTAGAAAACTTAAAAATCGGTGAGGATGTAATTACAGATTCTGGTATTTATGGAAGAGTTACATCTATTAGTGATGATACGGTTACATTAGTTCTCAAAAATGGTGAAATTAAAATTAAGACATCATTTATTAATAGTATTTCATGAGACGAACCCTTAAATTTCTTTTTCTACCTGTTCTCGCAATTGGTTTATTTGTATACGTTTATCAATCATCTTTATCTCCAAAACTTGGTTTAGATTTACAGGGTGGAATATCGGTAATACTTACAGCTGATCAGGATACTGATCCAGAAGTTTTAGAGAAATCCGTAGAAATTATGAGGACAAGAATTGAGGCATTTGGTGACGTACAAGAACCAGAAATATCTATAAGTGGAAATAATGCTGTATTAGTACAGCTTCCAGGAGTAACAGATCAAGAACGGGCAATTGAAGCACTAGGAGCTACTGGTTTATTAACGTTTCGACCAGTATTAGCTTCCTCTTTTGATACAGGATATTCACCTGCTTTTGAATATCTTCCGAATCCAGATGATCCAGAGAATCCTATTAAAGTATCAGCGCCTGGTGTTGATGAAGAAATTGGAATTAGTTTAGATGATAATCCTAATTCTGAATCATATCTTTTATCTATAACATCAAGTTACCCTGTAATTTATAAATTAGGTCCTGCAGTCTTAACTGGTAATGATATTGAAGATGCAATTGCAGCATATCCTGAGAATGAATGGATAGTATCTTTAGAATTTAAAGATTCTTCAGCTGTTAAATTTACAGATTTAACAAAACAATTAGCGAGAGAAACTGGTGATAAAAGGAGATTAGCTATTGTGTTAGATGGTGAGATAGTATCGGCACCAGGAATAGCTCTAGATGTCAATCCTGATATAGGAATAACAGGTGGAACAGCTGCAATATCAATGGGAAATACGGATACAGGGGAATCAGCAAATAATCTCGCTGTAATTTTGAGATATGGTGCATTGCCAGTATCGTTTGAAAGATCATCCATTCAGAAAGTTTCCGCAAGTTTAGGAGAAGACACATTAAATCTTGGCTTACAAGCCGGTCTGATTGGTCTTATTATTATTTCGATAATAATTATTCTCTATTACCGTTTTCTTGGCTTCATATCCGTATTTGGTTTATCAATGTTTGGACTCTTGTTTTATTCAGTAATTTCAGTTTTAGGTAATTTACAAGGGTTTACATTAACACTTGCAGGTATTGCTGGAATTATTGTTTCAATTGGCTTAGCTGCGGACTCTTATATTGTTACTTTTGAAAAACTAAAAGATGAAATTAAAGTTGGAAGATCTTTCGAATTTGCAGCTAATAAAGCTGTAGATGAATCATGGAAGACAATATTAACAGCTGATTTCGTTTCATTGTCTGCAGCCTTTCTACTTTATATTTTAGCTGTAGGTCCAATACGTGGTTTTGCATTAGCACTTGGTATTGCAACAATTTTTGATTTATTATTCACTCGTCTTTATACAAGAAATGTTGTACCAATTGTTGTATCAAGAATTAAAAATACAAGATTTTTGTTTCCAATTAAAAATAAGGATATAACCAATGTTTAAAAACTTATTTCTAGGTAATACAAAAATCGATTTTTACAATAAACGTAACTTGCTTCAGAAAATATTTATTGTTGAAATAGTTATATTTCTAACAGTATTGATATGTGCAGCTATTGGTATATTAAACTTAAATTTCTCAATTGATTTTACAGGTGGTACAACATATCAATTAACAAGCGAGTATTCAAAATCTGACATAGATGAAGTACTAACCAATAACATATTAGAAGTTTCCAGATATCAAACATATGAAAATTCAGATACTGTTTTATTCAGAGCTGTTGAGGGGTCTCAATCACAAGAAACTGATTTCTTAAATTATCTTTCAAATAAGTTCAGTGTTGACAGTAATGAAATCGAGTTTCAACGTGTGGGCCCAACATTTGGACAAGAAATTACAACTAAGGGAATTCGAGCACTTGTAATATTCTTATCCTTTATAGTTTTACTTATATCAATTAGATTCCAGTTTAGATTTTCTATAGTTGCTTTAATTGCTTTGATTCATGATCTTTTAATTTGTACAACGATTTATTTATTGTTGAATTTTGAAATAACACCATCAACAATCATTGCACTTTTAACTATTCTTGGCTATTCACTTTACGATACAGTGATACTTTTTGATAAATTAAGAGATAGTCAAAGAATGAATAAGGAGAGTAATCTATCTATAAAAACTTTAAACAAAACTTTTAACGAGATCTTAATGAGAAGTATCAATACATCAATTACATCGGCTGTACCAATAGCTTCTATTTTGTTTCTTGGTAATATAATTGGCTTATCCGGAACACTAACAGATTTTGCTTTACCTCTATTTATTGGAATAATATCTGGAACTTATAGCTCAATATTTGTAACTATTCCATTTTTATCAAGGATAATTAATAAATAAAAAAACTAGTACCATTAATTTATGGTTAAAAATCTTGATTTACTTGATGCAGATGAGCTTATTAATAACCTGTATTCTAAATTTAAAAATGATGAAGAAATACTAAAAAAAGCATATTTATATGCGTCGGAAGGTCATTTAAATCAAAAAAGAGCTTCTGGAGAACCATATATCACTCATCCTTTACAGGTTGCTACCTATTTAGCTGATTTAAGTATGGATATTGAAACAGTTGTATCAGCTATTTTGCATGATTTAATTGAAGATACAGATATTACTTTTAAAGATATAAAAAAAGAATTTGGAAGTGACATAGCAAATATAGTAGATGGTGTAACAAAATTAGATAAAATCCAATATAACTCAAATGAGGAAGCTCAGGCAGATGCAATAAGAAAAATGGTTATTGCTATGTCCAAAGATATAAGAGTTTTAATATTAAAACTTGCAGATAGACTCCACAACATACAAACTATTCAGTATTTAGCAGATTACAAACAAGAAAAAATAGCTAATGAAACATTATATGTGTATGCTCCACTCGCACATAGGTTAGGGCTTCAAAATATAAAACACATACTTGAAGATATATCATTTAGTTTGATATTTAAAAATCAAAATTCTGAAATAGAAAATTTAATTGAGAAAACTGCTCCCGATAGAGAAAAAAATATAAATAAGTCATTAAAGGTAATTGAGGATCTTTTGTCTGCGAATTCTTTATCTGCAGAAGTCGTTGGAAGACCAAAACATAATTATTCGATATACAAAAAAATTATCAATAATGGTTTAACGTTTAATGAAATAAATGATCTTATCGGTCTCAGAATTTTAACTGATGATGTAAAAAATTGTTATACAATTCTTGGTTTAATCCACGCAAACTTTCAACCAGTACTTGGTAGATTCAAAGACTTTATTTCAATGCCAAAATTTAATCTATACCAGAGCTTACATACAACAGTTCTAACGGAAACAGGTCAAAAAATGGAGATACAGATAAGAACTCACGATATGCACTATAGAGCTGAATATGGAGTAGCTGCTCATTGGAAATATAAAGAAAAGCCACAAAATGATACACAGCAATGGACAAATGCATTATCTGAATTATCAGATGAATATCCTGATCCGAATGAATTTCTAAGTCATATGAAATTAGATCTTTATGAAGATGAAGTATTTTGTTTAACACCAAAGGGAGACGTAATTACCTTACCTCAGGGTGCAACACCTGTTGATTTTGCTTTTTCAGTTCATACTCAAGTAGGAGAAAAATTAATTGGTGCAAAAATCAACGGTAAATTAGTAAATTTAAGTACAAGACTAACAACTGGTGATACAGTCGAGGTACTAACTACAAATGAAAAAAATAAAGGACCAAGTCGTGACTGGCTAACATTTGTAAAGACCTCAAGAGCACGTTCTAAAATTAAGCAATGGTATCAAAAACAACTTAAGGATGAAGATATACAAAAAGGTAAGCAGATATTAAATTCCTGGTTAGAAGAAAATGATGAGATTTTTAATTATTCAAGTAAAGATAATATTTTGAATGAACTTTTAAACATTCTTAAATATCCAAATAATGAATCGATTTATCAAAATTTAGGTAATGGAAACATAAAAATAAATAATGTTGGAAATAAAATCAGAAAATTTGTATTTCCTGAAGAAATTTCTGAAGAAGAGGATATTCTATCACCAGATAAATATCAAACAAACGATGATCAACTTGTAATAGTAGAAGGATATGATGATATTAAGGTAAGGATGGCAAGATGTTGCGTTCCTGTTCCTGGCGATGATATATTAGGTTTCATTACGATATCAAATGGAATATCAATTCATCGATCTGATTGTCTGAACATTAAGATAGATAGTTCCAAGGGTGAAAGAATTATTGATGTTTCATGGGGATTCAATGCACAGACTGGATCAATTGTTTGGTTAGAAATAGAAGCTATTGATAGACCTTACTTATTAAGAGATGCAACAATAGCGATATCAGACAATGGTGGCAATATCCTTGTTGCAAAATCACTTACTAATAGCAAAAGAATAGTGACTTTATTATTTCAAGTTGAAATAAGTGGAAACGAACAACTTGATTCAATAATTAGAGATGCTAAAAATATAGAAAATGTTTTCGACGTACAACGTGCAAATCCAGGAAACTAAGCATGAATGATTTATTTGTTTTCACAAGTTTTACTACCTCTAACTGCTACATAGTTACGCCCAGTCTTTCCGATGGTATATCATACGTCATTGATTTACCACCTGATCTTGATCCTGTACTGGATTATATTAAAAAAGAAAATCTTAGTATTGGAGGAGCATTATTAACTCACGGTCATTTTGATCATGCCTTAGGTATGAGTAGTTTTGATGGATCCATTTATATAGATTTGAATGACGAACAATTAGCAAGGAACCCTGAAGAACAACTTAAATCATTTATGGGATTAAATCTTGATTCAATTACATATCAAGGTGAGTTAAATGAAGTCAAAGATTTAAATAGTAACGAATTAGTTGTGCACAGTAATCCTGGTCACACAAAGGGGAGTAGTTCATTTGAGTTTCCAAGTTTGGGAATAGTGTTTACAGGTGATTTTATATTTAAAGATGGAATTGGTAGAACTGATTTATTAACTGGTGACACAAATGAGATGATCCATTCAATAAATAATGTTTTTACAGAATTTCATGATGATTATATTCTCTATCCGGGACATGGAGATAAAGACACTGTAAAATCAATAAAAAACAACAATATTCTAGTGAGGGAATATTTGAATGATTGAACAAGTAAAAGGCACTAGAAATTTATTTGGTGCAGAATCAGAAAAATACATACATATATTTAATATTGGATCTATTGAAGAAAGAAAACTATATATAAAAGAACTAGAAAATTACTTTAAAAAGAATAAAAATAATTTATCAAAAGAAAGTAATGAGAAAATTGGTAAAAATACTTTACGAATTTTGGATTCTAATGACCCTTTCGATTCAGAAATAATTGATCTTGCACCTGTAATTTATCAATATTTAGATGAAGATACGTTAGACAGATATGAAAATTTAAAACAAAACCTAAAAAATGAAAATATCGGATACGTAGAGAACTCAAAACTAGTTAGAGGACTTGATTATTACAATGACATAACATTTGAGTTCGTTTATAAAGCTACAGTACTTGGTGGTGGTGGTAGGTATGATAAGCTTGCTGAATCTTTGAAACTAGGTAATTCTGCAGGAGTAGGTGTTGCTTTTGGTGTTGACAGAATAATTAATTGTATAAATTATGTACCTTCTACAAAAAAGATCATGTTGATTGGTCAAAATTTTGATGATATTAAATCCGTTTCTAAAAAACTAGATAAAAGTGGAATTAAATATTTTTTACCAATAAGAAAAAGTAAAGAGAACACACAGTATAAAGAGGCTATAAAAAACAATGTAGACTATGTTATAAACTGTACTGAAAAGACCATTAAGAATCCAAAAAATAGTGAATCATTTGAATTTAATATACGAAACTTGAAGAAGTTAATATGAAAATAGACGACTTAATAAAATCAAAAGTAAATAGTGAAGTTTCTGACTTAAGAGGTTGGGTAAGTAGTATTCGAGACCACGGAGGTTTAGTTTTCATTGAACTAAGAGACTCAAGTTCAAAAATACAAATCGTTTTAGATTCTGAAAATGTCGATATCGATACTTTCAAATCTGAATATTACATAAGTGTTAACGGAACATATATAAAAAGAGATAAGTCAATGATTAATAAATCTCAACAATTCGGTGAGTATGAGATTAGTGCTGACAGTTACTCAATTATCTCAAAAAGCAAACCTCTACCGTTTCAAATAGAGGACTCTATCGATACTGATGAAAATATAAGATTGAAATACAGATATTTGGATTTAAGACGAGAAGATATGAAAAGAAATATCCTCGCTCGTTCAAACACATTTAAATCCATTAGAAATTCAATGGATAGTTTATCTTTTTTAGAATTAGATACACCAACGTTAACAAAATCTACACCTGAAGGTGCGAAAGACTTTTTAGTCCCATCAAGAAAACAAAGTGGTTCATTTTATGCTTTACCCCAATCACCCCAGATGTATAAACAATTATTTATGATTTCAGGATTTAACAAATATTATCAAATTGCTAAATGCTACCGAGATGAAGATTCAAGAAAAGACAGACAACCAGAATTTACACAACTAGATTTGGAAATATTAAATGGTACACCAGATGAAGTAAGAAAAACTACTGAAACAATAGTTAAAGAATTATTGGATAATGTATTTTCTATTAAAGTCGATGTACCTTTTCGAGATATGACTCACAAATATGCAATAGAAAACTATGGTACTGATAAGCCAGATTTACGAATTAAAGAAACTATTGAAGATTTAAGTAATATATTTAAAAATACAGAAATTAATTTTATAAAATCATCATTAGAAAATTCAGGTTTCGTAAAGGGTTTTCATACATCAAAAATAATGACTAGATCAGAGATAGATGCTTTAGATGAGTTAGTTAAAGATAACGGAAGTAACGGTCTTGGATGGTTTAAAATTGAAAACTCCACAGTATCGGGACCATTATCTAAAATTACAACTGACAAAGAGAATGAAGAAATACTAAAACTAGGTGATGGAATGCTCTTATTTCAATCTGGAAATATAGAGATATATCAAGTATTAGATGTTATTCGTCGAGAAATTTTTACTCCGGTAGATACTTACAGTTTTACTTGGATTTATGATTTTCCTTATTTTGAAGTTGAAAATGGAGAAATACAACCCTCTCATCATCCTTTCACATCACCAAAAGATACTGAGAATTTTATTGAAGATCCTAATAATGCAACAGCTCTACATTATGATTTAGTTCTTAATGGATCAGAGTTGGGTTCAGGATCACAAAGAATTAATTCTCCAGATATCCAAAGAAAAGTATTAGAAATGTGGGGTCTTTCAGATGATGACATTGAAAATCGTTTTGGATGGTTTATTGAAGCTTTGTCTTATGGAACACCCCAACATGCAGGAATAGCTTTAGGTATAGATAGGATTATTGCTGTAATGCTCAATGTTGATTCAATAAGAGATGTTATACCTTTTCCTAAAACACAATCTGGACTTGACCCTTTAACAAACGCGCCAACTATTATTGATGAAAATGAATTAGAGGATTATAACCTTAAATACATTGAGGTAGCTGATGAATAGTAATGAAATAAGAGAAGAGTTCTTAAAATTCTTTGAACAAAATAATCACAAGATTATGCCATCAGCGTCATTGATACCTATAGACGAAACCTTACTATTTACTGCCGCTGGAATGGTTCCATTTAAAGATTATTTTCTAGGTAACAATAAACCGCCACATACAAATCTTGTTTCATCACAAAAATGCATAAGAACAGTTGATATTGATATTATCGGTGACACAGATCGTCATCTTACTTTTTTTGAAATGCTTGGAAATTTTAGTATTGGAGAATATTTTAAAGAACAAGCTATAAAACATGCATATGAATTTATAACCAAAAATTTAGGAATTAATCCAGATGATCTATGGTTTACAGTCTATAAAGATGACGACGAATCATTCAATATTTGGAAAGACGTAATAGGTGTTCCTGAAGAAAGAATACAGAGAGGTGATAAAGACAATTTTTGGCAAATGAATATCCCTGGACCTTGTGGACCGTGCTCTGAAATATTTATAGATAGAGGACCAGACTATGGAGAAGAAGGCGGTCCAATTGGTGGTGGGGAAGATAGATTCATAGAAATTTGGAACTTAGTTTTTATGGAATCAATACAAGACGAACCTTACAATGTCGTAGGTGAATTACCTGCAAAAAATATTGATACAGGTATGGGACTTGAGCGTATTGCTATGGTTCTTCAAGATAAAGAGTCACCATTTGAAATAGATTCATTTGAATCAATTTATGATCAATTAAAGCCAAAAATTAAAACTCCGAATAAAAAATACGAAAGAATCATATTGGATCATATGAAAGCATCAACGTTTATGATTTCAGATGGTGTTGTACCAACAAACGAGGGTAGAGGATACATTTTAAGAAGGCTAATTAGAAGAGCAATCAGAGCATATTATGGTTTAACAAATGAAATAGATTCTATTGAATTTCTAATATCTCCAATTGTTGAAATTTACAAAGATCACTATCCAGACCTTTATAAGAATATTGATAAAATTAAGAAACTTTATACTACTGAAGAAAATCTTTTTCACAAGACACTAGAAAAAGGCACAGTTGAAATAAATAGGCTTATACAAGATAAAGAAAAATTTGATGAGGAAAAAGCATTTTATCTTTTTGAAACTTTCGGTTTTCCATATGAACTTACAAAAGAGATTGCATTTGAAAATAATATTCAATTAAATGATGATAAGTATATGAAAAAGTTTCAAGAACATCAGGCTAAATCTAGTGCATTTAAGAAAGAGATATCAAATATAAGTGAATTTGATGTAGATTGCAACGTTTTTACGGGTTATGAAAATACAAATACCATAAGTGAAGTAACACTAGTCCTGAATGAAAATAGTACAACAACAATATTTACAGAAGCTACCCCATTTTATTATGAAGCTGGAGGTCAAATATCTGACCAAGGCTCAATAATATTTGAGGATAAAGAATATACGGTAGCTGATGTCGTTCAATCTAGCTCTGGTGCTACTGGCTTAGTAATAAATGAAGATATAAAAATTCAATCAGGAGAAAAAATTGAATCTAAAGTAAACGAATCATTTAGAAGATCTGTATCTAAAAGTCATACATCTGCACATATAGTTCACTCATCTTTAAGAAATATTCTTGGTGATCATGTTGCTCAGGCAGGGTCATATGTTGCTCCTGGAAGATTTAGATTTGACTTTAGTCATTCAGAAAAAGTCACACAGGAAGAACTTAATGAAATCTTCACATTAAGTAATAAAAATGTCTTTTCAGATTTAAAAGTAGATACAAAAATAATGAATATTGACGATGCAAAAAAAGAAGGTGCATTGGCATTTTTTGGTGATAAATATGATGACGATGTAAGAGTAGTAAATATTGGGAATTTCTCTAAAGAACTTTGTGGTGGTACTCATGTATCTAATTCAAATGAAATAGGATTAATAGTTTTATTAAATGAGTCTTCAATTGGCTCAAATCTAAGAAGAGTAGAGATGCTTTCAGGATTTGAAGCTTATGATTTTATGACTAATGCTTACAATTCATATAAAAGTGTAAGCAATCTTTTAAATACAAATATAGAAAATGTACCAACAAAACTCGAATCTTTATTTAATTCATATGAGGAACTTAAATCACAGGTTGATCAATTTAAACAAATTAGAAACAACGAAATGGTTGATCAGATATCAAATAAATATGAAAATGTTGGTGATTATAAAGTATTCATAAATCAAGTTTCAATGGATACAGTTGATGATATAAGAAATGTAGCTATTAATTCGATCAATAATGGAGTTGTTGATTACATATACTTAATTTCACAAATAGAATCAAAATCTGTCATAGTTGCTATGAAAAATGAGAAAGTTATTAAGGAAATGAATGTATCTGAACTTGTGATTGAAACTTCTAAAAATTTTGGTGGGGGAGCATCGAAAGATAAGGTTTTATCAGTAGGTGGGGGTCCTAATGATTACTCAATAGATGAAACCCTTAAATATGTTAAAGAATCTATTGTTAACAATCTCAAGTGAAAAACATAATAGCTATAGATTATGGTGAACGTTACGTTGGTCTTGCATTAAAAAAGCAATCAATAAATTCGGCTTATGCATATAAGGTCTTGGATAGTAAATCTTTGGATGTTTTAGATGAAATTAAACAATCATTAATTGATCACGAAATAGATGAGATTGTAATTGGTTATCCAATAGGATTAAATTCTCATCAAACACGTATGAGTAATGTGGTAGATGAATTTATTGAAAATGATCTAAAATCTATAACAACTGTTCCAATACATAAAATTGATGAACGAATGACTTCAAAGTTAACAAATGATAAAACAGTAAGAAATGATGACTTAGCGGCATTAGAAATACTAAATTCACATTTAAAAAATGATTAATTATTACTTTAAAAATCGAATTGTAATATCTGTTGTATTTACAATATTTGCTGTATTTATTGCAATTAATTTTGCTTCAAATATTGCTTCATCAATAGACCAAACAGCAAGTATGGTTTCAAATAATGACGATATAGAAGAATCAATTATTTTAATAAATATTCCACAAGGTGCCTCAGCGGCGCAGATTTCATCAATACTTGCACAAGAAGGAATTATATCGTCTTCATTAGCTTTTGAAATATATCTAAGGAATGAGAATCTTGGTGACAAATTACGAGCTGGAGAATATGAAATTTCAAATAAATTAGAGTTCGAAGAGATAAGTAATATTTTATTAAAGGGACCACCATTAAAAACTTACACAATTACTATTCCGGAAGGACTTTGGATCACTGAAACAATAGAATCTATCTCTTCTCAAACTGGTTACGATGTAGATCTACTTACGAATTCACTTTTATCTGGAAATGTAGAAAGTAAATATGTTTATTTAGGTGATGTTTCAAAGTTACAAAATTGGGAAGGTCTTCTATATCCAAACACTTATCAAATAGCATTAGATGCATCTGGTGAAGAAATTCTACAAATTTTAGTTAATGAACTTGAAACAGTAATTGATAAATTATTAGTTACCTATTCAATACCTAATTGGATTAATTCTACGAATGAACTTTTTGCAGTCGCTAGTCTTGTTGAAGCTGAATCGAAAATAGAAGAAGACAGACCACTTGTTTCGTCTGTTATAAAAAACCGATTGTATGATGATATGTTACTTCAAATTGATGCGATGATACTATATGCTCTTCAAGAGCGTAAATCTCAAGTACTACTAATCGATTTACAAGTAGAATCACCATATAACTCTTATAAATATACTGGTTTACCACCTACTCCTATATCTGGATTTGGTGAGCGATCATTAATTGCTGTATTTGAAACACCAGAGACTGATTTTATATACTACTTACTAACAGATAAAAATGGAAAAATGTCATTTACAAATGACTACACAGACTTTATTAATATGAAAAATAAAGCAAAAGAGGAAGGTGTAATTCCCTAATGGTATCTACAAATGATATGAGACCAGGACAGTCTATATTGGTTGATGGAACTATCTATCAGATAATGGATTATGCCCATGTTAAGCCCGGAAAAGGAAAAGCTTTTGTTAAAACAAAGCTCAAAAATCTTATTGATGGTGGAATTATAGAAAAAACTTTTAGAGCTGATGAAAATGTTGATCAAGCTTTTATTGAAAAACAAGAATTTCAATATTTATATAATGAATCTGGAAATTTCATATTTATGAATACAGAGAATTATGAGCAAGTATCATTAGATGCAAATCTCATTGCAGAAATAGAACTTTTATTAATACCAAATAGCGAGGTAACTATACAAATGTATGAGAATAAACCATTAAATGTACTGTTGCCTTCTAGTGTTGAATTAAAAGTAACAAAAGCAGAACCAGCTGTTAAGGGTGATACTGTAACATCGTCTACTAAAACAGTCACTTGTGAAACTGGTTTAGAGGTGGTTGTTCCTATGTTTATTGAAGAAGGTGAAATAATTAAAATTGACACTAAAGATAATTCATACATGACAAGGGTTTAATGAAAGATTTTAGACAAATAACATTTGAAACATTATTTGAAGAAGGCTTAACAAGCTTAAAGGAAAAAGATTTTAATATATCTTCATTAAGTGAAAATCAGAATCTAAGAGCAAACCAGTTATTTAATAATACAAAAATTAACAGTGAGAGAATTGAAAATTCAATCCGAACTTATTCTGATAATTGGAGTTACGAAAGAATAGGTAAAGTAGAATTAATTACTTTAACATTGGGTATTTCAGAATTAATTATGGATTTATCTCCTACAAAAGTTATTATCTCAGAATGGGTAAAGCTTGCGGATAAACATTCCTCTTCACAGTCAGCAAAATTTGTAAACGGAATACTTGATAAATTATCTCAGGAGATTTAATGAGTGACTCATATATTTTAGAGATTAAAAATAAAAGAAAAGATTTTATCAACTCATTTGAAAAAAATATTGAGAACATAGATAATGAACTTATTAGAGCTAGTAACGACAATCAATTAAATTCAATAAGAATACATAAATATCTGACAGAAACTGGTGTTCTTGGAAAAGTTAAAACTGCTCGTTTTTTAGATGATATAGGACTTAATGAAAAATCAAAATTATCTGACTTAAACGATAATTACATTGAATCAATTTCTAACTATGTGAAAAACTCATGATTATTATTTTCAGTGGGCCCTCTGGTGTTGGTAAATCAACAATTATTAACAATTTATCAAATGATTTTAATTTTTATTTTTCTACCTCACATACAACAAGACCTCAAAGGGAATCTGAGATAGAAGGTAAGGATTATTATTTTATATCTGAAGAAGAATTTAATTCAATGATAAGTAATGATGAATTTTTAGAATACGAAAGATACGGTAGCTATTATTACGGAACTTCAAAAAAAGAGTTGGAACGAGATGATTTTATTGTCCTCGATCTCGAAGTAAACGGTGCAACAAAATTGTTAACATCAAATGATTCATATATAGGAATTTTTATAGATATTGATGACAATGTTTTGATTGAAAGATTAAATGAACGAGGTCATGATGACCAGTTTATAGAAGAAAGAATGAATTTAGCTAAAGAACAACGCCAATCTATGGGCAACTTTGACTATATAATTAAAAATATAGATTTAAAGGCTACTATTAAAGAAATATTAGATATATTATATGACCTGGAGAAAAAATGATAAAACCACCTATTGAAGAACTTTTAGAAAACTCACCTGGCAGATTTGCACTTGTTATAACGTCAGCAAGAAGAGCTAAAGATATAAACTCATACTTTAACCAATTAGGTGAAGGTATTGGAGCATATACACCACCTCAAGTACAAAGCCTTAGTAGAAAACCACTTACCGTTGCTTTTGAAGAGATTGCTTCTGGAAAAGTAGAGGTTAGCGAAAAAGAATAACCTCATGAGCAAAAAAATACTACTTGGTATTACTGGTAGTATTGCTGCTTCAAAATCAGAAAACCTACATTCATTACTTTCAGAAAATAACGAAACTGTAGTCTTTTCAACCGATGAAGGATTGAAGTATATTTCAGAGGAATTTCAAAACAAAAATGATATCTTTCATAGTTGGGATCAATTAGATGGATCACCTCATATAGAATATGCAAGATGGGCTGATAGTATTGTTATATATCCAGCAACAGCAAATTTTATAAGTAAATTTGCAAATGGTTTGGCTGACAATTTATTACTTTCTACTTTATTGATGTTTGATAAAGAAATTTATGTTGCTCCTGCAATGCATGAAGAAATGTTTATGGACAATAAAATACAGTCAAACATCATTGATTTAAGCGACAATGTAATATTTTGTGGTCCCAGATATGGAAACCTTGATATTGGAGATAAAGGTTTAGGTAGGCTTATCGAGCCAATAGAAATGTATGATATTTTATTTAATAAAAAAGAAAAGGTTATCGTAACATCAGGTCCAACTTCTGAATATCTTGATGATGTTAGAACAATAACAAACAAATCTTCTGGAAAGCAAGGAAGGTCAGTTGCTATAGAATTGATGAGTCTAGGATATGATGTTGTTTACATACATTCGAAAACAATATCTCCTGTTGCTGGAGCTAAAAATATTTCATTTGATACTTCAAAGGAATTACAGGAAGCAATGAATATTGAAGCAAATAGTACAAAGTATTTGTACATGGTTGCTGCTGTTTCTGATTTTATACCTGAAAAAGTAGAAGGAAAAATGAAAAGAACTGAAGGCAATATGACATTAAATCTGTCACCAAACGTTGATATAGTGAAAGAGTACAAAGAAAAATATAAAATGATAAATGTAATAAGTTTTTCAGCTCAAACTAATGATGACCTTAATTTTGAAAAGATTAATGAAAAAAATTCTGATTTTTTAGTTATTAATAATATTAATGATATTTCATTTGGTTCAGACACTAACAAAGTAACCATTATTAATAAAAAAGACAAAGTGTTTGAATCAGAAGAAAAAAATAAACATATCATTGCTCAAGAGATCATTAAAAATACTTTGATTTAAATTGTTTGCTGATGTAGAAATAATCTCAAATAACACATATAAGTTTCAACTTTTTACATATTCAGTACCTAAAAATCTATCTAATAAAATTGATATTGGTTCAATAGTTTCAGTGAATTTTAGAAATAGAAAGAAAACTGCTGTTGTTGTAAATATACATAATAAAGATTTAAAAATTAAAACTTTAAAACCTGTTGAAAGGATTATTAGTAAGTTAGATCAAGATCAGTTACTTTTTTTAAAACACGTTGCAGTTTCTTATTATTTAAATATTGGTTTTTTAATATTCAATCTATATAAGGATATGAATTTTAAATTAGATAGAAGGATTAAAAATAGTTCATTAAGTATTTATAACAATACAGAAATAGACAAAGTGTTATCCACTAATTCTAAAAATATAATCTTTACTCCTTCTTTAAAAGCAACTAAAAATTTATATAAAAATCTATCAGAAAAAGGAATAAAAATAAATTTTTATCAAAAAACAGGTGGCAAAGAGGAAATCCAAAACGCATTAAGTACAGTTAATAAATTTAACAATTGCATATTACTCGCGAATAATTTTATGAAAATAAAACCACAATCAACTTCAAATTACCATTTTTTTGATACCAATGATTATTCTTACAATTTACCAAAATTTAATTCTCTAAACATTATTGAATTGTCAGTACTTAAAAATAAGTACTTTGGAGGAAATTATCATTATTACAATGAGTATCCATCTCTAAATTACTTCAATAAAATTAAAAATTATAAAACTCCTGATCTAAGTAATGTAGAAATTTATCATGGAAACTCTTTACAAGATTGTATTGAATTATTTAAAACAAAGCATACTGATAAAAATTTAAAATTATTTTTTCACGACGAGATTTTAAGTGAATTACTTAATGAATATAAAGCTGTAAAAAGTGAGAATGATTTATACGATTTAAATTTATTAGTAAACCCTACAATATCTTTTAAAGGTAAACTAAATTCTGAACGTTTAATTTTTCTGTTACGACAAATAGAGAGGTCGAAGCAAAATAATAGTTTAACGATCATACTTACAACAAAAAATATAAACTTAAAAGAATCTTTAAAAAATCAAAATATAACAAAATGGAGTAAAGAAGAGCTAATATCAAGAAAAAAATGGGGACCAAACCTTGATCATAAAGTTTTTAAATTTTCATCTGATTCAATAATTAAATATGAAAATGAATATATTTTAGGACCTAAAAAGGTTGATAATTTATATGAATACGAAATCAATATAAATTTATCAAAAGATACTAATTACAATGAAATTACAAATATGTATTCAAAACTATTACAGTATGAGCCAAGAAAAGTTATTTCTATATGATGAATGAAATTGTAACTTTTGGTCACCCATCCCTTAAATCTAAATCAGTAAATATTACTGAATTTGATGAAACATTAAAAAAATTATCAGAGAGAATGATAAAAATTATGTATGAGGCACCTGGAGTAGGTCTAGCAGCTCCACAAATTGGTATAAATAAAAATATTTTTGTTTTTGATGCTGGAGAAGGTCCGAACGTAGCAGTCAATCCAAAGAAAATCGAAGTTGAGGGTTCTGTAGTATTTTTAGAGGGATGTCTTTCATTACCTGGTTATTATTGGGAGATTGAAAGGCCAGAATATTCAAAAATCTACTGTCAAGACATAAACGGTGAAGATATTACATATGAAGGGGAAGACTTATTGGGTAGAGTTCTCCAACATGAATACGACCATTTAAAAGGCAAGCTTTTACTATCATCTTTATCTAGAAAAGAGAGAAAAGAAGCAATTAAAAAAATTGCACTAAATGGGTTTCCAGGAAATGACTTATAAGTATTTTTTTGGTAGTGACAATAGGAGTATTCCTTACTTAAATACTTTACTAGAAAATTACGATTCAATAAAAGTGGTGACAACAGAGCCTCGGAATACTGGACGTGGTAGGAAGATTTTAAATAATCCGGTTGAAGATTATTGCAGAAGAAATAATGTTGAATGTTCTTACTTTTCTAATTCAAAATATTATGACGATATGGATTTTGGTATCTGCGTAAGTTTTGGTTCTATTTTTTCAAACGATTTTTTAAGTAAACATCCTTCTATATTCAATATTCATTTAAGTATATTGCCTAATCTAGTCGGTCCATCCCCAGTTGAAACAACAATATTAAATGGCGATACACTATTTGGATATACCATTTTTAAGATTATAAATGAGGTTGATAAAGGTCCGATACTTTTTAAAAATCAAATTGATATTGTTAACAATTATTCATCAAATGTATATCAAGAATTATCTGAAGATTTTAAAATAAACTTTAACAGCATCGACTTTAATTCATCATTGAAAGATCAAGTGGGTGAAGTAACTAGAAGTTATAAATTCACCAAAAATGATTATTTAATAAGTAAAGAAGATACACTAACCAATGCAAAAAATAAAATAAAAGCTTTTGATGTTTTAGGTCCTGCTTTTATTAAATACGATTCAAAAATAATTAAAATCCATAAATATACTGAGAATAATTCAACTTTTACATATGAATTAAAAGATGGACTCTTGTATTTAGATGAAATAACACCTGAAGGGAAAAAAAGAATGAAAGCAAATGATTATATGCGTGGTCTTCAATGAAAATATCAGCAAGTATTCAGGCATCAAATATATATAATCTTCTTGATGAATTAGAAAACTACAAAGATAGTTTTGATCAATTACATGTAGATATTACAGACGGTAATTTCACAGATAATATTTCACTACCAGTTGCAATTATTGAGTACATCAAAACTAACACAGAATATGTTGTTGATACACATTTGATGTTAAATAACAACGAGTTATTTACTAGCAAAGCGTTTGAATTTGGCTCAGATATAGTGACGGTACATTGTGAAACAACGTCCCCTGAATTATTTAGTTCACTAGTGAATAAATACAATAACGTTGGAATAGGTATATTACCGAGTACAGATATAAATGTTTTATCTGATTATATTGATAATGCACATAGCGTATTGTTGCTTACAGTAAATCCGGGATTCTCTAATCAAAGTAAAGCAGTTAATTTATTAGATAGAATTACTGAATTTAAAAATACTTATCCTAATTACTCCAATTTATTAATTGTTGATGGAGGGGTTAAAAATGAAGAACTTCAAACCTTGAGGGATTTAAAAGTTGATATAGCTGTTCAGGGAGGAGCTATATTTGCTAAATAGTCTTCAATATCTCAATTTTTCTGAGCATATGATTGAAGCAATTAAATTTGCACTTAGATATGATCCATCTCCAAATCCAAGAGTCGGTGCTGTGCTGGTTGATAAAAATAATAAAATAAAAAAGATAACTGCACATAAAGAGAAAGATAAGGACCATGCTGAATATAATCTATTTAAAAATTCAGATATTTCAGAAAATGATACTTTGTATGTTACATTAGAACCTTGTTTTCATGATGACACCTCACCATCTTGCGCAAATGCTGTTTTGGAAACAAATGTACAAAATATAGTTGTTGGGGATATAGATCGTGATGAAAGAACTAATGGTAAAGGTATCGAACTTTTAAAGAACAACGATTTAAATGTATCTATTGAAAATGGTATAAATGATTTTTTAAATCCTGGATACAAAATTACAAATGATAAACCATATCTCATTGGTAAAGTAGCCACTTCAGCAGACCATATAATATACAATGAAAACAAGAGGTATATTACCAATAAAAATTCATTAGAAATTACCCATTATTTAAGAGCAACCGTAGATTCCGTCATAATTGGAAAAAATACATTAAAAATTGACAATCCAAAGTTGAATGTACGTCTGGATTATGAATATAAAAATCCTCAACCAGTTGTTTTGTGGGGGAATGACACTAAAGAGCTTAAAAAATACTCTAGTTCATTTAATAATTTTATATTTTATGTTGAGAATGATGAAGATTCATTTAGTAGCTTTTTAGAGAGACATTCTATAAAAAGTGGATTAGTTGAAGGTGGTAATTCTATTTTGTCTTATTTTTTAAATGAAGATATGATTGATGAATTTTATTATTTCAAGTCATCAGATAGCCTTGAAAGTGGATTAAAAATTGATAAAACAATTGAGGAATATATCAGTAATAACTTTAATTCTATTCAAGAATATCCCATTATTGATAATCTATTAACTACTTATACTAATAAGTAATGTTTACTGGAATTATTAATTCAATTGGAAATATTGAATCAAGAAATATTGATGAAATACAAATAAGTACAGATAATGATTTATATCATGGTTTGGAACCAGGTACTAGTATTTCCATAGATGGCACGTGTCTTACATTAAGAGATTACAAGGATGATTTCTTAAATTTTCAAGTATCTGAAGAAACATTCAATAGAACTGTGGCTAAAGAATATAAGAAGGATGTTAAAACAAATTTAGAACTTCCTGCTACTTTAACTACTTTCTTGAGTGGACATATAGTACAAGGCCATGTTGATAATACATCTGTTGTAACAAACATTGTTGAAAACGATAATAATCTTTGGACATATCATTTTAAAAATACGGATACACGATATATAGTTGATAAAGGTTCTGTGACTATAAATGGTATATCTTTAACTGTTGTTAATCCCGATAAAGAAGAATTTAGTGTCGCTGTTATAAACGAGACATATCAAAGGACAAATTTAAAGTACCTTAAAACCGGTTCGATAGTTAACATTGAATATGACATACTTGCTAAATATATGGAAAGAATGATAAATGATAAGTGACATAGAAGTTATTATCGAAAAATTTAAAAAAGGTGAGATGGTCATTCTTGTTGACGATGAAGACAGAGAGAATGAAGGTGATTTAATTGTATCTTCACAGTACTTAACACCTGAACACATCAACTTTATGATAACTTATGCAAAGGGTCTTGTGTGCGCACCAATCGCAAAAGATGTTGCAACAAAGTTAAAACTTTCATTAATGCAAGGTATTGATAATGAAGAAGATACACAATTTACAACTTCAGTTGATCTAATGGGAGATGGGGTTTCAACAGGAATTTCAGCAGATGATAGATTTAAAACAATAAAAGGTCTTAGTGATCCAAATGCTACCAGACAAGATTTTAAAGTTCCAGGTCACGTCTTTCCTTTGCAGGCAATGGATGGAGGAGTATTAAGACGTGCTGGTCATACTGAAGCAGCTGTAGACTTATGTTTACTCGCTGATCATTATCCGGTAGCTGTTATTTGTGAAATAATAAATGATGATGGTTCAATGGCACGCATTGACGATCTAGTAAATTTTTCGAAAAAACACGATGTAGCTATTGGAACAATTAAAGACTTAATCGAATACAAGTTGAAATTAACAAATCCTGTGTCTTTTGTATCTAAAGCAAAAGTGCCGACAGAATATGGTGAATTTACTGCGCATGTTTACAAAGACAATAATGATAATACTGAGCATATTGCATTGACATATGAGAATTACTTAGAAGGTGAGTCTTCAATGGTAAGAGTGCACTCTGAATGTTTAACAGGTGATGTATTTAGTTCAAATAAATGTGATTGTGGATATCAGTTAGATAGTGCATTAGAAACTATTGTAAATAATGGTTCCGGTGTTCTTCTATATATGAGAGGACATGAAGGAAGGGGAATAGGTTTAGGAAATAAGATTAAAGCATACTCATTGCAAGATGAAGGTGCAGATACGGTTGAAGCAAACATTCAACTTGGTTTTGAAATGGATCAAAGAGATTATGGAACTGGTGCCCTGATACTTAGAGATTTAGGAATTACGAATATGAATTTACTCACAAATAATCCAAGCAAAAGAGCAGGTTTAGAAGGTTTTGGTTTAAATATTGTAAAAAGAACACCACTTAAGGGAAAGACAACACCAGAGAATACTTCATATCTTGAGACAAAAGAAAACAAGATGGGTCATAATTTTAATGAAGAATAAGGTAGCAATTGTTTATTCAGATTATTACAAAGATGTCACAAGTGGTTTATTAGATGGATTCAATAATACAATTGATTCAACTTTTGAATGTGATGAGTTTAAGGTAAGTGGTAGCTGGGAAATCATATACAAAATTAACTCACTTATAGACGAATACGATAAGTTTGTAGCTATTGGAGTCATTGTTAAAGGTGAGACAGATCATTATGAATTTTTATCTTCAAGTATTGCTAATCAATTATTAAATTTAACAACAACAAAAAATGTATATATTTCAAACTGTGTCTTAAACGTATTAAATATTGAACAAGCAACTGAAAGAGCTGGGTCTGAAAATAATAAGGGTGCTGAATCTGCACAAGCTTTAAATAATCTTTTTATTACATAATAAAATTAAAGTTATATAATTGATTGAAGCTATTGGTAATTGCTCCAGATGGCGTTCAAGTTGGAGAATTAGAACTTAAAAAAGCCCTTATATTGGCTGAAGAACTTGAACTTGATCTTGTTGAAGTCTCTCCGGAAAGTAAGCCGCCTGTTGCTCGATTGATGGATTATGGCAAATATAAATATGAACTTAATCAAAAAGCAAGAGAGTCAAGAAAAAAACAAGTAAAAATTAATGTAAAGGAAATACAACTGAAACCAAAGATTGATACACACGATTACAAAATTAAATTAAATCAATCAAAAAAGTTTTTAGAAGACGGAGATAAAGTGAAATTTACTATGAGATTTAGAGGTAGGGAAGCAGAATATCCTGAATTAGGACAAAAAATCCTAGACAATTTTAGAGATGAACTTGTTGATTTAGCAATGGTTGAATCTACTTCTAGACCAGATGGTAGATCATTAACAATGGTACTAGCACCTAACGGAGGTAAAAAATGAAACATAAAACTCATAAAGGAATGAAAAAAAGAATAAGAGTTAGTGGTACTGGAAAATTTATGCGAAGGCGTGCTCATAGATCACATTATAAATTGGCTAAAGGTAGCAACTCTTGGTCAAGATTAAAAAGAGATGTTGAATCATCTAAGGGTGATTCAAAAAAAATAAGAAAGTTGTTGAGTTAAATGGTAAGAGTAAGAAGATCAGTCAGTAGTAGAAAATCAAGAAAAAAAATTCTTAAACAAGCTAAAGGTTATACAGGAGCTAGAAGCAAGCGTTTAAGGACCGCTAAAGAACAA
>LULQ01000657.1_pt1 | contig 25667 bp, 24 predicted proteins | sample 728091 | NCBI WGS metagenome assembly LULQ01 (sample SAMN03860285, study PRJNA289734) | marine metagenome | biome: seawater column; feature: ocean; material: water; isolation source: Red Sea water column Station 149 - depth 10m | place: Saudi Arabia: Red Sea | collected 2011-10-15 | depth 10 m
GGGCACGCCGCGGCCGGACACGATGTCCTCGAGCGCCACCACGAGCTGCGCCGCCGTCATCGACTTCGACAGGTAGGGGCTGGTGGTGTCGGGGAGCTGGTCGGCCGGCGCCCAGCTGAAGACGATCGCCTGGGCCTCGGCGGCGGTCTGCAGGTTGCGCAGCATCGAGGCGCTGAAGGAGGACTGCTGCATCGGCTCGTAGAGGACGACGTCGACCTCCTCGGGGTGGGCCAGTGCGGTGCGGACGTCGACCAGACGCACGCGCTCGGTGTAGGTCGCCAGCAGCGACTCCAGGCCGGCGACGGCGAGGTCGTTGTCGTCGACCACGGTCGCCGTGAGGGGGGTCCTCTCGTTGTTCATGCTCGTCACCTCGTGTGCTTGTCGGAATCCTTGGGTGCGGCCCCGGAGGGCCACACCAGTCCTGTATCCCGTTGCTGCAGAGTTCAATCACCCCTCACCCGTTCGGGCTGACCCGACCGCACCACTTCTTGCCCATCGCCGGTGGTCCGGGCGGGCGGGGAGGGGTCGGTCCGACCGGGCCAGGAGCGGGTGGCCCGCCCGGCGGGGGCCCCGGGTGTGGTCGCCGGGTGCGGGGCCGGACCGTCCGCAGGCCCCGGTGTCCGCCCCGGTGTCGCCCTGGGTCAGCCCTCGCGGGTGGTCAGCTCGCGGGCGCGCTCGACGAGCCGCGTCGCGGCGGTGACCGGGTCGCCGGCGAGGTGCAGGGCGCCCCACTGCTCGGCGAGCTCGGCGCTCGCCCCGGCGCCGGCCAGCGCGAGTGCGGACGCCTGCGCCAAGCGGCGTACGACGGTGAGCTCGTCGTCGTCGAGGGCGAAGACCTGCGGGGTGGCGCCGGCCAGCACCACGACGTCGGGGGCGATCACGTCCATCGCGGCGCCGACCGACGCGAGCGGACTGTTGGGCCCCAGGAACCTGGTGCGCCACCCGGCGCGCTGCAGGACGACCTCGAAGGCCTTCAGTGCGATGTCGTGGGACTCCTCGGGCGGGCAGGCGAGCAGCACGGTCGGGCCGGTGCGGGTGCCGGGACCGACCGCGAGGGCGGCGAGGCGGCCGCGGACCAGGTCGCTGGCGAAGTGCTCGTCGGCGACGTCGAAGTCACCGGCCTCCCACCCGCGTCCCACGTGGGCCATGAAGGGCAGCAGGACGTCGCGGATGGCGCTCTCGACCGACACGGTGCGCAGGAGGCGGTCGAGCACCTCGTGCATGGAGCCGACGTCGTAGGCGAGCATCGCCGCCTCGAGCTCGGCGAGCGCACGCACCACGTCGAGCGAGCCGTCGGCTGACGCGGTGCCGTCGACCGCCTCCTCCTGACCCTCGGTCCAGGTGCGCTCGTTGGCCAGGATCTCCGCGGCCGCCTGGCTCGCCGGGACGCCGCGCTCGCGGGCGCGCTGCATGGCGATCGCCCGGCGCTCGTCCTCGGGCCCGTAGAGGCGGTAGCCGGCCTGGGTGCGCTGGGGGCTGAGGAGTCCGTAGCGCACCTCCCAGGCGCGCAGCAGCGTCTCGCTGACTCCCACGCGGGTGGCCAGCACGCCGATGCGCCAACGCTGCGCCGGTCCGCTGCTCATGCCCGGTGACACCCCCAGTCGAGCGGTCGTCGGGCGGGACGACCACCCCTTTGACGTTATACGAACATTGCACGAGCGGCGTACACTCGACCGAAGTCGTCCCGCCGCACACCATGCTCGGTGACGGAGCATCGCACACCTGACCCCAGACGAAGGGCGAGGCCATGTCGGACCCGCAGCCTCTCGGCAGGCTGATCGACTCCCTGGGCGTGGAGCACCGCCCCGAGGAGGGCGAGCTGGTCCTGGGGGCGGTCGTCCTGATGAAGGTGATGGAGGCCGACGGGCGCATCTCGATGCGCTCGGCGTGGTCGCCCGGCCTGAGCTGGATGGAGCGCGTGGGCATGCACCAGGCGGCCGCACGCGCCGACCTCCCGCCGCGCCCCGAGCCCGGGTGGGACACCCGCGAGCTGGACGCCGACATGGGGCGCGACGACACCGACCTCGGCTGAGTCCCGAGCTCGAGGCGGCTCGGCGGCGTGCGCTCTGCGGTCCAGCCGCCGACGCTGCTGACCTGCGGGCGACGACGCGCGACTACGCCGCGTCGGCGAGGGCGCCGCGCAGCTGGAGCAGCAGCCGCTGCAGGCAGCGGGAGACCTGGATCTGGCTCATCCCGAGCTCCAGCCCGATCTCGCGCTGGGAGAGCTCCTGGCCGAAGCGCAGCCGGAGCAGGTCGCGGTCGCGCGGCGTCAGCGTGGCCAGCAGGGGGCGCACGAGCAGGCGCGCCTCGGTGCGCTCCATCGACTCCTGCGTCTCGGGGTCGGCGACGTCGCGGACCGGGCCGGCCTCTCCGTCGGACTCCCCGCCCACGGGTGAGTCGAGGGAGACCAGGGAGAAGCAGGAGCGGGCGAGCAGGGCCTCGCGGACGACCTCGACGGACTCCTCGACCTCGGCGGCCAGCGCCGTCACCGACGTGTCGTCCACGCGGTCGAGGGCGACGCCGGAGCGTACCAGGCGGGTGTGGGCCCGCTGCACCTCGCGCGGCGGCCGGATGGTCCAGGAGTGGTCGCGGAAGTGGCGCCGGATCTCGCCGGTCATCGACGGGACGGCGTAGGCGAGCAGGTCGCGCTCGTGGGAGGGGTCGAAGGACCGGACGGCGCGGACCAGGGCGAGGTAGGCGACCTGGGTGAGGTCCTCCACCGGGATGCTGCGGCGGGCGTAGCGCCGGGCGACGGCCTCCGCGACCCGCATGTTGAGCTCCACCACGCGCTCGAGGCAGGCCTCGCGCTCGGTCTCGCTGACGCCCGGAGCGTGGGCGCGGGCCAGCAGTGCGGTGGTCTGCTCCGAACGCTCGGTGTCGGTCAGCGAGCGCGCGTCGCCGGACTCGGGGAAGTCGATGCCGGCGATGCCGGCGGTGCCGCCGATGCCGGCGGTGCCGGCGTCGTCGCGGCGGTCGTCGAGCGGGCTCGTGGTCATGGCCTCGTTCGCTCTCTGTGCGGTGGTGCGGGGTGCTGTCTGGGTCCCCCATCGGCGAGGGGTGTCATCACCTTAAGCAACCCTCTACAGACCTTGCACACTTCTCACCCTTTTGGGGCCCGGGTGGGAACCGCGGGCCGAGGTGGTCCGGACCGGGCAGAATGCGGGCCGTGGCCGGCACCCGTGCACCCTTCGGCTCCTGGCTGCTCGGCCCGGAGGGTCAGTCGCTGCGCCGGCTGCGGGTCCGGGTCCAGGTGTTCCTGACCCTCGGCATCACCGCCACCCACGCCATCGGCGCGGGCGTGGTCGTGGTCCTCACCCTCTTCGTCGTGCCGCAGCCCGGGGGTGGGCGCGACCTGCTGGTCGCGCTCGCCATCGCGGTCCCGGTCTACGTCGGCCTCGCCCTGGTCGTGGGGGTGTTGTGGGGCACGCGGGTGGCCTTCCGCAGCCTGCGGTGGGCACTGCGGGGGGAAGAGCCTTCGCCCGCGGACCGGCGCCGCTCGATGCGGGTCCCGCTGCAGCTCGCGGCGGTCTCGGCCACGCTGTGGTTCGGCGGGGTGCTGCTGTTCACCACCCTCGCACTGTGGCTGGCCCCCGCCCGTGCCCTCGGCACGGCGCCGACCGTGGCCATCGGCGGCACCGTCGTGTGCGCGGTGACCTACCTGATGGCGGAGTTCTTCCTGCGTCCGGTGTCCGCCCGCGCCCTCACCGGGTCCCCCGAGTCGCGGCCCCGCGGCCTGGGCGTCGGCGGGCGGATGCTGACCTTCTGGTTGCTGGGCACCGCCGCGCCACTCGTCGGCCTCGGGTACGCCGCGATCTCGGCGCTCGCGCAGGGCGACGTCTCCGCGGAGCGGATGGCCGTCGAGGCGCTGGCGATCTCCGCCGTGGTGCTGGTCTTCGGCCTGCTGGTGACCGTCCTCAACGCCCGGGCCGTGGTGGCGCCGCTGGTGTCGGTCCGGGCGGCCCTGGGACGCGTCCAGCGCGGCGACCTCGACCAGCGGGTCCCGGTCTACGACGCGACCGAGCTCGGGCTGCTGCAGGCCGGCTTCAACCACATGGCCGAGGGACTGGCCGAGCGCGAGCACCTGCGCGACCTCTTCGGTCGCCACGTCGGCCAGGAGGTGGCCCGTGCGGCTGCCGCGGGCGACGTGGAGCTCGGCGGGGAGACCCGGCGCGTGACGGTCCTCTTCGTCGACCTGGTCGGCTCCACCACGATCGCCGCGGATCGCTCGCCGACCGAGGTCGTGGAGCTGCTCAACGGCTTCTTCGACGTGGTGGTCGACGAGATCGCCCGGGAGGGCGGCCTGGTCAACAAGTTCATGGGTGACGCGGTGCTTGCCATCTTCGGGGCACCCGTCGACCTCCCGGACCACGCCACCCGGGGCCTGCGCGCCGCCCGCGCGATGGTCGAGCGCCTCGGCCGCGAGCACCCCGACCTCGACTGCGGTGTCGGCGTCTTCACGGGGGAGACCGTGGCCGGCAACGTCGGCACCCGGGCCCGCTTCGAGTACACCGTCATCGGGGACGCGGTGAACGCCGCGGCACGCCTGACCGAGCTCGCGAAGGACGTGGAGGGGCGGGTCCTGACGTGCGCCGAGAGCGTGGCGGAGGCCGACGAGCAGGAGGCCGCGCAGTGGCGGGCCCACGACCGGGTCACGCTGCGCGGTCGCACCGAGGAGACCGAGCTGTTCGTCCGGCGGTGACCAGCGACACGTCGGCGTCGGTGCGGGTGGTGCTGCACCTGCAGAGCCCGATCGGGACGGGACGGCTCGCGGCGATCGAGGCGGCGGCGTACCCGGTGCTGCTGACGGCGGTGGCCATCACCGCTGCCCTGGCGCTGCACGCGCTGCTGCGTCGGGTGGGCCCCGACATGCTGTTCGAGCTGCCGCGCCGCCCGGTCCGTGCCGGCCGTGCGCGGGTGCCCGGCACCGGGGGTGCGGGGCCTCAGGCGACGGTGGCCGCCAGCTCCTGAGCCCGGGGGGTGGCGCGGTGGCGCCCGGCGGGACGCTCCAGCGGGGTGAACGCCGCGTCCATGGCGAGCAGCGCCTCGAGGTGCTCGGCGACCTCACGGGCCGAGGGCCGTGCCGCCGGCTCGCGCGCGGGCATCGAGGCCAGCAGGCCGGTCCAGCCGGCGCCGAGGGACGTGGGGATGGTGGGTCCGCGGTGCACCCGCGCCCAGGCCGCCTCCTCGGCGCCGCCCTCGAACTCGCGGCGACCGGTGAGCGACTCGAGCAGCAGCAGGCCGAGCGCGTAGATGTCGACGGGGGTGCCGAGCGGCACGCCGAGAACCTGCTCGGGCGTCAGGTAGGCGATCGACCCGACGGTGTGGCCGGGGCGGCCGTGCGGGCTTCACGTCGCGGTGGACCAGGCCCTCGGAGTGGAGGTAGGCCAACGCGGACGCGAGGTCGCGGCCGACGACGGCCGCCTCGCGGGAGGAGAGGCGGCGCAGCGCGAGGGTGGCGTCGAGGTCGGGGCCGTCGACGAGCTCGAGGGCGAGGTACGGAGCGCCCGGCCCCTCCCACGCGGCGTCGAGGACCCGGACCAGCCCGGGGTGCGACAGGTGGGCCAGCAGCCGACCCTCGTCGAGGAGGCGCAGCCGGTGCTGGGCCTGGCCCTGACCGGTGCGCGGACGCTTCAGCGCGACGTCGCGCCCCAGGCGGAGGTCGTGGGCGCGGTGGACGGTGGCGGTGCCGCCGAGGGCGATGAGGTCCTCGACCCGATAGCGGCCCACGGTCTCGGGGTCACCGGCGGACTCGGGGATGTCCGGCTGGGTCATGGGGAGGTCCTCTCGCGTGCGGTCCCTCCAGGGGTTCCCCAGGACCCGCGGGGTCTAACCCCCCGATGGGGTGGGAGGAGGTGCGACGCGGCCCACGTCACGGCCCACGTCACGGCCCACATCACGGGCGGCGTCGACCAGGGACGGGCCGTACCACGTGAGGGCGCGGCCGCTCACCAGCTCCACCGGGGTGCGGAAGCACTCGGGGCCGTCGTCGGCGGTGAAGACGTAGGGCTCGTCGGGCAGCAGCACCGCGTCCGCGCCGCACCCGTCGACCTCCTCGACGGAGAGGGTGGGGTAGCGGTCCGGGGCGTCGGTGTCCTCGGCCTGGACCACCTGCCAGCCCAGCCGGCGGCAGAGGTCGGCGGTGAAGGTGCGTGGACCCACCACCATCCACGGGTCGCGCCAGATCGGTACCACGACCCGGCGGGTGACCGGCGGCAGCGGCCCGCACCACAGCTCCCGCGCCTCGGCCAGCCACGCGGGTCGCTCCCAGTCGAGCAGGTCCAGCAGACGCTCCAGCTCGGAGACCCCCTGCGGGACGGTCTCGATGTCGGTGACCTCGACCGTGAGCCCGCGCTCGCGCATCCGCCGGACGTCCAGCTCGCGGTTCTCCTCGCGGTTGACGACCACCAGGTCCGGGCGCAGCGCCTCGATCGCCCCGAGGTCGGGGTTCTTCGTCCCGCGCACCCGGGTGGCGCCGTACTGCTCGAGGTCGGCGGGGTGGGTGCACCATTCGGTGACCCCCACCAGGGCCTCGGGGCGCACGCTGGCCAGCGCCTCGGTGATCGAGGGGACCAGCGACACGACCCGCCGAGCCGTCACCCGCGCACGCTCCAGACGTCACTCACGCACGCGGGGCCGGACGCCGCCGTGCGCGAGCGACCTGTCGAGCGTGCGTCGGTGACGGCTCGGCCGTGCATGAGTGACGTCTCGGCGGGGGAGTGATCAGCGCAGGAGGGTCAGCGCAGGGCCATCGAGCCGGAGGTGACCGCCTCGAACGGCAGCCCCTCGTGATCGGCGACGCGGGCGTCGATGGCGGCGGCGACGTCGGCCGGCCAGGGAGCGGTACGCCGGTCGGAGAGGTCGATGTGGAGGAAGATCTCCTCGAACACCGCGCTCAGCTGCTGGTGGGTGTCGTCGAGGATGTAGACCAGCGCGTGGGCGGCCCGCTCGGAGCGGCCCAGCAGCCGCACCCGCACCGACATCCGGTCACCGGTGCGCAGCTCGCGCAGGTAGGTCACGTGGTGCTCGGCGGCGAAGCAGGCGTGGCCGGCCTTGATCGGCCAGTCCACCGGGATGCCCAGGTCGACCAGCGACTCGTCGAGGCCCTCGCTGCCGATGCCGAGGTAGTGGCGCACGTTGAGGTGGCCGTTGTTGTCCTCGAAGGCGATCGGGACCGGCTGCTCGGCGTACGCCGGGAGGTCCTTGAGCTGGTCGTAGCTGGGGTGCTTCGCGGTGCTGGTCACGGGGTGAACCTATCGGACGTCGGTGGTGGGTACAGCGCCAGATCTCGACCCGCCCGTCGCGACCTCGTTCCTCGGTCGCGGGGCTCGCTCGATCTCTTCGGGTTGCTCCCGGGCTCCGCCCGGGAGCACCTCAGACGTTGCGGCGGTACTGGCCGCCGACCTCGAAGAACGCCTCGGTGACCTGGCCCAGCGAGCAGACCCTCGCCGCGTCCACGAGGACGGCGAAGACGTTCTCGTCCGGCGAGGCGGCCGCCTCCTTGAGCCGGGCCAGCGCCTCGGTGGCCTCCTGCTCGTGGTCGCGGGTGAAGTCGCGGACCCGGCGCAGCTGGGACTCCTTCTCGGCCTCGGTGGCGCGGGCCAGCTCGACGTGCTCGGGGGTGGCGTCGTCGCCGCCGGGCTTGAGGAAGGTGTTGACGCCGATGATCGGCAGCGACCCGTCGTGCTTGCAGTGCTCGTAGAGCATCGACTCGTCCTGGATGCGGCCGCGCTGGTAGCCGGTCTCCATGGCGCCCAGCACGCCGCCGCGCTCGTTGATCGCCTCGAACTCCCGCAGCACCGCCTCCTCCACGAGGTCGGTGAGCTCGTCGATGATGAACGAGCCCTGGAGCGGGTTCTCGTTCATCGCCAGTCCCCACTCCCGGTTGATGATCAGCTGGATCGCCAGCGCCCGGCGCACCGACTCCGCCGAGGGCGTGGTGACGGCCTCGTCGTAGGCGTTGGTGTGCAGGGAGTTGGCGTTGTCGTAGATCGCGATGAGCGCCTGGAGCGTGGTGCGGATGTCGTTGAAGTCCATCTCCTGCGCGTGCAGGGACCGACCGGAGGTCTGCACGTGGTACTTCAGCTTCTGGGAGCGCTCGCCGGCGCCGTACTTCTCCTTCATCGCGACTGCCCAGATGCGGCGGGCGACGCGGCCGATGACGGAGTACTCCGGGTCCATGCCGTTGGAGAAGAAGAACGACAGGTTGGGCGCGAAGTCGTCGATGTCCATGCCGCGCGCGAGGTAGGCCTCGACGTAGGTGAAGCCGTTGGCGAGGGTGAAGGCGAGCTGGCTGATGGGGTTCGCCCCGGCCTCGGCGATGTGGTAGCCGGAGATCGAGACGGAGTAGAAGTTGCGCACGCCGTGCTGGATGAACCACTCCTGGATGTCGGCCATCATCCGCAGGGAGAACTCCGTGGAGAACAGGCAGGTGTTCTGCCCCTGGTCCTCCTTGAGGATGTCGGCCTGAACCGTCCCGCGCACCGTCTGCAGCGCCTTCAGCGGGTCGATGCCGCGCTCGCGGGCCTGGTCCATGACGGTGTTGAGGAAGAAGGCCAGCACCGTGGGCGCGGGGCCGTTGATCGTCATGGACACGCTGGTGGTGGGGGCGAGCAGGTCGAAGCCGTCGTAGAGCTGCTTCATGTCCTCCAGCGTCGCGACGCTGACGCCCGAGGTGCCGACCTTGCCGTAGATGTCGGGTCGCTCGTCGGGGTCGCGGCCGTAGAGCGTGACCGAGTCGAAGGCGGTCGAGAGGCGGGTCGCCTCGTTGCCCTCGCTGAGCAGCTTGAAGCGGCGGTTGGTGCGGGCCGGGTCGCCCTCGCCGGCGAACATCCGCGCCGGGTCCTCGCCCTCCCGCTTGAACGGGAAGACGCCGGCGGTGAAGGGGAACCGGCCGGGGAGGTTGTCGTTGCGCCAGAAGCGCACGAGCTCGCCGTGGTCGGCGTACCGCGGGAGGGAGACCTTGGGGACGCGGTTGCCCGAGAGGGACTCGCGGCCGGGGACGGCGGCGTACTCCTCGACGACCGACGGCCACTGCTCGAGCTGGGTGCCGACCTCGGGGTCGAGGGTGCGGCGGGCGTCCTCGAGCAGGGCGGGTACGTCGCCGGCGTCCGCGCCCGCGGACTCCAGCTCTGCCGCGACGTCGCTCAGCCGCTGCGCGCGGCGGGCCTGCTCGACGAGCTCCTGGGTGCGCGCGTGGTAGCCGCGGACGGTCTCGACGACCTCGGCGAGGTAGCGCACCCGCTCCTGGGGGACGACCGCGCGGATGCCGCTGGAGTGCTTGACGTCGACCGGGGCGAGCGCGCCCTCGGCGACCGGCAGGCCCTGCTCGGCGAGCAGCCCGCGCAGGTGCTGGTAGAGCGCGGTGACGCCGTCGTCGTTGAAGGTGGCCGCGGAGGTGCCGAAGACCGGCATGTCGGACGGCTGCTTGCCGAAGGCCTCGCGGTTGCGGACCAGCTGGCGACCCACGTCGCGCAGCGCGTCGGCGGCGCCGCGGCGCTCGAACTTGTTGATCGCCACGACGTCGGCGAAGTCGAGCATGTCGATCTTCTCCAGCTGCGAGGCGGCGCCGAACTCCGGCGTCATGACGTACATCGAGGTGTCGACGAACGGCACGATCGCCGCGTCGCCCTGGCCGATGCCGGGGGTCTCGACGACCACGAGGTCGAAGCCGGCGGCCTTGAGGACGGTGATGACGTCCTCGAGGTGGTCGGGGATCTCGTGGGCGCCGCGCGTGGCGAGGCTACGGAAGTAGACCCGGTCGCGGTCGTGGCCGGGCAGGTCGAGGGAGTTCATCCGGATGCGGTCGCCGAGCAGCGCGCCGCCGCCCTTGCGTCGGGTCGGGTCGACTGCGACGACCGCGACGCGCAGCTTGTCCTGCTGGTCGGTGCGGAAGCGGCGCAGGATCTCGTCGGTGAGGCTGGACTTGCCCGAGCCGCCGGTGCCGGTGAGGCCGAGGACGGGGGCGTGGCTGCGCTCGGCGGCCGCGCGCAGCTGGGCGCGCATGTCGTCGTCGAGGCGGCCGAGCTCGGCCCCGGTGATGGCACGGGCGACGGCGGAGCGCTCGCCGGCCAGCACCTGGTCGACGGAGACCGGGTGCAGGTCCCACAGGTCGGTGTCGCAGTCGGCCACGACGGTGTTGACCATGCCGGGCAGTCCCAGGCGCTGGCCGTCCTCGGGGGAGAAGATGGTGACGCCGGACTCCCGCAGCCGGGTGATCTCGTCGTGGACGATCACGCCGCCACCGCCCCCGACGACCCGCACGTGACCGGCGCCCGCGGCGCGCAGCAGCTCCACGAGGTACTCGAAGTACTCCACGTGCCCGCCCTGGTAGGACGAGACCGCCACGCCCTGGACGTCCTCCTCCAGCGCAGCGTCCACGACCTCCTGGACCGAGCGGTTGTGCCCGAGGTGGATCACCTCGCAGCCCTGGCTCTGGAAGATCCGCCGCATGATGTTGATCGAGGCGTCGTGGCCGTCGAACAGGCTGCTCGCGGTGACCAGGCGGACCGGGTGGGTGGGGACGTGCAGGGTGCTCACGGGCGCTCCATCGACAGATGTTTGGATGTCCAAGTATCTGGGTCGAGTGTAAGCCCGGTCACCACCGGTCGTCGAGGGCGGTCCGCGGGCCAGGGTGTCGAGCCGGGAGGGTGCCGAGCCGGCGTATCGATACGCCGGTTCGGCGGGCCGGGGGGGGGCGTGTCAGGGGTCGACGCGGTCGCCGGCGCCGGCGCGGAGCGTGCCGAGGAGGCGGGTCAGGTCGCGGACCGTGTCGTCGCCGAGGTCCGAGCCGAGGTCGGTGAACACCGCGTTGAGGTCGTCGGTCGCCGCGTCGACGGTGGCGGCGCCGGCCTCGGTGAGCTCCGCGTGGACCACCCGGCGGTCCTCGCTGCGTCGCTGGCGGCGTACGAAGCCCTGGGTCTCGAGCCGGTCGACGGCGCTGGTGACCGAGGCGGGGTGGACCTGCAACAGGGACCCCAGGCGCGTCATCGGCAGCGCGCGGTCGCGGGTGAAGGAGAGCAGGCGCAGCACCTCGAAGCGGGCGAAGGTCAGACCGTGCGGCTTCAGGGCGCGCTCGACGCGCTCGGCGAGCAGCTGCTGCGCGCGCGTCACCGAGGTCACCAGGGCCATCGCGTCGGCGGCGTCGGCCCACCCGTGCGCGACCCACTGCCGGTGGGCCTCGCGGATCGGGTCGCGGGTCGGTCGGTCGTCCATCGGGGTCAGTATCCCGTGCTGCCCCCGGCCGGGCCCGAGGTGGCGAGCCGGCCGACGGCCACGGTGGCCTCGAGGTCGTCGTCGGTGTGCAGCGAGGCGTCCAGCCCCGCGTCGCGCAGGAGGGCCAGGGTGTGGGGGGCCTGGGTGCGCCCCGTCTCCAGCAGGAGTACGCCGGTGGGCGCGAGCCACCGCGACGCGCCGGCCGCGACCCGGCGCTGGACGGCCAGTCCGTCGTGGCCGCCGTCGAGGGCGACCAGCGGCTCGTGCAGCCGGGCCTCGGGCGGCATGAGCCTGACGTGTGCGGTCGGGACGTAGGGCGCGTTGACGAGCAGGGCGTCGACGCGGCCGAGGAGTGTCGGGGGGAGGGCGTCGTAGAGGTCGCCCTCGTGCACGCGGTCAGGCGGCAGGTTGCGGCGCGCGCAGGCGACGAACACCCCGGGTGCGGTGCGGACCCGGACCCCCTCGACCTCGGCCCACCCGAGCAGCACCTCGAGCGGCTCGCCCGCGACCCGACGCGCCACCAGGTGCTCCAGGTCCGACCCCGTGGCCGCGTCGCGCAGCAGGGCGGACTCCTCCTCGGCGTACACGCACCCGGCCGCGCGCAGCCGTGCGGCCAGCGGGTCCGGTGCGGGGGCGTCCGGGGCGTCGTCCACGGGGTCGATGATGGCGGCCGGATCGGGATACTCCGCAGGACATCTCACCCTTACTGCGCAGTAAGCAGGAAATCGAATGCGTCGTATCCCACGCGACCCATCGAAACGAGAACACGTTCTAGGTCAGCGCTACCATCGGCGGGTGACCACTCCCGACGTCCTCGCGCCCGCCTCGCTGGGGCCGGTGCCGCCGCAGGAGCTGATCGACTACCACCTCGCCGTCGCCGAGGGCGGGATCGGCCTGACGACCGTCGCCTACCTCGCCGTCGCCCCCGAGGGGCGCACGCACCGCGAGCAGGTCGTGGTGGGGCCCGACACCGAGGGCGGACTCGCGCGGATGGCCGAGGCGGTCAAGGCGACCGGGGCCGCGATCGCCGGCCAGGTCGGTCATGCCGGCCCGGTGGCGAATGGTCGCTCCAACGGCGTGCATGCGATCGCCGCGAGCCGGATGCCGAGCCCGCTGTCGATGCAGATGGTGCGCAGCGCGACCGAGGCCGACCTCACCCGCGTCACCGGCGCCTATGTCGCCACCGCGCGCACCCTCGTGCGCGCCGGGTTCGACGTGCTCGAACTGCACATGGCGCACTCCTACCTCATCAGCTCCTTCCTCGCGCCGGCGCTCAACCGTCGACGTGATCGCTGGGGCGGGGCGCTGGAGGGTCGCGCCCGCCTGGCACGCCAGGTCGCCCGCGCGGTCCGCGAGGAGGTCGGCGACGCGGTCGCCGTCACCGCCAAGGTCTCGCTGTCCGACGGCTTCAAGGGCGGCGTGTCCCTGCGCGAGTCGATCGAGCTCCTGCAGCTGCTCGAGGCCGACGGCACGCTGGACGCGGTGCAGCTCTCCGGCGGCTCGTCGCTGATGAACCCGATGTACCTCTTCCGCGGCGACGTCCCCGCCGAGGAGTTCGCGGCCTCGATGCCGCTGCCCGTGCGCTGGGGCATGCGTACGCCGGTGGGTCGCTCGTTCCTCAAGGAGTACGCCTTCGAGGAGGGCTACTTCCGTCCCAAGGCGCTGGAGGTCCGCGAGGCGGTGTCGCTGCCGTTGATGCTGCTCGGCGGCATCAACCGGCTCGAGACGATGCAGCAGGCGATGGCCGACGGGTTCGACTTCGTGGCCATGGGTCGGGCGGTGCTGCGCGAGCCGGACCTGGTCGCCCGGCTCGCCGCGGGGCAGACCGCCTCCGGGGTCTGCATCCACTGCAACCGGTGCGTGCCCACCATCTACTCCGGCACTCGCTGCCCGGTCCGCGACCCGCACCCGGTCGTCGAGTGCTAGGACCCTTCCCTAGGAGTAGAACCTGTTCTAGTCTGCGACGCATGTCACAGGTCATCCCCCAGAAGCCGTTGCGCGTCGTCGTCTGGTCGACGGGCACCATCGGCCGGCACGCGATCGCCGGCGTCGACGCCCACCCCGACCTCGAGCTGGTCGGCGTCTGGGTCTCCAACCCCGACAAGCACGGCAAGGACGACCGGGTCTTCGAGTCGATCGAGGACCTCATCTGGATGCTCGGCAAGGGCGTGAACGTGGTCTCCTCCGGCCCGGTGCTGCTGCAGTGGCCGCACGGAATCCTGCCCGACGAGATCCTCGCGCGGATCGAGGAGGCCGGTCGGGCCGGCAGCGCCTCGCTGCACGTCAACGGCATCGACCCCGGCTTCGCCAACGACGTGCTGCCGCTGGTCATGACCAGCCTCTCCCAGCGCATCGACGAGGTGCGGGTCATGGAGATCTGCGACTACTCCACCTACTACCAGCCGGTGGTCATGGGTGACCTGTTCGGCTTCGGCAGGCCGATGGACGAGCTCGGCTTCCTGTGGCACCCCGGGGTGCTCACCATGGCCTGGGGCTCGGTGGTCAAGCAGATCGCCGCCGGCCTCGGGGTCACCCTCGACGAGCCGCTCACCGAGGAGGTCGACCGCCGCCCGGCCGCCCGTGACACCGCCAGTGTGTCCGGCGACGTCGTCGAGGGGACCATGGGCTCGGTCCGCTTCGCGGTGGTCGGCAAGGTCGACGGCGTGCCCCGCGTCGTGCTGGAGCACATCACCCGCACCGACGCCGAGTCCGACCCCGACTGGGACACCCCGCCCCCGGGCACCGACGGCTGCTACCGCGTGAAGATCCCCGGCGAGCCGATGATGCACGTCGACTTCGTCCACCACGGCGAGCACGGGGACCACAACGTCAGCGGCATGATCACGACCGCCCAACGGCTCGTGAACGCGCTGCCCGCGGTCGTCGCCGCCGCCCCCGGACTGGTCACCGCGCTCGACCTGCCGCTGGTCACCGGCCGCGGCCTGGTCGCCGGCTCGGGCCACACCGGTACGACGGTCTCGACGGGCTCGACCACCGGGGAGGAGGGATGAGCATCCTCGACCGCTTCGGCGTGCCGGGCACCGCTGCGATCGTCACCGGGGCCGGCCGCGGCCTCGGCGCCGCCACCGCGGTGGCCCTGGCCGAGGCCGGATCGGACGTGCTGATCTCGGCGCGCACGGAGGCCCAGCTCGACGAGGTCGCCGCGCAGGTCCGGGCCACCGGGCGCCGCTGCGAGGTCGTCGCGGCCGACCTCAGCGACCTCGACGCGGTCGCCGGCCTCGCGCAGGCGGCGTACGACGCGTTCGGGCGTCTCGACATCGTCGTCAACAACGTCGGCGGCACCGGCCCCCGCGGCTTCCTCGACACCAGCCCGGGCTACCTCGAGCGGGCGTTCTCCTTCAACGTCAGCACCGCGCACGTGCTCACGAAGGCGGCCGTGCCGCTGCTGCTGAAGACCCTGGACGGCGAGGACGAGGCGAGCGCCGCGCAGAAGTCGGTCGTGACCGTGAGCTCCACGATGGGCCGCAGCGCCGACCGCGGCTTCGTCGCCTACGGCACCGCCAAGGCCGCGCTCGCGCACTGGACGAGGATGGCCGCCCAGGACCTCTCGCCGCGCATCCGGGTCAACGGGATCTACGTCGGCTCGATCATGACCAGCGCGCTGGAGATGGTCGCGGGCGACCCGAACCTGATGGGCCAGCTCGAGGGCAAGACGCCCCTGGGGCGCGTCGGCGAGCCGGCCGACATCGCGGCCGGTGTGCTCTACCTGTCCTCGCAGGCCGGGCAGTACCTCACCGGCAAGCTGCTCGAGATCGACGGCGGCATCCAGCAGCCGACCCTCGACCTCGGCTTCCCCGACGTCTCCGCGTGACCGGTCGCCGCCGTGATGAACAGGTGTCCTAGGGTCGCCGGGTGAGCCTGTCCAACACCCCCACCGCCCACGCCGTCTCGCCGGACTCCGGGGAGCACTGGACCGCGGAGGGTGCGTGGCCGGTGGCGCCGGGGCTGTGGCGCATCCCGCTGCCGCTGCCGATGGACGGGCTCAAGGCGGTCAACGTCTACGTCCTGGAGACAGACGCGGGGCTGACCCTGGTGGACGGTGGCTGGGCGATCCCGGTGGCGCGCGAGCTGCTCGAGAAGTGCCTCGGCCAGATCGGTGCGGGCTTCGCCGACATCCGCCGGTTCCTGGTCACCCACGTGCACCGCGACCACTACACGATGGCCACGGTGCTCGGCCACGAGGTCGGCGCCGAGGTGGCGCTGGGCCGCGGGGAGGAGCCGGCGCTCGACCTGCTCAACAACGTCGAGCAGATCACCGAGAGCCCGTTCTTGGCGGTGCTGCGCTCCTCGGGGGCGCTGGACGTCGCGGAGGAGTGGGCGGCGGGTCACGGTGACGACGAGGTGCCGCCCAAGGAGGACTGGCAGTACCCCACCCGCTGGATGGACGGCGACCACACCATCACCGTCGGTCACCGCTCGATCGAGGCCGTGCACACGCCCGGCCACACCCCGGGTCACTTCGTCTTCGCCGACCGCGCCGAGGGCGTGCTCTTCGCCGGCGACCACGTGCTGCCGACGATCACGCCGTCGATCGGTTTCACCGTGCCACCGACCGACCAGCCGCTCGGCGACTTCCTCTCCTCGCTGGCCCGGGTGCGCTCGCTGCCCGACCTGCGCATCCTGCCCGCCCACGGCCCGGTCGCGCCCTCGACCCACGACCGCGTGGACGAGCTGACCGCCCACCACGAGAAGCGTCTCGCCCAGAGCCTCGCCGCGCTCTCCGGCGGCCCGGTCACCGCCCACGACGTCGCCGGCACGCTCGGCTGGACCCGCCACGAGCACGCCTACGAGACCCTCGACGTCTTCAGCCGCGGCATGGCCGCGATGGAGACCAAGGCGCACCTCGACCTGCTCGTCGCCCGGGGTCAGGCCACCGCCGCCCCCGCCCAGGACGGGGTGCGCTACCGCGCGGTCGGGGCCTGAGCCTGCGGCGGACCTTCCAGCCGCCGGAAGCCGAGCCCCAGCAGCACCTGCGCCAGCGTGTACGTCGCCATCACGACCCGCTCCATCCACCGGGTGCTCGCGTCGGGACGCCCCGCCAGCACGAGGTCACGGGTGCCGAGCACGGTGTCGGAGGCCAGGAAGACCGCCCCTCCGGCCGCGAGCAGCCGCCGGGTCGTGGGGTCCGCGTCGACGGCCTGGGTCACGGCGGCCATCGACGCCACCGTCAGCGTGTACGCCGTCACCGGCACGCCCAGTCGCGGGTCGACCCGGTGCGCGGCGAGCCCCATGAGCGGAGCGGAGGCGAGGGTGGATCCGGCCATCAGCCGCACCCGCCGGCTGGCGCGGAGCCGGTCGCGGGACACGTGCGGGGCCAGCGCGGCGACGTACCCGCCGTGGGCGACGGCGAAGGAGGCCACGCCGGCCCGGAAGGCGCGCGGCCCGTCGACCATCAGCGCGACGTCACCGGCCCACGACCCGGCCAGCCCGACCGCGACCGCGGGCGAGCGGGGCGGCACGGCGGCGGCCAGCACCGAGGACCGCGTAGCCCCCCAGCAGGGCCCTAGGGCTGCGCACCGACCGGCCTGATCATGGGCAGGTGCGGGATCGACCCGTCGAGGAACTCCGGTCCGCAGACCTCGAAGCCGAACGTGGCGTACCAGTCGGTGAGGGGGGTCTGCGCGGCGAGGACCACCGGACGACCCTCGCAGACCTCCAGGCACGCCGTCATCAGTGGTCCGGACAGGCCACGGCCCCGCGCACGCGGCGCGAGCGCGACGCGGCCGATGCGCCACTCCTCGCCGTCGTCGAGCACCCGGGCGACACCGACGACCTCGTCGGCGTCGTCACGGACCACGACGTGCACGGTGCCCGGCTCGGTGTCGCGGCCGTCGAGGTCGTCGTAGGGGTCGCCCTGCTCGACCACGAAGACCTGCTGGCGCAGCCGGAAGACGTCGTGGGCCGTGGTCGCGTCCATCTCCGCCCAGCGGTGGACGTGGGTGGAGCAGTGCATCAGCCCAGGAACTCCCGCGTCGCCCGCCAGGCGCGCCGCGCCTCGGGGATGAACGAGACCAGCGGGTAGACGTGGATGAGGTCCGGCTCCTCGACGTAGCTGAGGTCCCACCCGGCCTCCTCGGCACGCCGCGCGAGGAGCCGGCACCCGGGCACGAGCAGGTCGCGGGTCCCGCAGAACATCAGCGCCTGCGGCAGCCCCGACAGGTCGGCGAGGCCCGGCGAGACCTCAGGACGCCCGAGGTCCTCGGCCGACCCCGCCCACCAGGTCGCGTAGGCGTGCAGCTTGGTGATCCGCAGCCACGGGTCGCGCCGGGCGAACCACGCGGTCGCCGGCGTCGAGGTCGTGAGGTCCACCCACGGCGAGTGCAGCAGCAGGTGGGTCGGCTGCGCACCTCTGCGGTCGCGCAGCGACTGCGCCACCGCGAGCGCCAGCCCGCCGCCGGCGGAGTCTCCCGCCACCACGGTCGGGCCCTGCGACGTCAGCGCCGCCGCCAGGTCGACCAGCGCGTCGTGGGAGTCGGCCCACGTGTGCTCGGGGGCGAGGGGGTAGTCCGGCAGCAGGACCCGGGCCTGCAGCTGGTCGGCCAGCCTGGCGGCGTACCGCACGTGGAAGGGGTCCAGGGGCGCGGTGTAGCCGCCGCCGTGCAGGTAGAGGACCGTACGCCGAGGGGTGCTGCCCCGCCTCGTGATCGTGTGCACGGGGAACCCGGTGCCGCCGGCCGTGTCCTCGCCGATGGTCCGGGTCTCGACCGCGAAGCGCTTGTCGAACCGGACGACCGCGTTCGTCGGCAGTGCCCGGTCCAGGGAGCGGTGCCACCGCTCGATGCGCGCCCGCTCCTTCTCCTCGGAGTCGATCTCGAGCGAGCCGCGCATCTTCGGGATGCCGACGGCGATCAGGTCGTGTCTCAGGCTGGCCACGACCCCATCCCACCACTGCCGTGGGCACCCGCGGGGTGGGTCTCGGCAGGTCGCCGCACCGCGGGCGGTAGCGTGGGCCCCGACAAGACAGGGGAGCACGGGCGGCCGATGGCCGGGCGGGCTGAGAGTGCGGGTCCAGCGATGGACGAGAGCCGCAGACCCTCACGAACCTGCTCCGGTTAGCACCGGCGAAGGGGCGCCGAGGCCGGCGGCCCGGTCGTGCTGGTGACCCACGACAGCTTCAGCCTCCCCAAGAAGCTGATCAAGCAGTTCGAGGCCGACACCGGCTACGAGCTCGAGCTGCGCTCCAACGGCGACGCCGGCAGCATGACCAGCCAGCTGGTCCTCAACGTCGACAACCCGCTGGGCGACGTGGCCTTCGGCGTCGACAACACCTTCGCCGGCCGTGCGCTGGAGGCGGGCGTCTTCGCGCCGTACCGCGGCGAGTGGCCCGCCGGTGTCGAGGACTTCGCGCTGCCCGGCGACGATGAGGGCGTGCTGACCCCGGTCGACAACGGCGACGTGTGCGTCAACGTCGACACGGCGTGGTTCGACGCGGAGGGCCTCGAGCCGCCGCAGACCCTCGAGGACCTCACCGACCCCGCCTACGAGGACCTCTTCGTCACCTCGGGTGCGACGACCAGCTCGCCGGGCTTCGCGTTCCTGCTGGCCACGATCGCGGCGTACGGCGAGGACTGGCCGACCTACTGGGAGGACCTGCTCGACAACGGCGCGAAGGTCGTCCCCGGCTGGGAGGACGCCTATTTCGTCGACTTCACCGCCGGCGGCGGGGGTGCTCGCCCGATCGTGCTGTCCTACGACTCCTCGCCGGCCTTCACCACCACCGACGACGGCTCGGAGACCACGACGGCGGCGCTCCTGGAGACCTGCTTCGAGCAGGTGGAGTACGTCGGTGTGCTGGCCGGCGCGGAGAACCCGGCCGGCGCGCAGGCGGTCGTGGACTGGATGCTGACCCCCGAGGTGCAGGCGGCGCTCCCGGACTCGATGTACGTCTTCCCGGTGGTCGACGGCGTGGAGCTGCCCGAGGCGTGGGCGGAGTTCGCTCCGCGGCCCGAGGAGCCGCTCGCGGTCGACGCCGCGGAGATCGACGAGAACCGCGACGCCTGGCTGACCGAGTGGCAGGACCTGGTCTCGCGCTGAGCGCGGCACCGGTGACCGCATCGGCTCCGGCATGACGTCGTACGGCGGCTCGGGCGCCCGCCGGCTCGCGGGGCTGGCGGCGCTGGCCGTCGTGCCGACGGCGGTCCTCGGGGTCTTCTTCGTCCTGCCGGTCACCGGGATGGTCTCGCGCGGCTTCGTCACCGACGGCGCGCTGGACCTCGGCGGCGTGCTCGAGGTCCTGGGCCGGCCGCGCACGCGGCGGGTGCTCTGGTTCACGGTGTGGTCCTCGGCGGTCGCGACGACGATCGCGGTGCTGCTCGGGCTGCCGGCGGCGTACGCCACGCACCGGCTGCGCTGGCCGGGCCGCCGGGTGGTGCGGGCGTGCCTGCTGGTGCCGTTCGTGCTGCCCACGGTGGTCGTGGGCGTCGCCTTCCGCCAGCTGCTGGGGGAGGCCGGTCCGCTGGGTTTCCTGGGGCTGGACGGCACCGCGCGGGCGATCATCGCCGGGCTGGTCTTCTTCAACGTGGCGGTGGTCGTCCGCGGGGTCGGCGCCGCCTGGGAGTCCCTCGACGCGCGGCCCGGCGAGGCGGCCGCGGCGCTGGGTGCGTCCCCGGCCCAGGTCTTCCGCACCGTCACCTGGCCCCAGCTGCGACCCGCGGTGGTGTCCTCGGCCAGCGTGGTCTTCCTCTTCTGCGCCACCGCTTTCGGCGTGGTGCTCACGCTGGGCGGACTGCGCTACGCCTCGGTGGAGACCGAGATCTACCTGCTCACCGTGCAGCGGCTGGACCTGCAGGCCGCGGCCGCCCTCTCGGTCGTGCAGCTGCTCGCGGTGACGGCGCTGCTGCTGCTCGCCGCCCGGCTGCGCGCGGTCCCGGACGCGACGGTCACTCGGCGCGCGCCCACGCCACGTCGTCCGCGCCGGGCGGACACGGTGCCGCTGGTGCTGACCGTGCTCGTGCTGGCGTTCGTCGCGCTGCCGGTGCTGGCCCTGGTGACCGGGTCGCTGCGCCCCGACGACTCCTGGTCGCTGGAGGCCTACCGTGCGCTCTCGGGCCGCGGCTCGGCGCCCGGTCAGGGGGGCACGGCGCTGCTGGTGCCCGTCACCGAGGCACTGGTGACCTCGCTGCGCACGGCCGTCGACGCCACCTGGATGGCGCTGCTGCTCGGCGGGCTGCTCGCGCTGCTGCTGACCCGGCGCTCCCGCTCGCGTACCGAGCGGCGCGTGCGGTCGGTGCTCGACGGGCTGTTCATGCTCCCGCTGGGGGTCTCCGCGGTGACGCTCGGCTTCGGGTTCCTCATCACGCTCGACGAGCCTCCGCTGGACCTGCGGGACTCCCCGCTGCTCATCCCGCTGGCGCAGGCGCTGGTGGCGCTGCCGCTGGTGGTCCGGACGCTGGTGCCGGTGCTGTCCGGGGTGGACGACCGGCTACGCCAGGCCGCGGCCTCGCTCGGCGCCGGCCCGGTGCGCGCGCTGGTCACCGTGGACCTGCCGGTCGTCTGGAAGCCGCTGCTCGCCGCCGGCGGCTTCGCCTTCGCAGTGTCGCTGGGGGAGTTCGGCGCGACCTCGTTCCTCGCACGCCCCGACGACCCCACGCTGCCGGTCGTGATCTTCCGGCTGATCGGGCGCCCCGGCCCGCTCAACGACGAGATGGCGATGGCCGCCTCGGTGGTGCTGGCCGGCACCACCGCGCTGGTGATGCTGCTCGTCGAGCGGCTGCGGGTCCCCTCGGTGGGGGCGCTGTGAGTGGCCGCGGCGGGGTCTCGAGGCTCGCTCCGCTCGCACCTCGACCACCGGGGGTCGCTCGCCTCGCACCTCGACCACCGGGGGCAGCGCCGAGAGGGTCGCTGGTCGAGGTGCCAGGCGCCCCGACGCCCAGCCTCGAGACCCCTCGACCCAGGAGGAGCCGATGACGCTGACGATCCGCGACCTGCAGGTCGCCTACGACGACGTCCCCGCGGTGCGGGGGGTCTCGCTGACCGTCCCCGACGGCCAGGTGCTCGCGGTGCTCGGCCCCTCGGGCTGCGGCAAGTCCACGCTGCTGCGCGGCGTCGCCGGCCTCGAGCAGGCCAGCGGCGAGGTCGCGTGGGACGGGGAGGACGTGTCCCGGCTCCCCACGCACCGCCGCGGCTTCGCGCTGATGTTCCAGGACGGCCAGCTCTTCGACCACCTCACCGTCGCCCGCAACGTCGGCTACGCCCTCCGGCTGCGGCGCCGGGGCGGCGCCGGTCGTGGCGGTCGTGCGGACGAGCGCCGCCGGGTCGAGGAGCTGCTCGCGCTGGTGGGTCTCGAGGGGTACGCCGACCGGCTGCCCCGCACCCTGTCCGGCGGCGAGCGGCAGCGGGTGGCCCTGGCCCGCCGCCTGGCCCACGAGCCGCGGCTGCTGCTGCTCGACGAGCCGCTCTCGGCGCTCGACGCCGGGCTGCGGCGCCGGCTCGCGCTCGAGCTGCGCCAGATCCTGGCCGACTCCGGCAGCACCGCGGTGATGGTCACCCACGACCACGAGGAGGCCTTCACCGTGGCGGACCGGCTCGCGGTGATGCGCGACGGGCTGCTGGTGCAGGAGGGGCCCATCGACGAGGTCTGGCGGGCCCCGGTCGACGCGGAGACCGCACTGTTCCTCGGCTACGCCCGGGTCCTGCGCGGATCGGCGGCCACGGCCGTGCTGGAGGCTGCCGAGGCGACCGACCGGGCGACCGACCCGGCGACCGATCGGGCAGCGGACGGCACGGCCGCCGTCGCCGTACGACGCTCGGCGCTGCGCGTGGAGGACACCGGCGCCCTGACGGGGCGGGTGCGGTCGCTCCGCTCGACGCCGGAGCAGCAGCGCCTCGAGGTCGAGGTGGCCGGCGTGGGCGTGGTCGACGCCGTGGCGTCGCTGGACCGGCGTACCGCGCCGGGGGAGGACGTCGCCCTGGCCGTCGACGTGACCCGGCTCGCAGTGCTGCGCGAGCGATGAGCGCTCGCCGAGCGAGGTGAGGACGCACCCCTAGACTGACCGGCGTGTACCGCCGTGCCTACTCCGCCCTCGTCGCGACCTCGCTGGCGATCGGCCTGTGGGCGATCATCACCGCGCAGGTCCTCGACAAGCGGCTGATCGACCCCGAGGGCAGCTTCCTCGGGCCGTCGTGGCTGCGCCTGCCCATCCTCTGCCTCGGCGCGCTCGCCCTCGACCTGGTGCCCCGTGCGCTGTGGGGCTCCGGCGGCCGGCCGCGCCAGGCGATCGAGATCGCGCGCGAGCGGCTGCGCAGCCACTGGACGCGCGAGCGGGTCCTGCTGGTGATGCTGGGCATCGTCGGCTTCTACGTGATCTACGTCTGCTACCGGAACCTCAAGTCGTTCCTGCCGCTGGTCAGCGACCGGATGTACGACCGCGAGCTGCACCTGCTGGACCGGGCGCTGTTCTTCGGCAACGAGCCCGGCCCGGTGCTGCACGACCTGCTCGGCACGACCGTCGTGGCGCACTTCCTCTCGGCGTTCTACCTGCTGTTCATCCCGATGGTCGCGATCCTGGTGACCGTCTGGCTGGTGTGGGCGCGCAACATCTCCCACGGCTGGTGGTTCGTCACCGCGCAGGGCTTCGCGTGGACCCTCGGCACGCTGTCCTACTACGCGCTGCCGACGCTCGGGCCGGGCCTGGAGTACTACTGGCTCTACGACGAGCTGGCGCACACCGGCACCACCGACCTGATGAACGCGCTGGTCAACGCCCGGCAGAACTTCCGCTTCGGCGACGGTCAGGCCCAGACGGTCGCCGGGTTCGCCAGCCTGCACACCGGTATCTCGCTGCTGTGGGCGCTGATGGTGCAGTTCACCGTGCAGAACCGGCTGCTCAGGGTCCTGTTCTGGGTCAACTTCGGGCTGACCGTCGTGGCGACGCTCTACTTCGGCTGGCACTACATCGCCGACGACATCGCCGGCATCACCATCGCCTTCGTCTCCTTCTACGCCGCCGGGCTGGCGACGGGCCAGAAGTTCGACCACGGCGGGCTCGCGTCGCACCCGACCACCACCACCTCGAAGGTGCCGGTCTCCCGGGACTGACCGCCCGCGAGGGGGGTGAACCACCGGCTCGGGGGGACTAGGTTCGAGGTCGTGGCTACCGACACCGTGACCCCCACCGACGGACCGACCGGCGCCTCGACCTCCTCCGCGAGCGGCTACGTGCAGCCGGAGGTGGACGTGCCCGCGCTGACCCGGCTGCTCGACGGTCGCTACGCCGAGGTGCGCAACCTCGTGCGCAGCAACCTGTCGGCGTACTCCTCCATCCTCACCGACGCCGAGACGCTCTCGCGCGCGGACTACCGCGAGCGGGTCAAGGAGCTGGTGGTAGAGATGGCCTCGACCGGGCAGACCGGGATGGGCTTCCCCGAGGAGTACGGCGGCGGCGGGGACATCGGCGCCTCCATCGCGGCCTTCGAGACGTTGTCCTTCGGCGACCTGTCGGTGCTGGTCAAGGTCGGTGTGCAGTTCGGCCTGTTCGGGGGCGCGATCCTGCAGCTCGGCACCGAGCGGCACCACGAGGCGTACCTCCGTCGGATCGTCACCGGCGAGCTGATGGGCTGCTTCGCGATGACCGAGACCGGTCACGGGTCCAACGTGCAGGCGCTCGGGACCGTCGCGACGTACGACGTGGCGACCCAGGAGTTCGTGATCACCACGACCCGCGAGGACGCCCGCAAGGACTACATCGGCAACGCCGCGGAGCACGGCGAGCTGGCCGTGGTCTTCGCGCAGCTCGAGGTCGGTGGCGAGGGGCGCGGCGTGCACGCGTTCGTCGTGCCGATCCGGGTGCGCGACGACTCCGGCGAGCTGGTGCCCGCGCCCGGCGTCACGATCGCCGACGACGGGCTGAAGATGGGCCTCAACGGCGTCGACAACGGGCGGCTGTGGTTCGACGAGGTGCGCGTGCCGCGGGACAACCTGCTCAACCGGTTCGCCGACGTCACCCCGGCCGGGGTCTACGAGTCCCCCATCGACAACCCCAACCGGCGCTTCTTCACGATGCTCGGCACCCTGATCCAGGGCCGGGTCTGCGTGGGTGGTGCGGGCATCAACGCCGCCAAGGTCGCGCTGACGATCGCGGTGAAGTACGCCCTGCGGCGGCGTCAGTTCGAGGCCAGCGGCGAGCAGGAGGAGCTGCTCCTCGACTACGGCATGCACCAGCGGCGGCTGCTGCCGCTGCTCGCGCGCACCTACGCCCTGCACTTCGCCCAGGACGTGCTGTCCGCCAACCTGCATGACGTCCTGACTGGCGTCCGCGAGGACGAGCAGACCCAGCGCGAGCTCGAGTCGCGCGCGGCGGGCACCAAGGCGCTAGGCACCTGGCACGCCACTCGCACCATCCAGGAGTGCCGTGAGGCCTGCGGCGGTGCGGGCTACCTCGCCGAGAACCGCTTCGCCGCGCTCAAGGCCGACACCGACGTCTTCACCACCTTCGAGGGCGACAACCACGTCCTGCTGCAGCTGGTCGCCAAGGGCCTGCTCACCGACTACGCCAGCGACTTCGAGTGGGACCAGGAGGCCGGCCTGCTCGACCCGGAGTACCAGCTGGCGATGTACCGCTTCCGCGAGGAGCACATGATCAGCGGTGCCGCCCGGCGCCTCAAGCGAGGCATCGACAACGACATGGACCCCGGCGAGGTCTTCTCCCGGGTGCAGGACCACGTGATCGGTGCGGCCCGTGCGCACATGGAGCGGCTGGTGCTCGAGGCGTTCGTCGAGAGGACCCGGGCGCTGCCCGACGGCGACCTCAAGGTGGCACTCAACCTGCTGTGCGACCTGCACGCGCTCTCGGGCATCGAGGCCGACAGTGCCTGGTTCATGGAGCACGGACGGCTCTCGGTCCAGCGGTCCAAGGCGATCCGCCGCGAGGTGTCCTCGCTGTGCCGCAAGGTGCGCCCGCTGGCCGGCGACCTCGTCGACGCGTTCGGGGTGCCCGAGGAGATGCTGCGCTCGCCCGAGCTGATCGGCGACCTCGTTCCCATGAGGGGCTGAGCCTGGTATCACTCCACCATGGGTATGCTCGCGCGGGTGTCCGGTGGCTGGGGTGCCGACCCCCTGTGGGGCGTGGTCTACGACTTCATGGTCGAGCACCCCGTGGTGGGGCGGCCCGCGTGGGCGCTGGGCCTGCAGAGCGACCTGCGCAGGCTGTACGCCGTCTGCGACGAGATCAGCGAGCTGCCGGCCGGTTCGCGGGTGCTCGACCTGCCCTGCGGCGGCGGGGTCGCGCTGCGGGGCCTGCGGTCGGGGCAGCAGGTCACCTACGTGGCCGCCGACATCGCACCGGAGATGCTCGCGCGGACCATGGACGCCGCACGTGCCCGCGGCGTCGACCACCTCGTCAGCCTCACGCGGGCCGATGCGGGGGCCCTGGGCTTCGACGATGCGTCGTACGACCTGGTGGTGAGCCTGACCGGGCTGCACTGCTTCCCCGACCCTG